>Ga0081473_128231_pt1 | contig 14712 bp, 17 predicted proteins | sample CisSprmetagenome_FD_70977 | JGI IMG/M metagenome (GOLD analysis project Ga0081473, IMG submission 70977) | Hypoxic/sulfidic aquatic microbial communities from Cistern Spring, Yellowstone National Park, USA v2 (version 2) | ecosystem: Environmental > Aquatic > Thermal springs > Hot (42-90C) >... | reverse complement strand
CGCCTGCAGTGCAGGTAATGATGGCAGAGAGCTTGTCTCCCAAATATTTTCCTGCCAAACCCACTACCAAAAAGGCAAAAAAGGGTATCAGCAAAAGGAGCGCTTCCATGTTAGTCTCTCAGATGGACAGTTTCTGAGGAACCTTCATATCCCCTAAGTCTGAATATGGCTATTATAATACCTAAACCTACTGCTACTTCTGCCGCTGCAACAGTGAGTACAAACAGAGCAAAAACCTGACCCTCGGTAGAACCAAGCATCCTATCTATGCTAACAAAGGCAAGATTTATTCCGTTAAGCATAAGCTCCGTGCTGACAAGTATTGTTATGAGATTTTTGCGTATGAGTATTCCCAAAAAACCAGAAAGAAAAAGAAAAATGCTAAGAATAAGATAAAACTTTTCAACACTCACTCCTCTTTCCTCCCAAGGAGGATGGCTCCTATCATAGCTATTAAAAGTATAACAGAAGCCACTTCAAAAGGAAAGAGGTAAGAAGTAAAAAGGTTTTTGCCTACATCTTTCACATTATTACCGCTTAGGACATTTAAAGGTTCTGCAAACTTTCCTTTCAAAGTCATATAAGACATAACCCCAAAAGCTATCATAAAAAAAGGAATGCCCCACAAAAGCTCCTGTTTGTAAATGCCTTCAAATCGCTTTACCTTTTCCCAAGGTATCACGGTGATGATAAGAACATAAAAAACCACTATGGCAACAGCGTATATGATAAGCTGGAGACCTGCCAAAAGTTCTGCACCCATCTGAAGAAACACACCAGCCATGGCCAGTATGGCTGACAAAAAGGACAGTATTACATGAACAGGATTTTTCATAAAGATGGTGCCTAAAGTGGATACTATCAACCACAGGGATAAAAAGGCTGTGATTATCCACTCCACTGGATCTTCCCCCACAGTTTTTCTCTTTGCTTATCATCTATCCATATCCTGTCAGGTTCGTTGCCTCTTCTTTTCTTCCAGTCTATGGCATGCCTTTCAAGGTCATCCATTCTGAACACACCTTGAGCCCTTGAGTAGCCTGCAAGCTCGTGTAGGTCCGTCATAGTAAGGCATCCTACGGGGCACGCATCCACGCATAGCCCACAGAAGAGACAGTTATAGAGGTTCATATCAAACCTTACCACTTTTTTAGTACCGTCAGGCATCTGAACCGCTTCTATCCTGAAAAGCGTGGGCATAGGACATGCAGTCTGACACATATAACACGCAACACATCTGCTTTTACCCTTTTCGTAGCTCATAAACTTACCTATGGCTTTAAGGGAATCTGGCTCTGTACCGTCCCAAACAAAGTGTCCGTGAGCTCCTCTGTATCTTTTGGGTAAAGTGAGCTTCTCAAGAGGATAGTTGATAGTTATGGGTTTTTTGAGCAAGTTTCTAAAAGTAACAGACAGGCCCTTTATAAAATCTACAAAAAGCAAAGTTTCCACTAAGTTTAGAAAAGCCTTTCTATCCACCTTTTTTATACCCATAGCTTAGAGTATTTTACATTATGAAATAGCTCAGTGAAAACTTAATGATATATATCATAATTTATGTGGGGTTAATGAATGTATTATTACCTTATGATTTGCCTAAGTCATTTAGAGTTATGTCCTCACTGTAAGAGGATAGCTCTGCAGGTGTGCGAGTATGATGAGCCATATCCAAGAGTTAGCGCAGAGTGTCAGTGCTGTGGGTATAAGGCACACGATGTGCCTATGAGACTTAGTAAGGAGGATTTTAAAGTCATTTTTGATAAGCTCGGTAGAAAGCTCATAGGTGAAGTGTGCTTGGACGATAGGTGTGGTTCTGATAAAGTGCTTAGACTTCTTCAAGAAGGTAGTTATGCGGAATACAGGTGTCTTGATTGTGGTGCAGAGTGGAACAGCGACGATGTGCAAAAAGCCATAAACCGTGTTAAGAGCGTGCAGGGCGCCATAAAAAATGGCAACAGGCTCTTAGATGTGCTAAAAGCGGGAGAAGGTGAGTGTCCCCTTTGCGGCTGGGATGTGGGACACATACACGTAGGGTATGCAGTAGCCATAGAGTGCTTTGTTTGTGGTTATCATAGCAAAGTGGAAGAGATCATTCCTGATGTAGACCTTACCACCCTTGAGTGTCCTCAGTACGAAAAGTCGGAAGAGACAGGATGATAAAACCCTTTCAAGAGTTTAGTAGATACGCAGAATGGAAGGAAAGGTTTTTAAAAGAGCAGGAAAGGATCAAAAAGATACAATCAGAAGTGTTTAATGTACAAGATCAAAGACTTTCAAAAGCGATGGCTTCCATGTATGTAGGAGGTTTAGAGCAGAGGCTAAAAGACGAAGAGATAAAAAGATGGACCGATTGGGCGGTAGATAAAACCTACAGAACTTTCAACACTTTTCCGCAGCTTTCTGATTTAGAGCTTTCCTTTCTCTTTTACTGTCTGGGCAAGCTCTTTGTGCCTCTTTTGCTTCATGAAAAAGGTGTAAAGTCCGAGAGCTTCAAAAACCTTTCGAAAGAAGAACAAGAAAATGCTGTTTCTGAGGTGCTTGATACCATATGGGAAAACCACCTCATACGCATACTGCAGATAATACCTTATGTAGGTTTAAACTCCACAACCAAGTGAAAGCCTTTTGGGTCGTATAGAGCTCTTACAGACCAGCCGTGTACCTGAGCTATATTTTTAACAACAGCTAGTCCAAGACCCATTCCCTTTGGATTTTCCGAATGATAGGGAATAAAAATCACCTCTTCTTTTCCCTTTTCTATACCTTTGCCGTCATCCACATAGTTCAAAACCTCTTCATCTATACTTATATGTATACTTTTTGCTCCCCACTCTATGCTGTTGTTAAAGAGGTTAAGAAACATGTCTCTTAGCATTTCCTTGTCTGCGTAAACCTTTTTATCTCCTTCCACCTTAACACTTAAGCCTGCATATAGTCTTGATAAGTCTTCTATGAGCTGTTTCAGACTAAGCTCCTCCACCATAGGTTCGCGCTCTACAGATAGATCTCTGAACTTTTTTATCATGTCTTTTATTCTGTTTATCTCTTCAAAGATAAGGCTTATGGATTGGGTGATCTCTTCCTTATCTATGGGCTCCTTGTTAATAAGACGCAGCAGTCTCTCAAGATTTAGGCTTATGGGAGTAAGAGGGTTCTTTATCTCATGAGCTATTCTTTTAACCGCATACTGCCATGTTTTAAACCGCTCTGAGAGAATAACAGGTTGAAGATCCTCGTATATGTATACCTTACCTTCCTTGTGTTCTATTATCACTTGCCTTATGTATGCATCTTTCTTTAGCCTCTTAATGTCTTCCTCATTTTTTACTTCCTGACCAAACATCTTTATAAAGCTTGCGTTTACCATAACTCTACCGTCCTGATGCACATAAGCGACGCCTACAGGTAAGGCGTTTATGAGTTCTTCTAGCACTTTTTTATCGTTCTCAAGCTTTGTGTAAATTTTCCTCAGCTCTTCCCTCATCCTCTCAAAAGCTTCCGAAAGCTCTTGGATCTCATCACCTGTGCTGGGTATGTTTACCTTTATGGAGAAATCTCCTTTGGATATCTCTTTGACCTTTGAAGATAGCCTTTCAAGCGGAAGGCTTATGTGCTTTGCCACTAAGTTTCCGAACCACACGGAAGCAAGAAAAGTGATCAGAGTAATCAGCACGAGAAAGTAAAGGTATATGCCAGATATGATGTCTTTTGACTTAACAATATTTCTGAGTTGTTTTGAAACATCATAAAGAGAGTTTATGTTTCTCAAAGTATCTTTATCTCTTCTTAAAGCTATCTTGTATTTACCAACACACATAAACACCACGCTTTCTTCTATAACTTCCTTACAATTTTTTACTGGAGTTATGCTTTCTACCTCTTTTAGTCCGCTAAGGTAGCTTCTTGGGTCTTCACCTCTACTTACAAGAAAGGTGAAAAATTCCTTATAGAGTCTTATTTTCTCCCTTTCTCTGTCTTTTAAAGCCTCATAGAGAATTTCTGACTTCTGAGCTATATCTTTGAGCTGTGAACTTATTAAGGTCTTGGTGGATTGCAAAAGAATAACGGAAGTAGCAAAATTTAGAAAAATTACAGGAATAAGTATGTACAGAAAGAGGGCGTTTGATAGCTTCTTTCTAAGCTTTTTTCTTGAGCCTTCAATATAAACTTTTATGAACTTCCTGAAAAATATGGCAAAAACTATTATAAGAACTAACAAGTCTATGTTTATTACGAGAAGTATAAGGGGGAAACCTACATGCCATACTTTTCTAAGATTGTCAAGAATTACTATATTTATGCCAAGAAATATGAGGAAGAACGCTAAAAAGGTTAAGTAGAGTTTCACATTATACCCTTCTCCTTTATGTGCTGATGCTTTATCACCTCACCTTCAGACCAGTAAACAGCCATCTCCGCTATATTTTCCGCGTGGTCTGCCATCCTTTCAAAATGTCTTCCTACAAAAGATAGGTTTATAACCTTTTTTATGTTTCGCGGATCCTCCATCACATAAGTTATTAACTCCCTCTCAAGCTGATGATAAAGCTCGTCCACTGTATCATCTCTTGTAATAACCTTCTTAGCAAGTTCCACATCTCTTTGGAAGAAGCTCATCACCGCATCTTCTATCATGTCCTTTACATGGCCAGCCATAAGGGTTAGGTTTACATAAGGTTTAAGTGGTGGTTCCTGAGCGAGGAGTATAGACCTCTCCGCTATGTTCTCCGCTTCATCCGCTATTCTTTCCAAGTCTGAAACTATTTTGTATATTCCCATGATGAGCCTTAAGTCTATAGCTTCTGGTTGGTATAGAGCTATCATCCTTATGCACCGCCTTTCTATCTCTACCTCAAGCTGGTCTATCTCATCATCACCCTTTATTATGCTCTCTGCTATTTCCATATCTTGTTTGTTAAGGGACTCTATGGCTTTATCTACCGCTTTTTTTACGAGTCCTGCCATCTTAAGCACCAATTGTTTTGTTTCCTCAAGTTCCTCAAACAGCTTCATAATGTACCTCCTTTAGTATAACTTTATACCCTAAATGGTTAAAAAAGTGTTAAGTTCTTTTGAATACTTTATAAACCGCAGAAAAGTCAAGGCCCCCTATACCCATAAACCTTGCCATGCCGTAGGCCTCTTTAATGTTCTGAAGTGCAAAAGAGAAAGCTTTTGTATCTCTCAGAAGGTCTTGTGCATAATGAAGGTCTTTGTATATGAGGTCAACGGAAAAGTGGGTAGAAAAGTCCTCTTCCAAAAGCTTCTGCTTTTTCACATCAAGTATGTAGGATTTCCCTGCACCTTCGGATAGTATGTCTATCAAAAGTTCTTTGCCAAAACCTACAGACTCGCCTATAGCTATAGCTTCCGCAAGTACATGCATAAAACCACCAAGTACTATATTGTTAATAAGTTTTAGCTTTGTACCATTTCCTGCCTTTCCCACATAGTAAATCTTTCTGCAAAATTTCTCAAATAGTGGTAAGCTTTCTTCGTACTTTTCTCTATCTCCACCTACGAGCATAACCAGCTGTCCCTTTTGTGCAGGAATTACACTTCCAAGCACCGGTGCGTCAAGATAGTAAGCTCCATACCTTTTAAGCTCTTGATAAGCCCTTTCCGTGTAAGCATAATGATTAGTGGTCATGTCTATTATGGTTTTGCCCTCTATGCCTCCTTCTACTAGTCCCCCTTTGCCAAATATTACCTCCTCGGATGCTTGACTGTCAAAGACTATAAGGAAAACCTTATCCACATATGAAAGGAGATGTGCAGGCTTCTCAACAGTAGGAAAGCCAAGTTTTTTAACTTTCTCCTTGGTCCTGTTCCAAACTATAAGCTCAACACCCTGAGAAGACAGCCTTTTGGCTATCTCTGTACCCAAGTGTCCAAGTCCTATAAATCCTACCTTCATGACACAGCCTCACAAAAGATTCATTATGGATGCGCTCACCTGCTCCCAGTCCTCCTGGGTTAGACTTGCGTAAACTCTCTCCCCATCTGCCATCATGTCCCATGTGTTTCCTCCTGCAGATTCCACAAAGCTCTTTAGCTTGTCTCCTTTATTTTTGGGAACACTTATTGTGTATGTCTTGTTTTGCCAATCATCCTCTCCCCTTTCTACATAAACATCTATCCATACATCGCCCACTTCGTAAGAAAGCATAAAGCCCACAGGCTCCGCAAGACCCATAAGCCTAGCTATTTCTGCAATGTGAAACTTGATCTGCTCTCTTTCGTCCATATTAAGATCTTAACAGAAGTTTTAAAGATAATCATACCCAGGGTGATCTTCTCATTTACTTTGGCTTTTAGTGGGTTCTCTAAAGGTACTATATCTATATCTTCTTCAAGAGGCTTTGTATAAGCCTCTGACCACAGGTTTATCCTCTTTACACTTTCATAGGATAACCAGCTTTCTATTGCATCTTGCACTTGATCTTTGGGAAGGTTTTTGAGTCCATGCACACTTCTTGTCCAGTATCCAGAAGAGAATAAAGCAAACACAACACCGCAAGAACCTTCCAGCTTTGCAGGATAAGACCTTTCAAACTTGGATGTTATAGCTTTACCGCTAACATCTAAACACTCAAATTTAAGAACCTCTTCCGGTTTGTACTTTATAAGTTTTTCATCACCATTCTTAGGATGAAGATGCCCGTAGTACAAAACATACCTATTTCCTTCTTTTTCTATCCACAGATCATGGGACGCTGCAAAGGACCATATAAACAACAAAGGAATAAGAAACTTCTTCATATGCATATCCTACACCTCCGTATTACTTTTTTTACAAAAGTAATATTAACGATTAGTCGTTCATCAGTCAATGTGATATAAATCATAAAAACTAAGCTTTAGTACTGTATATCTGGCACCTTGCCCAAAAGGTATAGCATCTCATAAAGAACTGTGTTCAGTGGCATTTTATATTCTTTGTGGTTCCGTTTGACCCTTAAATAGACAGTCTTTCTCTTTTGCCACAGGTCCAACTTGCTGTAGGGTGTTATAAAGGATTCGCTTTCGTAGAGGGACAAAGAAAGCACCGAAAATAGAAAGAGATTTTTCTTCTCCGAATAGACCTCCTCCCTTTCCCAACCGGGACCTTTTGTGGAAAACACCTGAAGGGCGGAGTGATAAAACCATTCCCCATCAAGCTTGAAATCCTCGTTTTTTACACTGGCGGGCTTTATGGCTATGGCGGTGCTGAGCTTATCATCCTTTATTTTTAGCCTTTCTTTTAGCCTTTCAAACTCGGTGGTGTAGATCACAAAACAGTCTTCCTCTGCCCCTCTGGATATATGGGCAGTGGGCAATTCGGAATACTCTACAAAAAGGCTCTTTTGTTTTATTCTTTCCCTCTTTTCGGATTGGGCAACGATCTCCTCCAAGTAAGAATCCTCCCACTTGCCGGCGGTTATAAAGCAAAACCTAACATTTTCAAAAGAAACCTTCTCCTCTATCCACCTTCTTAGTCTATCCTTTTCAGAGTCAAGCCCACCGGTTAGCAGTATGGTTTTGTCTTCCACTTCTACTTCTGCTCTGTTTCCTTCTACCTTTAACGAGTAAATTTCATACAAAAAGTGCCTGTAGGGTTTGGCTTCCGGGCTGAACCTCTGATAGCAAAAGCCCGTGGAAGGTTTTTCAAGGATAAGGTAGATGTTTAACTCTGGTGGAAGTTCAAAGCCATCAAATTCAAAGCTTAGACCTTTGTAATCCTTCAAAAGACTGATAAAAAGGTTTTTAAAGATAGAGGTTATCTGTTTTCTATCCTCTGCGTTTGGTTTTGGATTAGAAATTGCTTCTATAGTCTTTTTGTTTAGGGTTTGCACTGGCACGCCAAAGAAATCATAAACAAAGCTAAAGTAATCCCAAAAGCCATAGCCACCATTTTCTTCCCGAACATCTGTATTGAGTAGCAAAAGGGCTCCCACCAAGCTCTTTTCCTTTTCTGCAATAGCCTTCAGGTTCTTTATCCTACAGGCAAAGTAAATAAGGTTAAAGAGCAGGTCTAAAGAGTCTTCATGCTTTAGATTATCAAGGTCAAGCTTTTTAAGTTTTTCTAAGTTGGGTATGCTTTCCTCTATTGGTATGGGCTCTTTTGCTAGCTCTATCTCTGCGTTGCCTACGAAATTTTTTGCCAAGCGCAAAGCATTTTTAAAACCTTTCTCAAAGTCTTTTAGCTTTCCCTCTAAGCCCTTTTCATAAAAGATGTAAAGCTTTATCTTTCGGCTTGGCGCAAAGAAGGTGCCGTAGGTAAGTTTTCCCTCTTGTTGGTCCTTTCTAACAAAGGCGGACAAAAGGTCATCCCTCTCTCCTTTTAAAAGCTTTTTTAGGGTTTCTTTCCAGTCCTTTCTGAGCTCTTTGAGAAATTCTTCGTTTTCCCACTTTTTTAAAAACTCCAAAAAGTTCTTCTGTGCCGTCTCTTCATCCTCGGTGTTATAAAGACCTTTCTTCAGTGCATACAAAAGGTCCTTCCATGTGGGCTCATCGGACTTTAGCTCCTCAAGTAGCTCCTCTGCGGTTTTCCTTTTCCAAAAGAGCCTTGCCCTGCCCACAAGCAGAGAGTCCGAAAAACCTTTAAAGTCAAAGGGTGCCACATAGCCCACCAGCTTAAGAGGAAGAGGCTTTGACTTTATGCTTGGCTCCATGTACTCTTCCAAAATTTGGATAAATTCCCTTACCCTTGAGAGCTCCTCTTTGACCTTTGGATCGCCTGTCAAACTCTCCCAAGCTCGGAGAACCTTTTTCCTACCCTCCCAAATTTTTTCCCTGCTAACCTGTGTGCCATCTTCCCCCACCAGCTTTAAAAAGACAAGCCCGCTTCTTTTGTCTATTTCCTGACCCGCCACCCTTCCCACCACCAGGTTGAACTTTTTACCCTTTTGGTACCTATCAAACTCAAACCTTTTTGAACCCTTTAGAGCCCTAAAGCCCCGCATCCAGACTACCTGCTCCTTTTCATAACGGGCAACACCCTTTAGTTGATAGTTTGGATACTGCAAAAAGTTTGCCATCTCCCCCCTTAGGGTTTTTAGGTCCTCGGGCGACCTCTTCTTTCGCTCAAGTAGCCGATGGATCAATATGGACCAATTTTTGGCGTAATCTTCCTCTCCACTCCAAAAAAGCCCACCGTATATATAGTCATTGGAAGAGAAATAGGAATCTTTGGCAAACATTCCAACGCACTCTAATCCTGCCCTTCCTCTTATTTCAAAGTCTCTTTCCTTCATACTACTCCCTCAAAAGCTTTATTATAAACTCAATGGGAAACTTGGCAAACCTACCGCTCAGAACTTCCTTGTATGGATAATCCTCTCCCAAGGGCACACAGGCATACTCCTTTGGAGTACCAACAAGGCAGTAGGTGGTGGGCTTTACGCTTCCCATAAGGGTGTCTGCCTCACCCCTGCCTATCCTTCCCCTTATCTTAAACTGAACCCTTTCCCTTTCCCTCAAAAAGTGTTCGGTGAGCACCAAGGCATAAACAGGAATTATTGTGGGCATCCTCTTTGATATGTATGGCAGTCCGTTCTTTATGAAATTTCCTAACTCCTGAGTTTTTTCTGAGTTTTCCTCCTTTAGTGTTTCCTCTAACTCCTCAAAAAGCTTTTTTATCTTCCACCTTTTCTCATTATCAAAAGCAGAGCGCACCTCTTGTCTTTCAAAAAGTATGTATGGATGGTAGTATTCAAAATCTTTTTTAAAGTCAATCTGCACCGCACTCACAAATAGGGCAGAAAGAAGGGCGTGGGATAGCTTTTCTACTTTCTTTCTCTTTTCCTCGTCTTCCACAAAGGGAACAATGTTTTCCAGAAAGCTCAAAAAGCCCTGCATATCTGCTACCTCGTTGGGTATGTATCTGGTGGCGTATTGGCTTGGCAGTGGAACAAGCACCTTCCCTTTGCCACTTTTCACAAACTGCTCCACTATGCCAAAAACAACCCGGTCCAAAAGAAGCTTTTGGCTTAGCGTATGCTTTGTTATCATGAGCCTTAAAATTTGCTCGTCGGCGTCGGGTTCATACTGCAATATTCTTTCAAAGATGAAATCCCTCTGTGGATAGATGGGATAGACAAGGTGAATTTCTTTTGGGTCCTCCTCCGTTTTTGTGTCTCCCCTCGCCCTTGAGATGGCTTGGATCATCTCCACCAAGTTGGACTCAATGCCAAAGTCCATAATGATGGCGTATATCTTGTTTATGGGTTTGTGAGGTCTTGAAAGGTCTATGCCCCTTGAAAGGGCGGAGGTGGAAAGGATAATGTCCTCGTTTCCTTGGTTGATCCTCTCTTGGCTTTTGCGGGAGTCTGCGGTGGCAATCAAACAGCTATAACCTTCATCCTCAAGGCGGGTTTTTAGCATAGCCAAAAGTTCCTTGTCTTGTAAGAACAGAAAGGCGGTTTGACTATTTTTGTCTTCAAAGGTGTGTTTTATATACTCGGCTATTCTACTTACCAGTTCCTCATCAGACTTTTTAGCGTCATCCATAAAAAGAAACCTTCTCTTTACTGTTATTTCAGGAGAAGGATAGCCATGCTTTGCACGAACACTGACCTCTATGCCATCATACTCAAAGTCCTCTTCCTCTTTGAAATCTACAATAACCAAAGACTCGGGCACAACCTCAAACTCTCCATACTCTTTGAGTAGCTTTTGTAATACCGCTGGTGAGTAGCCGTTGGCATCAAAAAGATACAGGTTTGCCTTTCCGCCCTCTTTTTTGACTTTTCTCAAAAAACCAAGCATCTCCTCAATGGCATAAAGTCCGTTGCTGTGCCCCAAAAACTCATCCAAGATGATGTGAAAGGTGTATTGGGTTCTTATGCGTCCAGAAAGAAGCCTATCCAAATGCTCCGAAGTAGCCCTTCCATACTGGCTTTCCACCAACGCCTGTTGTGTGCAAAAAGCCCATATGATATCTTTGTTATCTATAAACTTTAATATTTCCTCTACCGTTCTTTTTAGGATGCCACTGCTGGGATTAAGCTTTTCGTAGGTGTCCCCTACATTTTTTACATGCTTACTCTTACTGTTTTGCTTTCTTTCATATACCAAACCTATGCTCTTGTTGGAGTTTTTTAAATACTCCAAGACTTTTTTATATTTTTCGTCCATTGGGTCTATGCCTTCGCTGGTCCCCTCTAAAGTGTTCCTTATCTTTTCTAACTCCTTGTGTTCTCTATCCACCAATACTTTACGGGTTGCCATGTAAAGGACTATGTGCTTTCCCTCTTGCATAAGGATGCGGTTTCTGGTTTGGGTGGTCTTTCCCGAGCCTGCAGAGTGCAAAAGGCAAAGGGCTTTTATGTCTTGTGCCTTTGAAAAGAACTCGTCCAGCTCTTTTTCCACATGCTTTCTTGTCTCGTTTATTTTGCCGGGCTTTACCATCTCTTGAGTGCTTTCCCTCCTTTGCATCTCTTCTTTGAGCCTTTCTATTTGCCTTGACACCTCTTCCAAGAGCCTTTCCCTTCTTGCCCTGCCCTCCGCCACCGCTTGCGAGTATTCCCAGTCTATCCGTTTGATTTCTTCGTAAAGCTGTCTTATTCTTTCCCTGTAAGGAGAAAGGTCTTCTCCGTTCCAATAGAACCTTGCAGAAAAGGGCTCCGCCAACGGATAAAAAAGGGAAAGGCTAACCTCCCGCACATCTTTGGGCTTTTCTTCACACAGGTAATCCACCCCGTAAGAGACCACCTGAAGAAAGCCCTTTAGCTCTGGGTTTGCGGTTTCCAAAGACAAAAGCTCCTCCTCCATTTCCAAAAGACTAAAGACAAACCTTTCAAAGCCCACCTCTCCCAAGGACACATTCACCGGCAAGCCATAAATCCTGTAGGGAATAGACCCTTCCCCTTTATCCAGCAGAGCCCTTATGTCTCCCTCTGCACCCGCAAGCTTAAAATCCACCACATAAAGAACTCCATCCGCTACAAACAGCAAGTCTGCGTTGGGATATATGCCCGCAATCTGACTACCCTCTCCCAGTTGATACTTTATAAGCCTTACATCTCTAAAGCCCTTTCCGTAGAAGGAACCCTCGTAATAGCCAAGCAAAAACAAAAACAGCAAGGTGTTTTTATCAGTTTGTCCCAATCCCAAATTTTTAAGCCCTTGCGGAGGGCTTTCCAATTCAAAGGGCACAAGCCCTTTCAGTTGTTCCCACACAAAGACAAGCTCCTCTAACTCCTTATCAAGAAACTTAAATCTTATACTTTCAAACCCACCCTCTTTAAAGCTTTCGTAATCCTCCACCCTGCCCTTCAAAAAGCCCAACTTAAAGGCAAACTCAAAAACATCCCCCAAAACTTCAACCACCGGGGTCGCCATGTTATTTTATATAACACAGATTTTTGCTAATTTCTGACAATATCTTTTCTGAAGTGCAAGCTCTTCCGCCCTCTTTTCCATAACCTCAAGCCCTAATTCTATTGCCTGTGCTACCTTTCTTGCGTAGTTTTAAAAATATACCACAGAGGCTAAGGGAAAAGTTAAATTTAAAATTGTTTGAGAAAAGCATGCGGACGCTTGAGGAAATAAAGAGGATAATAGCAGAGCATAAAGAGGAAATAAGGCAAAAGTATGGCATAGTGATCCTTGGAGTTTTTGGTTCTTACGCAAGAGGAGAACAAAAGGAAACAAGCGATGTGGATATTCTTGTAAAAGTTGAGCGTCCTCTGGGTTTAAAGTTCATCACCGCAAAGCTTGAGTTAGAACGTTTGCTTGGACTTAAGGTGGATTTGGTATCCATTAATGCAGTCAAACGAAAGCCGTTGCTATGGAAGAGTATAGAAGAAGATTTGATCTATGTCTAAGAAGAGAAAAGATTGGAGGCTTTATATTTTAGATATGCTGGAATGCATAAAAAGGATAGAAAATTATGTGGAAGGGTTAAACTACGAGCAATTTCTGATGGATGACAAAACCAAGGATGCAGTTGTAAGAAACATTGAAATCATAGGCGAAGCGGCAAGAAACATTCCAAAAGAAATCCAAACAAGGTATAGCCACATTCCCTGGGCTGAGATAATATCAACAAGGCATGTTATAGCACACGATTACTTTGATCTTGATTATGAAATAATTTGGAGTATTATTGTTCAAGACATTCCGGTTCTCAGAAGGGAACTTGAACTTATATTAAAGGAGATTAATAACCAGCCAAGCTTTGACCTTTAAGCCTTGGGAAAGTTAGAACTTCCGCCTTTTTCCATAATTTATGTCCTTTCTTTTCCAAGCTTGTCCTCAAGGAGTTGTAAAAGTTCAAGGTCTATAGCCTTTGGCATAGTTTTAAAAGTATATCACTTTATCACTCCCAAAACTTTTAGCAAAAACTCAAGGGCGTTTTGATTAACGAGTATTAAGGTGAAAAAGAGAATGATAAACAGTATGGTAAATTTACGGTCAAGCCTCAGGATCTCTTTTTCAATTTTGGCTTCAAGCCTTGCTTCCATTGCTTGCACTTCTGCTCTAACTGCCTGTATTTCTGCCTTTAAGACTTGAATGTCCGCCTTGCTTGCCAGCTCTTTGGTAAGTTCATCTTTAAGCTCAAGCTTTTTCTGGATGGCAAGCTCCTCTGCCCTCTTTTCCATAACCTCAAGCCCTAATTCTATTGCCTGTGCCACTTTTCTTGCGTAGTTTTAAAAATATACCACAGAGGCTAAGGGAAAAGGTTAAATTTAAAATTGTTTGGGAAAAGCATGCGGACGCTTGAGGAAATAAAGAAGATAATCGCAGAACATAAAGAGGAAATAAGGCAAAAGTATGGTATAGTGATCCTTGGAGTGTTTGGCTCTTACGCAAGGGGAGAACAAAAGGAAACAAGCGATGTGGATATTCTTGTGGAGCTTGAAAGACCAGTGGGCTTAGAGTTTTATGAATTTTGGGACTACATTGAAAATCTTTTGGGAACTAAAGCGGATGTTTTAACATTAACTGCCCTTAAGCAAAAAACTCCACTTTGGGAAAAGATAAAAGGGGACATAGTCTATGTCTGAAAGAGATTGGAAACTCTTTGCCTTTGACATTTTAGAAAGCATTAACAAGATTGAAAGATATATTGAGGGAATGGACTATGAACTTTTTGATAAAACAGACCAGACAAAAGATGCGGTGGTAAGAAACCTTGAGATAATAGGTGAAGCATCAAACCAAATTCCAAAAGAAATACGGCAAAAGTATAGTCATATACCCTGGAGTAGGATAATATCAATGCGGAACAGGATGATACATGGCTACTTTACAGTTGATTATCGTATTGTTTGGAAAATTATAAAAGAAGACCTGCCGGAACTTAAGGAAAAGTTGGAGGAAATTCTGAAGGATGAAGATCAATAGATAAAATATAGCAAAGTCTATTTTATCACTCCCAAGCTTATCCTCAAAAAAGTTGCAAAAGTTCAAGGTCTATAGCCTTTGGCATAGTAGTTAAAAATATACCACACCATTCCAATGGCGGGACAAGGCTATTGTTTTTAAAACTTTTGCCTATAATCATCCTTATGGAGTTTAGGGATTACGTTGCAATACTTAGCGTGCTTGTTGGGATATTGGCTACCTTTACAGGGATTATGTGGATGCTTGTTCAACAGATAAATAAAAGAATTGATACGGTGGAAAAAAGAATTGATGACAGGATAAATGCGGTGGAAAAGAGGATTGATGATAGGATGAATGCGATGGAAAAGAGAATTGATGATAGGATAAATGCGGTGGAAA
>Ga0081473_128643_pt1 | contig 14748 bp, 15 predicted proteins | sample CisSprmetagenome_FD_70977 | JGI IMG/M metagenome (GOLD analysis project Ga0081473, IMG submission 70977) | Hypoxic/sulfidic aquatic microbial communities from Cistern Spring, Yellowstone National Park, USA v2 (version 2) | ecosystem: Environmental > Aquatic > Thermal springs > Hot (42-90C) >... | reverse complement strand
CGTAAAGCAACATTCCATGCAGTGGCCTAACCCCTGGAATGTCCTCGAATGCCATTGAAGCCTTAACGAGCCTGTCCTTCAACTCATCCATGCCAATCAACACAAGCCAATTCTCCTTGAACAACTCCTCAAGCTCCTGCTCATTAGGAACATCAACCAGTATCCCACCGAACAAGCTCTTCAAAGTATCCAAGTCTGAAACATATGCGGCGGCGTAAACACCAACAAGCACACCAATGCTTGAGACTACTAGGGCAAGTAGGCTCCACACCCCAAGTGGAAGCGAGAGGACTAAGCCAGCTAGTGCAGAGATTAACAGCGCCAACACAATTCTTGAGTGAGTTAAGTAGCTTGCGAACTTCTTCACCGTACCCATGTAGTTCCTAACATTAACCCTAGCATGCGGGTGAAGTGAAAACGGCTTTACTACGGAAGCTAGATGCACGGCAAGCCCAGTACTCGTCACAGCCATACTTCTAACATGCATCTCCCTCTTAACAAGCAGAGACTTTGGTATAACGAATGAAGCTAGCACAGCTAGTATAAACGAGCCGAGAAGAGCAACCATGTATAGTGGTCTTGAAGGTAGCGTTACACCAGCATAAACTAACAAGTCCTGCATTGAGAGGACTGTGTGATTAAGCCCAGCACCAATAGGCGTCCCAGTAAACAAAGCAGAAGTCAAGTAAACAATAATGAACCCAAGCGGTGGGAGCCAGTAGTTGCTGAAGACCTCACGCTTACTCACAATACTAGACGCAACAGCATAACCAAGCCCAAGGGCAGGTCCTGGGAACGGTACGAACATGAGTACCAGCGACCCAATGCCAAGTGTTGGTGAAATGAATTGCGAATAAGTGTCAACGGCAATCTTTAAGTCAAGCCCATAAATCAGTAACGGTAGGAGTATCGCTATAGCCATGTATGCGAGCCCCATTATTGGGTTAGCCGAATATGCTGTACCATAGAAAACCATCACAGCTATAATGTAGAAGACCAGTGATAGCAGTGAGGCGTACAGGAACTTCTTCAAGTAGAACAAAGCAAACACCGCTATGAATGACGCTACCCCAAGCGGTATGTTAACTACGCTGAGCAGTAAAAAAGGTAGGCTAACTAGTAGTCCAGTAGCCAGCCTCTTGTAATCCACCACTGACATAAGCGCTTATTTAATCTCACTTTTAAAAGGCTTTCCTATGTTTTCTAGCTAGGTAGATTAATGCGCCAATTGCTCCTGCCAGTCCTAGTGCTGTTAAACCAAGCCATAGGTAGCTTGGCTTAGCTGTTGGCGTTGGTTTCTGAACAACGGTTGGCGTTACCGATACTGTTGGCGTCGTAATTAACGTTGGTGATGGTATTATTAGTGATGGTGAAGGTGTTGGAGTAGGTGTAGGGGTTGGCGTTGGTGAAGGCGCCATTACGTATCCAGTAACTTCGTTGCTTTCCAACAGTAGCATGTCTATTGCCTTAATCTTTATGGTTTGCCCAGCGTACTCAGGAGGAATCGTTATGTATCCATATCCAGGCTCGCTGGAAAGGAAATCAATATAAGTCGTGGGTTTTCCGTTAACTGTAATCATAACTTGGTCAATCCAACCTTGACCAGGAACAATGCTCCAGTACTCTTCGCATAAGGAGACTGTTAACTGTAGGGTTTCCCCCACATACCAAGGTGGGCTTGGTTTAACCTTTAGACTTAAACAAGACATAGTTACTTGCCCTCAGCGTACTTGGCGATTGCTAAGCCACCGCCAACTAAGCCAGCGAACACTGCTAACCCAAGTGCCCCTTTGCGCCTTGCAACCAGGTAGGAGCCTGTTGCTAAGCCGGCTATCGCAAGCATTCCTCCTATGAACTGAAGCATACCTGGTTGAGCAGATGGAGTAGTTGAAACTGTTGGGGTTGCTGTTGAAGTACTCATACTTAGCTGAGCGGTGGCTGGTGCAAATAATGTGCCAGTTGGGGCAAAGGTGGCTGTGATTGTGTATGTACCAGGCGAGGATGGCGCTGTTAATCGCGCTGAGTATTGTCCATTTGAATTAGTGGTTGCCGTGGTTGAAGCACCCCAGCTACCTTTTATTGAAACGGTCTGGCTACCTAAGGCGACCCAGCTACCTGATGCGTTTTGATACTGCAAAGTACCGCTTACTGTAAATGACTGGTTCACGTAAACCGTTGAGGGGGCTGAGATTGTTATTTTCGTTGGGTAAAGCACAGTCCCAGTAACCGTATTACTGGTGGCGCCGAGCAAACTATCCTGAGCCATGAATGTTACAGTTTGTCCAGCGTAACTCTGAGGAATAGTCCAAGTACCAGAACCACCAACACCACTAGTTATCTGAAATGACATGATCGGAGTATTATTAGCGTAAATAGTCACAGTATCAGTAGTCCACACAACCATAGGTAAAGTAACAGTGAACGTTAAAGTCTGACCTGGAGTCCAAGGTGGACTAGGGGTTACCGAGAGTGTCAACTGCCCTGTCTGCACTGTGATTGTTGCTTGGGCACTAGTTGAAGCGTAACTCATATTAAACCTATTCCAGAGTTGCCTTTAAAAGCATTGAGAAGCTTGCTTCATATTTTTAAAGAACAAGGAGCCTATCTCTCGACCAATATGGCTTATTCGACAAGAATGAAGGAGTATGCGGAGATAATAGGGATACTTGGTGGGGGTGCACTTGGCGGTATCATCACATACCTGATAAGGAAGAATGAGGTTGCGTTAATAATAGCTGGCACCCTTGTGGGTGCTGGCGTAGGATACTACATTGGCAGGAAGTATTCTGGGCGTTAGGAGATAAAATAAAGTTGCAAACCTTTTAAAAACAAATGATTCGTTCAATTGATGAGAATCTTCATAACTGGTGTTGCTGGTGTACTTGGAAGTTCGTTGGCTAGGTTCCTGCTGAGTAAGGGTTACGATGTTGCTGGTAACGATATTGTTAGGTATGAGGAGTCAAGGGTTTTTGACCTTGATGGACTTAAGTACATTTGGAAGTCCACAATTGACCTTGATGCTGATGACTTCCCTTGGGCGCCTGACTTAATTATAGATGCTTCTTTAGCCTTCGCAGATAGACCGCTGGCTAATGCTTCCCCAATGCATACTGTGTACGGTAACTTGGCTACAGCAATGAGGGTTGTTGAACTTGCTAGGAGGCACTTCCCTAAGGCTACCTTAAGTTACCCGTCATCGCTGAACTCAGTCTATGGGTACTTGGCGTGGAATCACTTTAACGGCAATAAGCTAGTTATAACTGAGGATACTCCACCAATCCCATCCAGCATATACGGCTGGAGTAAGGCTAGCGCTGAGTTGCTGTACTACGGAGGTGCCTTAATGTACAACCTCAAGGTTGTAATAACCAGGACTGGCTCCAGCTATGGAAGCGATGGAAGGCTGGATGAATTGCCTCATAAGATGATTCTCTACTCAATTAAGGGCAAGAAGTTTAGGCTTAGGAATCCTAACGCCATGAGGCTTTGGAGCTACATTAAGGATGTACTGGACTTCTACGATGCCTTAATCAATAAGCTCGATGAGCTTGTCTCGCCAGGTAGGCCAATTATACTTTCCAATGCTGGGAACGACGGTTACCTTGAGCATGACGGCGACTACATCACCAGGAACTTCGAGATAGCTGAGTTAATCTCAATGATTGCCAAGGAATTTGGTAAGGAGTTTGAATACGAGCCTTTACCAGATGTTACGGAGCCTGGTGAGGTTATTCAAGGCAAGCCCATTGAATTTAAGGTGGACTTCAGTAAGACTAGGAAACTACTTGGGTGGAAGCCTAAGTACACGCTTTACGAGGGTTTGAAGGAGACATATGAAGGTTTAATGAAGAGGATTGGTGCTTAACCTCTCCTTAACGCTTGCGCCATCATTCTGTGAGCTTCCTTGAGCGAATCAATATTTAGCAGTATTCCAAATACCCCATAACACACTATTCCTACCACACTTAACACCAGTATCCAAGGCACGTCGTGGCTTGTTATCAAGAAAAACATTGAAAGCATTCCCACTATTCCAAACAACAAGCCAAGTACCCATGTTTCTGCGTTTGCATATGCGAATAAAGTCTCGTAGTAAATCCACCCTGCTAGCCCAAGCACTTCAATTAAAATTGCCCAGTACGGTAAGTTAGCCAAAAGGCTTAACCCAGCTATCCAGCCCTCAAACATGAACAGCGCATACATGTACCTGAACGCATGATTACCAACCAGCTTCATAAAACTACTGATTCACCAGCAGTTTTAAGTTTAGTTTGCAGAAATATTTATAAACCACCTGTAGAACTCCGAGCAGTATGGTTTCGATAATAGTCGCATCCGCACTGTGGTGGGATGTAATCGAGCCAAGCATGGGAATTGCGTTAATTATCTTGCTTTACAAAATTTACAAGGAGGAGCAGAAGAGGAGGAAGCTTGAAGAGGAGATCCTGAAGCGCCTTTACTCTATTGAAGAACAATTAAATACCTGAGGCAACATTGCGCTCAGCTTCATTTAAATACTGGTAGATTTGCCACCTGTTTATTTGAGGCAGTGGGTCCACTGTGTAGAAGCCTATTGCTTGGTGGTACCTTTCACTAACCTGAGCCATCAAGTCCTTCGTGATTGGGTCATTAATGTCGGCAATCATCCCATCCGTGAACAACACGACTATTGCGTTAGTCGGCGGGTGCAGGTTAGCTAAGTCCAGGACTCTTCTGAAAGCATCCCTAATTACCGTGCCTCCAGATGGGGATTCCCTTAGCCTCCGCTTCAACTCCTCTTCTTCCCCTTGCCTTATGTCGAATTCCCCGACTACGCCGTCTGCCCAGAGGACGAAGTGAATGAAGTTTGCCCCAGAGTTAAGTAGGCTAACTAACTCGGTTGCGAACTCTGAAAGGGTCTCGGCGCTAATACTGCCTGAAACATCAATCATAGCCACCACATACGGTAACCCAACCCTAACGCTTCCTGGCCATGAGTAGCCTAGGCGCCTGTGCGGGCGCTTCCAGGTGGATAGGAATTTCGTTGAGGCGTATGCGAAGGCTTGCCTAATAATCTCCCTCCAGTTCACGATACTTCTGGCTTCCGTGAGCTCCCTCTCGTAGATGTCGATAATACCCCTACCCGCAATTGGGTTCATAACCCTCTGTTGTCTCTCGAATTCCCTTGCATCTGTAGCATTCCTCCTAGCCTCCTCCTCGTCTTCGGGAGTAGCTGGAGCTCTCACGTGCCCTGCTCCTTCCTTCCACCACGGCGTTTGAGTCATCTTAGGTAGCTTGCTCTTTAAGTACATTAAGTAGTGGTAGGTGGACATTTTATCAGACTTCTCGAAGAATTTCTCTAAGCCCTCTGGCGGAAGCTTAATCTTCTTCCTCTCCTCCGCTGGAAGCTCATTAATTAACTCCGTTATGTTCCGTGCAAGGTTTTTTGGTGTAATCACTTCGCTCTCCAGAGATACATTATTGCACCTATCGTAACCAAAGCTAATTACCTTGCTTAAAGCCCTGTTTATGGATAAGTCGAAGGCTATGTTGGAGACTGCTTGATCCACTTCACCACGCTTTAGCCTAATTGGGTCTCCCTCTATCACGTGCATTGTCTCGTGCGCAAAGGTGAAGTACTTCCCATCATCATCCAGGCAATTAATGAACTTCGGATTAACATAAAGATGTGCTCCATCAGTAGCCGCAGTGCCCGAAGGCTCAATCTCAATCCTCTCGCAGAGCCTCCTTAAAATGTAGTTAATCGGTGAGAGGACGTAGTTACTAAGCACCTTAGGAGCATTCCTAACTTGCGCACAAATTGCTTTTAACCGCTCCACATCGGATTGTGACATCTTAGCCACCCGTTAGCTTCGTTAAATTCTCCATGTAGGTATCAACATCCTGCTTCACGTACTTTGATGTGTTGTAGAGCTTCAACTTAGCCTTTAGGTCATTGTGCTTGTGTAGCCCAGTGCCGAATATCCTCAGTACTTCAACTGAGACGCCTTTGTCTCCAAACCAGTCTATCATCGCCGCTATCTGCGGCACGTAGTCCTCGGCTGTGGCATCCTCCTTGGTATAGACGAATGTATCTAGCCACGTGGTTAAGTTTGTGGCTAGCTCCCTTGCCCAGAACTCAAGCAACCTTTCAGTGTTTAGCCTACTTGTACGCTCTTGTAGTTTCTCGGAGATTCTTGACCATAACTCATCCAACTGCTTCCTAATCTCATCTGGACTACTCTTCATTAACTTGTCTATTGAAGGCAGGTAGTGCATCACCAGCAAAGCCAAGACAAACATCATGCCTGCTGTATCGCCGACCGCCGCCCTTGATAATTCATAGAGCTTCCTACCAATGTCGTAACAGTTGTTAATCCTAGATAAAGTCTCCCTCTTCGTTGGTTCTAACCTAGAGGGAGGTATACCTAAATCCTCTATATTGAAGCTTGTTTGCATATATGCGTCTCCCAACTTGCTTAGACAATTTTCAAAGGTCTTCCTAGCTTCCTCATTACCTAGGTTAAACATACGGTATATGCTCACTGCCAAGGCTGTCCACGACCTTGGTGTTGGTATTTGCTTAGAAGGAGTTAGACCTGAAGCCTCCTTGAATGTTACAGCTGAAGTAACCTCCATTGAGGTTGATGCACCTTCTTCACTTGATGATGGCCTTGCAGTGAGGTATTCTGGGAATGCTTTCAGGAAGTCCGCTACTCCAGTGTAGTACTTGTTACCGTATTTATTGTTCATGTACTCTATCCACTCCTCAACAGTTGGAGCTACAACCTCAAATGTTAGGAACCTGTTCAGCAATGGCAGAGGAAGCTCCCTTACAATAGTGCTCCAGCCCCTTGGATTACCTAACGCTATCACGAGAGTGCCCTTGCTGAAGTAGAGCTCGCCAGCCCTCTTATCTAAAGCTAGCTGATAGACGGCGGACATCATGTCCTCCCTCTCAACGTTTGAAAGCTCTTCAAGGTTCAATATACCTGGGGTTAGCTTCAAGACAAGTGCCCATGCGAATGGTATGTAGTCGCTTGAACTGGCACTCCCAAGCATCTTCCTTATCTCCTCTATCAACTCCCTCTTGGTAGCTATGGCTAGCCTACGAGGTATGCCAGTAATGTCAGAGGGCTCCATTGAGGTTAACCTCAAGTCAACGTACACGAAGTAGCCGTAAGGCTTCTCAGCAACCTTCCTTAATGTACCAATACCAGTGAAGTCCAGGAACTCTAAGTTATACTTCTTAGCAAGCTCCATGGCAACTGTCCTAGCGGTCTCAGACTTACCTACACCTGGCTCGCCAACAAACAGGAGCGATGGCATGTAGTCGAAGTAGCTTTCAACGTAATCCATCATAATTTCAACCCTCCTACTCCTAAGCCTAGCCTCCTTGGACTGAACTATATTCCTTGCCCTCCTATTAGCCTCCTCTTCACTCACCCCAGTCCTCTTGCTTAAAACACTGGCAACTATTTTAGTTACCTTCTCTGTTAGTTCTTTATCCTCGTCCTCACTGCAACCAACTAGGTTGCCTCTCTCATCAACACAGTTAACCCACTTAACCGCCTCAAAGTACTCTTCCGAGTAACCTAAATATAACTTCTTAATAATCTCCCTCATCTCATTTGGCGTTACTGAATGATGAACAACCCTAATCTTTTCCCTGGACTTCGGAGGCAGGTTAGTATTCATTAACCCGAAAATATAAGTTGCTATACCAGTAAGCCCAGCAACGCCCAATACTCCAAGCAAGTCGAGCAACGAGACTTTACTAGTCATTAACAGTGTAATAGTTTTGAGATTTAAAAACTTACGCTCGCTAGAGTTTTTAATAAAATAGGCTACTTCCTGATGTCTTCAGCCAGCTTGTCCGCTTCATCAAAGAAGCTTTGTCCAAAGCGCCTGTAACCTTGGTCAGCCGCACTCGTGTAATTCCTAGACCCCATTATTCTGTAGAGCTTAGGTAGGCAGTCCAAGAATTCGTCAGGTAGTTCGTAGCCTGTTACCTTCGCTATCTCTTCCCTATGTGCTCGCAGAACCGGTACTATGTATTCGCTGATTAACCTCTCTTGACCCTTCTTGGGTACGTTACCGTATCTGATCAGATTCATTTGCCAAGCCTCTATTGCCACCAGTAGCTTGCGGTACTCCTCATCAGTCAATTTAATCTCTGGATTACGGTTGATTAACTCATATACTACGTACTCGTCAAAAATATCCACATCCTTATCCTTACAAGTTAGCTTTCTGGGCATAGGTTACTTTCTGTAGAGAGGTTTATAAACCTTTTCCTTCTTAATAGCCATTAAGAGCCCTTGTGTTCAGACATCTAGAAATCTTTAAAAACCTCACCTAGACCCCTACCTATGGCTGAGGTTGTTAAGCCTCGGGCTCAGCTACTGTACACGTGGGGAACTGAAGAACTAATTGCGGCTATGACTGACGTCATCTACAGGGGTTACACCATAGAGAAAGCCTTTGAGAAAGTGAAAAACAACCCAGATGTGGTTAAGCGCAGGATAACTAACTTCCTTAGGGATGGGCACCACAGCGTCTTTGAATTCGCTGGGGCTAGTTGGCTTATTGAGGGTAGCAGGGCTTTCACCCACGAGATAATTAGGCATAGGATAGCCAGCTACTGGCAGGAAAGCCAGAGGTACGTGGACTACTCGAAGGGGCAACTAAGATACGTTGCACCTCCAGGAGTATTGCAGAAGGCAACCCAATTCTTGGAGAGCGATGCTAAGAGCTACTTGGAGCTTAGGAAGTCGCTTGAACCAGAGGACGCCAGGTACATCCTGCCTAACGCAATGGCTAGTAGGATTTGGGTTCAAATGAACGCCAGGGAATTCTTCCTAAACTTCATACCCCTCAGGACTGGGCTTGGGGCATTTCACGAAATCAGGCTAATAGCGTGGCTGATGTTCGACAGCTTAATAGACAAGTTCCCGATAATCAGCAAGTGGGTTTGGGACAACCTACCCAAGCTACATCCCGACTACTGTAGAGGTGTAGATAAGTTCAAGCCTATTTACAACACTGAGGACTGTAGGCTAATAAGCATTGAAGATACATTCACCAAGTGGGAAATTGAAGTACCGCAAAGCTTAAGAAAACTAATGAATGAACAAACTCGGTAGAAGAGATAAAAGGCTTTATCCCAATTAGTATAAAATATACGCTGTGCCTGGAATGAGCATCTTATTGAAGATATCTGTTGCGCAATTTATAGAATGTAGAAGTTCCTTCTCCTTTTCTTGTAGGAATTTCCTCGTTGCATGGATGCCGAGATCCTCAAGCTCCTTTGGGATTTCTTGCTTTGTATCCTTATCATACCCTTTTTCATATCTAAGGGTGTTGTCCCTAATTGCGAACTCGAAGACCTTGGTTGTAATCCTCTCTCCATATTTAACGTCAGACTCAACAATGAACTTACGATCCTTAAGGACGATGAACTCCAGAGCAAGGACAAAGTTCTTCGACTCTACGGTGTATGGCTCCGTTATGTAGAACTCCAGGAGGAAGTCAGGGCTTAAGTAAACAGGAGTTGGCCATCCTGCCTCCTCGCGCGTCATCATCTCGCTAGTCTCCTTTTGAACTCTAGGGTCCTTGATTACCTCCTCAGGTATGGGTTCTCTAGTAAACCAGAGATGAAAAACACACGAATCAATCTCGTATTCAATCAGTCCCCTGGGCGTTGTTCTTCCAACAATTATAACGGCCCGCACTGGCCAGTACCCGAGGAACTTCAAGATGGAGTAAAGCCCAACTGATTCCAATACATCTGCTGTTGGGTAGAACTTAAACCATACATCGAAGTAGCTATCTAATGTCTCCGCCAAATCGCTTGGTAGCTTAATCTCCTCGCTCATTGTGTAGCGTATATTTGTGATGCTTAAAAAGATTGGTTTGAAGAAAACCAAATGTCCAGTGAGGTGCCGTTGGAGATTGTGAGGTGGCTTGGAAGGCTCTATGACGAGGTTGAGAACCTCACTAGCACTTTACAGCCTGTCCTGCAACTTGGTGCTATGCGCTTAACTCCTTCCCTCCTCAGTGAGGGTTGCAAGCCCTTGTACGCAGTCTATGAGCAGGGCTTCGGAGGGAAGACGAACCTTGACTTCCAATGCAATGGTGGGTACATAGTCCTTTTCGATATGCCCGACTTCATAGACACAGTTATGAAATACAGAGTATTCATAGTTAGGAGAGGCGACGAGGAGGACGTGAGAAAGTTCAACGAGGAGCTGAGGAACATGTTCTACTTTGTGATAGACAATGCCTACATCATCATCCCAGGCCGCGTGCAAGTGGAGAAAGACTTATACCTCGTTGGATTCTCTAACATGTCACTCGCTAGGGCTCTTCACTATGGCTGGCCAATAATGGCCTATGGAGGTGCAAGAACGTATGTTATACCACTTATCAAGCACGAGGATGTTACACTAGTAAAGATAGTACTTCAGTGGCAGTATAACGGCCCAATAATAACCTCAGCTTACGAACACAGAGATGAGATAGAAGAGAAAATAAAGCAGATAATGGATGTAGCCAAGCCACTGCTCAAGATTGGTGCAACATATATTCTTTATTAACAACCCCAACGCCCTTGTATATAAGAAATGAGGAACAGCCTTTTAAACATTACTTCATACAAATCGAGGTATTCAAAATTAACCAAATTAATGAGGTAAAGATGCGAATCAGCTTTAATTAATAATTTTTAAAAAATAGAGAGCTTAGAAAATTTGTCTCAGTATCTCTGGCGGTATTATGAGAGTCAATGCATCTTCAATTCTTTTCTCAACGATATTCCTCTTCATATAAAGCTCATGCCATATCTCACCATCTGTAATGGTAGGCACGCTAGCGGTCTTTTGCTTCTTAATCTCTACTAGTTCTCCACTAGCATTAAACTTATATAAGTATGTATCTACAATTATTCCTGGAAATATTGGTGGCTGTACCGCATATACACCAATCATAAGTGTGTCATATTCAATCGCTATATAGTGTAGGTAAAATCCTCTCAGTTCAGTTGGCTTAAAGAGACTTGCTGATTTCCTTAGTAGTTCTATTGGAGTTCCATAGTATATATCTATGCTACCTCTAGACCCTTTAGTAGCATGCAACATAAACAACTCCTCGGACATCTTCTCTAAGTCTAGATGTTCTGGCTGTGCTGGAGGTTCCTCTAGCCGCTTTCTTAAGTCTACAGGTATTCTCCTAAAAACATCACTGCTTAACTCAACCATTACATATTTATTTGAATTACATTTATACACAAAAGCAAAATCACCAAGCCAAGAAGACCCTCTGACCACTTTTCTACATTGATTGTTGTTCAAAAATTGAAACAGCATCTCGGGCGCGTTTAATAATAAGTCGTCCTGTATCACATCAGACACGTTCTTCAATCTCCTATATAGTTGGCCAAGCCAAATCTTCTGGTCCTCTGAAAGAGACGGCGGTAGCATAAATAGGCTACTCCCTAGAGTTTAAAAATTTAACAATTCATCTAAACCATTTCAAGCTCTTGAATTAGTAGCCACCTGAATTCACTCCAGAATTCTGGGTGGACGTATAGGCATCCTGCTTGTTTCGCCACGAAGTTATCGCCTGGGTTATCACTCACGTAAACGCAGGCGTCTGGTTTAAACTGCTCCTTAGCCTTCAAGAGCGCTTGAAGCCTATTACCTGGGGCAATCACCCTTGGGATGTTTAAGCTAGCGCAGTTAGGGCTTTCACTTACATTAACAACAATGAACCCTTTGGAAATCAACCAATCTAAGTCCTCCCGCCTAACATACCCAGGTGGATTACCAGTCTCCAATGTCCCATCGCAATCAAACATTACTACCACAGTCATAAGCCCCATATAGGTTCGCATAATTTTAGTTTTAAAAGAATTTCATAATCTCATCTTAGTACAGTACTACAGTTGTATATATAGTGAGAAATTCCTTGAAGGTTCTAATTACTGCATTCATGCTTTCCCTAAACGATGAGTTATTGTAAAGTTGCTCAAGTAGAGAGGCTACAAACCTATAGGTCTTTATCGGACTGCTCTCAAGCTCTCTCTCATAGCGCTCAATGCCAGAAGCAATCGTTACTTTCCTCTGTGTATCAATACCTTTTTCAGTTAAGTGAAAAGAAGCATAGAGAGAGCCTTTTAGCACATCTTCTTTAACAACAATTCCTATTGAGCCATCAGGCCATCCATCTATGCCTTTTACTTGAGTGAAGTGAAATTCATCTACTTTTGAGGAGATTAATACCTTATCCTTTAGTTCGAACTTAATAGAATATGACCTATATGATCTACTAGTAAAACTAATAAAACGAACGAAAAAGTTGGATGACGGCAATAATTTCCTAACACCTATTTTAACAAAAGTAGACGATGGCTCCCTCTCACATTCAATGGTTGGAAAAATACTCGGAAACCTCTCTCTATTTTCTAAGGCTATGATTAGGTTGTTGCATTGGAAGTACAATGTATATTCAACTTTTCGACCCGCTCCAAGATATCCTCTAATAGGTTTCACATCTCTACACAAGTAGTTGCAACCAAGCTTCGACAAAATTCTCAGCTCCAAATCTTCCTGAACCTCCGGTGGAAGTGCACTGGTTAAACTTGCGTAAAGTTTTTCAACTCCTATAAATTCCATAAAGTAATTTAAGACATCTTCTTGCATAATACCTACCTTATTATTGTTCTCCGTATTTTCTTTAAAAGTTTCAAGCTACGTTAATGAAACAAGGTACTTGAAGAAGGGTAGGTTGAAGATGTATTGTAGTGCTACTTGTTTTACGTCTTCTGGGTTTGCTTCTCTTGTTGAGATTACTTGTACTTGGCACTTGCCTACTGTTGGTTTTAGCCTTCCGCACCTTATGGTTACTGTTGATTGAAGTACCTTGTGCTTGTTTGGGCAGTAGGAGAGGTAGAGCTTCTTGTCCCCCGCCTCCTTTATTGGGAGTACCCTTACATCAATTATCACGTTTGGGTTGACCTCTGTGCCGTTTATCACTAGTTCACCTGCCCCAGTATCCATTAGGACATCTATGTTGCCTCCTAGGCATGTTGCTAGCCAAGCCAGTATCCTGCTCCTCTTCACGCCGATTGACTTAATTAGTTTGCCTTCCCTGCTTAGGAGTAGTTCGGCTAAGGTGGCTGAGTACTCTATGAACAAGTCCTTTGGGTCTGACTCTTCAACCACCTCGTTTATCTTCTTGACTGCCTTCTCCCCGTAGTACTTGTAAATATCGTAGCTGTACCTGAAGACGAATGGTAGCTGTGAGGGCTTCATTACAACGCCCTTAACCACTACCCTGTCTCCAGCCACCTTAATGTAGTTCTTCATCACTGGCAACAGTACGTGGTCCCAGTAGCCCTCTGCCTTTAGGGAGAAGACTTCACCGTACTTCCCCTTAACATAATTGTTGACTTCGTCCTCAATCTTAGGTACTTCATCCTGCTTAATGTTAGGTATGAAAATGCTGTCCGTATCCCCATAGACAGCGTTGAACTTTTCGAAAATGTCCTTGTGCATTGAGCTTGACTTCTCGAAGACGAAGCTGAAGGCTAGGGGCGAAATAATCCCGACACCGCTCTTACCCATGATTCCGTATGCCGAGTTAGCCGCTATCTTAACAGCCATGTCAGGTAGCTCGTTACCGGTCTTCTTCAGCTCCTTAGTCTTCTGCCTCAGCTGGAAGAAGTGCCTGAAGACCGTGTTCACCCCCTTGTCCTCGAAGCAGACCCTGTAGGACTCAGGCTTCTTACCCAGGATAATCCTAACCACGTCTCCATCGACGCATGGCTTTACGCCTAGTGGGTCTACTTTGTACTGGTAGAGTATTGATGGGTACATTGCCGAGAAGTCCAGCTCCAGGACGTTCTTGTACAGCCCTGGGTGCCTTAGCCTTGACTTCTCCTGCTTGGGCACGTCGAAATCCCTCTCGGTGTCTTGAATAAATGTGTCCTGGTACTCCATGAACTTGTGAATCAGCAACTCATTCATTAAGCCAGGTGACGCCGTCTCCGCAACCTGGTTAATCACCATTGCGTTTGTGTGGTACAGCTTACCCAACGCCTCCATTAACGGTACCCATGCTTTAGCTAGCCTGTAGGTGTGTTCAACATCAATCTTCAAATAATCCTTAATCTCGGCATCAGTGAGGTTAGCTATGTTACTGCGGACAGCCTTATAAGCAAGCTCCTCAGACCTAGCTAAACCCAGGTTGAACAAGACGTCCACCAATTGCAGTGACTTTATTGTTACGCCGAAGCTGGCTGAGAACCTACCGCTGGCTATTACGTAGAGGTCTAGGACTGGCTTGATTCCGTAGGCTGTCTCCATTGCGTACTTTGTTAGAATTGGGTTAGGCTCTATATTGAGGCTCTTGAACACCCTGTAGTCGTAGTCCCAGTTATTGTAGCCCGCCAGGTAGTCGAATCTTTGGTAGAATAGGCTAAGTTGCCTTAGGCTACTTGGCTCCACTGTACTGTACCTTTCCACAACAACCTCATCACCTGCACTGTACCCTAGGAAGACTGTTGAACCCTTCTTCTCAATATCGTAAACCACAAACCTTGGCGGGGTGGTTAGCAGGTTCTCCACGTCCTCCCTGAGCAGGTTCTTTGGGTTAGCCGACTGGTCTATGGCTATCCTTGCGGCGTACTTAATATACGACTGAGAGACGTAACTGAACTTTGACCTGAACTTCTTGACTTCACTTGGCTTGTTCACATAGACTTTGAAC
>Ga0081473_127376_pt1 | contig 14758 bp, 21 predicted proteins | sample CisSprmetagenome_FD_70977 | JGI IMG/M metagenome (GOLD analysis project Ga0081473, IMG submission 70977) | Hypoxic/sulfidic aquatic microbial communities from Cistern Spring, Yellowstone National Park, USA v2 (version 2) | ecosystem: Environmental > Aquatic > Thermal springs > Hot (42-90C) >... | reverse complement strand
TGCGTCGGTGGTGGTAGTGTGAATGATGATTTGTCGCTACCAGTGTATGGCCCTATTGATGTACCGTTGGGTAGGGTTGCGAACATGGTCACTGTGCTGCGTATGGATAAGCCGCCGAACGGCGTTATGCTTATTGATGACGGTATGTAGGCCGTGCCTGTGTAGTTGAAGTACGGTGCCGTGAAGACATAAAGAACCTCTGGGTAGTACATGTTGTTGTACTGAACAATGGTGTAGCTACTCGCCACAACAGGCACTTGCACTGTGACTGCCGTCACGTTGTTCGTGCTTAGGTTCGTGTAGACCCGGCACACCATTGGTTGTGCCTGGCCGCTGTATTGGTAATACGTCGCGTTTACATTCGCTCTAAGTGTTATGGTAAATGACTTCGTGGTGCCGCCAGGCACGGTACCGCTGGCTGAACCCGTGCCGAGCGGTGGTGGGCATGAGACGTAAATAGTAACGCTGCCTGTCTTCACGCCTGAGTTGCGAACGCTCACTGTGAAATTAACCGCTGCGTGGTAATTGCCGTCCGCGTAGTACCCCAACCACGTCGTGCTTGGTAAATAAACAAGCAGTGGGTTGCTGCTCGTTGGGCCTATGGGGCTCGACCACGAGTAACTAGCCTGCACACTTGCGACATCCGCAATGCTTGGGTTGTTGAACGCAGTGACCACAGGCCCTCCGGGGAGACTTATGGGGAAGCTCTGACCAAGCACCGCACCACTCATTACCAGCACAGCGGCTAGTGTTACTACACCGAGTATGTACATTATTGATCCGGCCCTCATAGCAACTAAACCATGCAGTAAGAACTATTAAACATTTACTTAGCTTAGTTATGTTTGATTTTTAACGTGACTTTGGTAATGGCGTTACTCGGGCAGGTTCTTTATGCCTCTTAGGTACTCCTGTAGTTCCTTGCGTTGTTCCTCGCTCTTCACGAGGTCGCTCGCCACCAAATCACCTAGGAAGTCCTCTGCCCAACGCTTCGCCTTTCTCCACGAGTCCTTGCCGACGGACACCCACGTCCTTTCTGCGACCCCCATGTTTATATTGGCTACGGCGACCTTACCGATTGGGCAGTTGTACAACTCTACGGAGCCTCGGTACTCCCTACTGCTGAGTACGCCCTCGGGTACCCTGAATTCCTGCACGGCGACCTCATCGCATTTATTGCGTAGGTATGCATTGAGTGCGTCGCGCTCGAGGTTGTATATTTCATTGTCGACCTCGCTCCCATTAATCATGTAGTAGAAACCGCCCACGTCAGTGATGGACTTGTCCAGTATTATTGCGTGCTTGCTCGGTGTAAAAATGGCGCTTTCCTCCTCAGTAATTCTCTTTTTTGTAACTGCCCTCGCCATACGGCACAAAGGGGATTAATTAGTTAATAAGTATTGTTGTTCACGGCTTACTAATTATGATCGTTTTTAATGTGGCTTGTGTAATGATGGGTAATGGCGTTACTCGGGCAGGTCCCTCACGCGTGCTAGGGCGTTCTCTATTTCCTCGCGGACTTCCTCATTCATTCCGCGTTTGCTCGCCAGCAAGTCTCCTAGGAAGTCCTCTGCCCATTGTTTCGTGCTTCTCCATGCGTCTTCGCCGACGGCCACCCAAATGTGCCTGGATTCATCCGTGCGTTCGTCAATGACGCCAACCTTGCCAACAGGGCACTCGTACATACTTATGGTGGCTCGGTACTCCCCAGGAGTAAGGGTAAGTACGCCTTCAGGGAGTGCGATATCTACCTCACCAACTCTTTCGCACTTCTCCCTTAGGTACGCGTCGAGTGCTCGGCGTTCGAGATCGTATAATTCCTTGTCGACCTCGCGCCTATCGATCACGTAATGCACGCCCCCGTTGAAGAGGGTTTTATCCAGCTCTATCGAGCGCCTGCCCGGCTCAAAGGGGGCGTAACCCTCTTTTGCCGCGAATGTACGCGCCATACAATCCTAAGGAAATTAACTGGTAAATATAAGCATTATTGGCCACGGCTTAATTTAGGCATAAATAATTTAAACACGCGTTGCTTAATGCTGTTTTGTGGCGGAGAAGTTCAGGGGTAAGAGGTTCGTGAGGGCTAGGCACCTCGTTCATTGGCTTGGGTTGGACCCGTACAGTGCGAGGTCGCTGCTGCGTAGGTTGAGGAGTGAGGGCGTCATTGAAGAGTACGTTGGTAATGGCAAGCCGAGGAAGAGCAAGTTATACGTTATTAAGGATCCGAATAGGTTTGTTAAGGAGTTGGAGCGCGTGCGTAGTGGCTATGTTTGAGCGGTGCTGCCTTTGCCTTTCGTAACGATCTGCGCCAGCATTGACGCGACGTCGCTGACCATTGAGGATAAGTTCTTGACGTCCTTCTCAATGCCCTCCTGCTTATTGCTGATCGCCATCACGTCGTTGACTAACTCCCTAATTGTGTTCTGCATGATGTTTATTGTGTTTTGCAAATCATTGAGCTTCTTGCCTATGGCGTTTAATTCATCTATGATTGATCGAGCACTGCTTGCGAACTTCGTGATCACCTCCAGGTTCGCACTCATCGACTCGCTGAGCCTGGATAATTTACCCGCGGCGTCGTTTAACTGGGCCAGCACTGCGTCGAGCTTTGACGTGTCTACGGTAACGCCCTTCCTTACCAACTCATCGACCTTTGCGGAAATGATGCTCGCAACCTCCTCGGCACGCCTTATTGCTTCGCCGACCGTGGTCTTTGTGGCGCCCTCGACGCTGCTCTCGATAACCGCGGGCAGGATCCTGTTTATGTCGGGCACCACGCGCATTATTTCATTGATTTGCCGGGCCAACTCGTCAACCCTCTGCCTTAATTCGCGGACCTCCCTCTCGAGTGCATTGACCTTATCCATTGTTTGCTTAAATACCTGAGGCAGCACTTGTGGCAGTACCTGCCTGAGCTTTTCATTGACCGCGTTCTCAACGATCTGCGCTACCTCGTCCTCAGTGACGTAGTGGGGCTGCTGTGGTGCGTAGTACTGGGGTGGGTATTGCGGTGGGTAGCCCATCACGAGCCACCCGCCTGCCCAACCCTCATCCTCTCAACAGCCATCTTGATCTCGGTTGGCAAGATAACCTCTATCGTCCTGGCGTACTCCCTAGCCACGTCGCCAGGCACGTAACCTCGTATATAACGCACGATTGGGCTCTCGTAATTGCACTCCTTCTCGAATATTGCCCTACCCATGATTATGCCTGCGGCGGTGAATAACGAGGAGCCCGCTGCTAATCCCCACATGCCGTACTTCGTGGCTATGGCTATTACAGCGAGGAACGCTATCATAGCGACTACTGCGCCAATCATTATCCACACCGCCCTTTTGAACTCGAACCTGGGCATCACATTGCAGTGAAAAGGCTTGGTTAAAAATGATACGCCGTGGCTACCCACGGTTTTTATCACAATTCTTCGCCCACGTATGATTCGCCCGCGTATGGCGAAACCCTCCTCCTGCCCTTTACCTGGTACTCCCTGTGCAGCCTCGCTCGCTCCTTCAGGAGCTTTGTCTCCCGCAGCGATATTGATAGGTCGTAGACTGTGTGGAGCATGATTGACACGTAACCGAAACCCATGAGCCACATCACGATGGAGCCGATCGCGGCCGGTACGTAGTAGCCCATGGCCCCGCCAAACGCCAACCACCTGTACCTGTAAAGCCTGACCCTCCTGGCGTAGTCGAAGTAATTAAACGAGTGGATGCCCGCCCAGGCTACGCCGCTGGCGAGCATCAACGCAATCGTCGCTATTAGGTTGTGCGTCGCCATCCAACCAACGAACATCGGTGCTCCGAACCACATGATCTCCTCGCCAATGCCCGCGGCTATGGATGACGTGAATGCGTACGTGTACGTGCCGTGGGCTCCGAAGTCGATTGCGTACTCGAGGAAGTGCCTGTACGTGGAGCCGTAGGGCACCTTACCCACGTAGCCCCTGAACACCTTGCCCAGCACGTGATCCATTATTGCGTTGCCCACGGCCTCCGTGAGTGCCCAAACGAGCAGTGCAATGATTAAGTCAATGATTGCCTGCGGCGTGGTTGGTAATTGCCACGCCCCAATCATCCCTCCTCACCCTCCTCGTAAACCACCTCCTCCTTCTTACTCTCGGTTTCCTCCCTCCTCTTCCCCAGTAATTCCTCGAGTTCCTCGTCGGTGAAGCCGATGATCCTCAGCTCGTCCTCTGTGAATGGCGTCCTCACGCCGTATATGTATGCGTCGTAGATCGCGTCCTTCAGCCTATCCCGCGTGCTGAAGTACGACGCATGCAACGCGGCTAACTCGAAGAGTGCCATCCCCGTGAACGCCAGGAGCGTCGGTATGCCTGTGTAGAAAAACGCGATTAGTGAGGATATGCCCGTTATGATGCCGTCAAGTAGGTAAAACAATGGCGGGAGTACCTTGTCCCTGAGTATGAAGTATATGATGTAGGCACCGAGCGTCCAAAGCATGAATAGGTAAGTCATCGCCGGCCCCGCTTCAACAACGACCTTGGGCAGTATGACTGGTATCTTCATTATGTATTGGGCAATTAATTGCGGTGGTATGTGGAGGATCATTAGGTCGGTTAGTGCAAGGAGTATAACCATGAACACGTACAGGTAATCCTCAAGCGTGGTCTTCGCGAGTGCCTGCCTTGCTTCCCTGTACGTCAATGTCCTGGCCGCTAATTCCTCGAGTGGTGCGTAGTCATCGTCACTGCTCATCGCTAGTAAGTACCAATTAGTAGTTTAAAAATGATAAGTAGCGCTAGGTCTATGCTCGTCATGGCGACGCCCCCCAGGAGACTGAGTAGTAAAACCATCGTTGTTGGTGGCTTGGGTGGTAGGCGTAAATGTATGATCACTGCAAACAATGTGTATGTGGATATGGCGGCTATCGTCACCGCGGCTAGGTCTGTGGCGCCGAACGCGTAAGATACTGCGTAGGTGAGCGCCAACACGGATATCAAGTTCACAATGGTGTATGTGTTTATTTTGCCCAGGTACGGCGTTGCCATGGCCCTTGTAGACCTCGAGACCTGCGGCGTGAGTAGTTGGAACAATGCCGATGTGAACGCTATGATTAATTGCGCAAAACTAATGTCGTATGCCACGCCAATCAATGTGTTGAATATGAATGAGTATGCGGAGGCAAAGCCAACGATCGCGTACACAACACGCAGATCCTCACCGCCCGGCGTGTTTACTGGTTTCTGCGGCATACCCATCACACGTAGGAGTCTGTGTACTTTTTCCTGGTTTTCCTTGGTGCGACTGACCAACCAATCGCGAAGCCTAGGAAGAACGGCGCGGCGGTGCCGGCGAGTGCTAACGAGCCTAGGTAGGAGAATAGGCCGTAAATCATGTTGCCCAGTGCTGTGTAGTTTATTGTGACTATCCCATAACTAGCAAGTAGTACTAAGCCGAATAGGAATGCACCGAGTATTAATACTATCACCTTGCTCAGTGCCCTTATGAATAGCCCAATTATGAAGCCGACAACGAACGACGTGCCTCCCAACGCGAGGATTTCGCTTATTATGTCCACAAAAACAATACTGCTTTTTAGTTTTTATTTTTTAGCTCTGCATTGACCATGTACTTACACGTAACCGCTCATGCGGCTTTGCCTTTGCTTCCTGGCTGCCTGTACTCCGGCGACTACAAACAGCGTTGTCGATAGCCCCGCCATCACGACACTGACTATTTCGAATAGGAAGCCTAGTGCGAAGTTTGTTGGCATCATTGATACACCAAGTGCAAGTGCCGCTGCCGCTGCCGCCATGATTATTAGTGCTAACCAGAAGTTCGTGTTTTTCAGTACATTACCTATCGCCGACATACTCATGATATTTAAATGATGAATTATTTAAGCTTTGCGTCCGTGGATGCCGCGCCTTATCGTTTCCTCGAGTGCGTGCTCCCTTGCCGATACGATGGTGTCGGCAAACGCCTGCATGAACTCGTCAGTGCCGAGTGCCACCGTTGTTGGCGACATCATGATCACGACGTCGCTGACGGGTAAATCAAGCCTCGGCGACTTCTCGTCAATGACGGGCATCTCGAGCAGCACGCCGTAACCCGCATGTACATAATTATTACTCGCAGTCCTAACAATGCCGAAGTAATTACGCGGTATCCTGATGCCCCTCACCCTCGCCCACTCCTCCTCGCTCGTCGGCGTCCACGGCGTCCTGGCACGCTCCCTAAGCTCCTTGAGTGCCCTTACCTTACCCTCGATTATGTTGCGTACTTCCTTGAATAACCTAATGTCGGCGAGCAACTTAGGCAGCAGCATTACCTACTCACCGCCCGTGCCTCCTCTGCCTTCTTACCGCTCTTTAGCTGCGATATGTACGACTCTATGAATTTCTCGGTCTCCGCGGCAGTCCTGGCTATCGCGGACGTTATGTCAGTCATGCAAAACCTGAACTGGCGCAGGAAGTCGTTCGGGTCCAAATCGCCGCTCCTGCTCAAGTCCTCCCTAACAGCGTATAGGCAGTACTCGATGGGCGGCTTTATGTACGCGGCGGGGTGCCCGAAACTGAAGCGTTGCTTGTAGTTCTTGCGTAGGAATGAGTCCAGGAACTCGTTTGCCTTATTCACCAACTCATCCAGGACAGTACTCATTGCATTAGTAAGTGCGTTTTTGGTTTAAAAATGATACTACACATAACAACGGTTACTCCACTGTGTGGGGTTCCTCGGGGATAGGGTTTAAGCCCTAGTACTGTTATGGCATAATTGCTGAGCGTCTTGCTGAGCACCCATGCTGCTGATTGATGATGAACAAAGCCATCACTTAGTCATTAGTAGGGTTGTTGTTATTATTGCTAGTGCCGTGGTTATCGCCATGAATACCGTGGCCATTAGTAGTAATTCATTGTCCGCGAAGGTAGACGCCATGGCCATGATTATCACGGCTAGAACCATCGCCGCAACCACGAAGACAACCCTAGGCACCCTAGTCATACGTAACCCTAACGGTTTGCCTGCCCCTGCCGCTGATTATGTTCCTGACCAACTCGGTTATGTTCTCCACGTACCTCTCCACCGCGGGCTTTAGGCCGAACACCCTCTCGCCGCTTTCCGTGACTGCGTACCTGGCCAGGCCAGGTATTATTATCGTCAGTGTATCGCCGTTGTCGCCATACACCCTAAGCTCGAGGAATGGCGTGACGTAGAGGCCTTCGGCTTTGATGCGCACCCTATCGATTACTTCGCCGCTTTCTGGGTCGATGATTATTGCGTCTTCGCTGATTATTGGCTTCATGAACTCCATGTTCCTGGTGATCAACTCAATGCCCAAACGCCTAAGTGCGAGCTCCAACCTGGGCTGTACCGCATTGCAGTAGGGGCAGTCCGCCCTAACCCAGAGTATCACGTCAACCCTCATACACAAAAGCGGTGAAAAACGCAATTATTTAAATGATAGCGACGCAAAAACTACGGGCCCCCCTCCACCTCGTTGAAGTACAGCTCCATGCTCTTCCTCTGTAAGTAAGTAAACCAGGGATTAGCCTTTAATTGCTTCTCGAATTCCTCGAGGTCGCTGGGCACCGTAGGTGTGCTGCCGACATCGCCTGCATTGGGTGTGGCAACGCGACTTGGGGCCGTTGGCGTGATTGTAGCGTTTGTAGCCTGCACGCCAATCAACTGCGGTGCCCCACCAACGCCTTTTGCCCTGCGGCGCTGCATCCACTTTCTTCTCCATGTTTCCTTCCTCTCGTTAATGACTGCGTACACGGTCTTTGCCAGGGAGTCCGCGTTGGGGCCTTTGGTGTAAAGTATATCGCCGTTCTTCTCAATCATTGCTATGGAGTTTGTCTTGATGTCGTAACCGACGTAAAGCGTCATGTACTTGCTGAGCTTAAACACGTAAATCCTAACGTCCTCGTTTAACCGCACCCTCACAATCGCGAACGGCTTAACTCGTATAAATAACTCGGCAAAAACCCTGGGGTTTTTCCTAATTAGCAACGCGAGTTCTTCGAGTACGTTGTCGCCCCTCAATAATTTGATCCCGTCAGGCGTTGAGAAATACGCATTGATCAGCACCGCCAGTCCCCTGACTTTATCCCTATTGGCGCGGGGCAGGTGCACGTCGTATGTGGCCTCGATGGGTAACTCGCCCAGTCGCGCCTTAACGCCGTGCTTCTCCAAGTGCTTATAACCGCCATTAAGCGGCACAACGGCACCGCAGAACGGGCACACATACACGGCATAATCTTTCATGCGCACACTCACTATGTAGTTACTCCCTAATCGCATGAAGTAAACATAGACGTGCCTTTTCGCCACAATTGGATGTCACTACCCAACTTAATAAATCTATACTCCCTAGATTTATTGGGAAAAACTAACGCAACTACGGATAGTTCCCTACACATTTTAATAATGATAACGTTCACAGCGTCCCGCCGCGCTACTTATGAATGTAGAAATTCCTCGAGGAAAGGGTGGTTTTAATATGTGGTGGTTTTTACGTGGTTTAGGCTTCGACGCCGTATTCCTCGGCGAGCATTCTTGCCACATCCATCGGTTCACGCATAGACCACGCCCTAATCACGGCGTTTATTGCTTCATATACACGCTTACGCATGTTCTTAATATCTAAATGTAGCTCGTAAAGTACGCAATAATGCACGTGGTGTTGTTTATTGCGTAATGTGTTAGGTTTCGTTGTAGATGTTTATTTTGTTTCCATGCCATTCAATGATTATTAGTTTGTTTTCATTAACACCTACGTATTTCGCAAGCCATCAGCCGACAGGCGATAAAGCGTGTTTAAGGATAACGATCAATCAACCACCACAATTACTTTTACAAATGCCTACCCCCATGTGCATTACTTTTGCCTAACTGGTTGATCGGGAGTTAGTAAATGATACTGCCGTGGTTACCCCTCTATAGCTTTGCAAAACGAGACTTAAAAAGCTGGGCAAACGAGGGGTCTGGCCACGATTGAGAAACCCGTTTGGCTCTAACTGGTGTAGAAACTTAAGTGCCAGGGCTTTCCGTACACATACTAAACGGTGGCGTAATGACTTAGGCACGGATGTGTTCTTAAAAAGTGCACACCCGGGGGGTTAAGGGGGTCCCTTTAGTTAAAATAACTCAAAAATTGAACACCACCACGAACCCCGTCAAATAAATAAAATATTTATTTAATGACTACGGCCCTATATATTTCATGGATATATAATATATGGTACCTTATTATCATGTATTATATAGACATCCTATATTCTACTAGTGTAGTGCCTAATAATAACTTTCACAGAAAATAAGATAAGGGTTGAAAAGTTATTTAGACCCCATAGGGGGTGGGGGGTTAAAGTAGTCGGGTGTTCATTTAAAATAACACCCGGGTGCTTTTGGGGAGTTGAATTGTCACGGTACATGGTGCACCGTGCCTGCCTCGTGATCTTTATGGACGTGGGCTGGTATACCTCTGGGGTATACCTCAGCGGGTACCCAGGGAGGTGTACCGCATTGGTGTACCTAGGTGGTATACCTAAGAGGTATACTCCAGAGGTATACCTAGGTGGTATACTATTGGGGTATACTGCTTGGGTATACTCCAGAGGTATACCTAAGAGGTATACTAAGGTGGTATACATTAGTGGGATACCCTATTGGGTACCTTTTAAGGTATACCTCTTAGGTAGCCATAGGTGGGTGCCTATACGGTATACTTTTTGGGTACTAACTTTTTATACTCTTTAAGATACTTTGCTTTTGATGGCGTCTCTAGACCGGGCCCGGGCTGGAAAACTCGAAAGGAGGGATAAGCGTGAGATTTTAAAGCTTTCTGACGCGGCGAAGGCGGCCCTCGATAGTTTGAAAAACATGATCATCGACCACGTGTGTAGGAGCGATGTCAATAGGGAAATGTGTGAAAGGATCCTAAGGCGCAAGTTGACGTATAGCGTGATCATCGAGGCTCTGGGCGCCACGGTACAAGGCGATGAATTGCTCAGGTTGAGAGTTGCGAGTAAGGCGCTCGAGTTGGCGGTGGGTGAGGGAGCGATTATACTTTCCCTGAAGGAGGAGGTCGACAGGAAAATCAGCGAGATTGAGGGGGCGGGCGGTCTAGGGGAGGGGGAAAAGGAGGGGAGGGGTGCCGCACGTAGTATTGATTGCACGAAGAACCAGGAAGCATGTAGGCAGTTCGTGGAGCAGTCAATCGGCAGCCTCCGCAGGTTCTTCGGCGAGTAGTTGCGGTGGTGCCTATGCCGCAGGCATTCGTGGTGGGAGACGAGGGTATCGATGGAGTGAATAAGTACTTGACCGACGTGTACATAAACGGCAAGGGCAAGGACGAGGCGTTTAACGAAGTCAAGAACCAGTTACTCGCGAAGGATGTGCAGATACTATCCAGGAGCGCGTATGCTAAGGAGATAATCGTTGCGATGTTGACGTCAGCAGGCGAGGTGCTCCTGCCTGATTTACTGACAGGTAAGGTGCCGAAGAACGCGGAGATAGTTTCAGTAAAGACGGAAAGGGCATACGTGGGTAAGTTGGTGGTGGATGACGTGGAGATGAAGTACGTGGCACTGGACGAGATAAACACGCTCGGCATGGTTAAGGTGTACGGTGCGAGGATAGGCATACTGAGCAAGTCAGGTTTTGTGAATAACGTGTTCATCATCGTTAAGGCGGAGCAAAAACGAAGAATTACGATGGAATTCGAAACCGTGAGGGCCAGGTACGGCTTTGTAATTAATGACTACATCACAAACGCAGCGATCCTGTCCAGGATCTTTGCACCGAGTATCGTGGGTTTGGACGACGTCAAACTAGCACTGATCGCCACCGTAGTTGGGGCGGGGCCCTTGATCAACGAAAGGTTCACGCTCAACACCGTCATGGTGGGCCCACCGAGCACCGCAAAGACGACGCTGTCTATGGCGACGTGCGACATAGTCGAGAGGTGCGCGTTTGTGTCAGCCTCCGCATCCACGGCGACGGCACTCCTCGCCGCGTGGGATAAAGAGCTGGACGAGGTATTGCCAGGGCCCTTCGTATTACTGAGCGGTAACCACCTGGACTTCGGCGTAGTGATCATCAACGAGGGCGACAAACTAAAGGACATCGGCACGCTGGTGGATGCACTCGAGGAGCAGCGTTACGGCGTCCACAAGGCAGGCAAGCACTTGAGTGCCGAGACGCACGTTAGCGTTATCATAAACATGAACCCCCCACTCGGTGATTTTGCTCCTAACTTTCTTGATAATTTCCCGAAGCACTGGCAAAACCCCGCGCTCCTGTCAAGGATGGACATGATAATACCAATACCTGGGAGCATGACTAAGGACAGGTTCATAAACATTGCCAGGGCAATCATCGATAGGTTCCAGGGGAGAGTGCCTACGCAGGACAGCGATGCGTTGTGGTCGTACATCAAATATGCCAGGTCGTTCAACCCATACATGCCATCGAGCACTGAGAAGTACATACTCGATGTTATGGGTAAGGTGTTTGATGAATACAAAGAAAAAGGGCTGCAGGTATGGGTCAGGACAGCAGTGAGCTTCCTGAGGGTTGTTTGGGCATTCGCGAAGGCACTGCTCGTTAAGGAAATCACGCCAGGCTTCGTCGATTTCATTGTAGATATACAGAAGCACTGGCTAAACAGGCTTGTGAACCCTGACGCAAAGACGATCTACTACGCCATACTCAGCGGCAGCGAGGTTAAGTTCGTAAATGCAATACTTGAGTTAATGCGGCAGTACTGCACGCCGAGCACGGGCGGTTGCTCGCTTATTGAGTTAGCCAAAATGATTGAGGACATGATGGAGCAAAACAGCGAAATAAGGCAGTCAGTGGAGGACTTAATGGCGAAGAGGGGCTATAAGTCACTCACGGCGTACCTCGATGAGGTAGTAATATCGGCAGTAACGAGGGCACCGGGATCGCCGATTTACAAGTGCAAGGAGGGCAAGTCATACGCAGAAACGAAATGGTGCGTCACGTGAGGTGATCTCCAATGAAGCCGAAAATAGAGACTATCAATAATGAAACAATTGTTTGTTTAGGAGAAAACAATTGTGCCAAGTGGGCCAGGGGCAAAGAAAGGCAGGTATTGTCAATACTCAATGCTGACTGTGCCGAAGCCAGGGAAATACTAACGCAGTTGGGGTACGACAAGAAGTCAATCGCCGAATTAACAAGCGATGCATGCGGTTGTCCACAAGTAGACCCCATGTTCTGTAGCGACCCCGAGGTCAGGAAGTTCATAGCGGCGTGGAGGCCCGCGTACATACCGTACCGCAGGTACAACACGCTGCCTGCCGAGGCCAGGGAATTAATCGATGAATTAATGAGGAGGGGTTACGTAAAGGTGCTGACGTGCTGCGTGGAATACGACGAGGAGTGCAGGTGCGTTAAGGCCGAGCGTGGCTTCTTCATAACCGCCAGGGCGGTTGATTACGACAAGTGCATCAAGTACTCGAGGAATAAATGCGCCATGACTGTTAGGCAGGCAATAGCGGGCATACTCTCATACCTAGGCCAAAGTAGCGCCCCAGGGAGCCGTTGAGCTTTTAGGCAAAGGCAATGCTTAAATACTGGGCGGTGGTATAGTGCGGCTGTATGGTGGTTCCGAAGGTTTTCATGGGCTACGAAAAGGTCGATGACGCGGTTGTGAAGTACTACGAAGCCTATGAAGGCGGTAGTAAGTACTACGTCGCTCTGATCAAGAAGCCCTGCCTGAGGATCAAGAATGAGGAGGAGTACGAGGAAGCATGGATGATGCTTTCAAATGCGTTGAAGCAGCACAACATTGATGTATGGTTTTGGGACGACGTGTTCGGCTTCGACAATATCAAGTACGACTACAACGTAATAATGACCAGCGAAAAACCAATACCCAAGGACGCGGTTGAAAAGGCAATAAAACTACTAACGGCGTACTGCTAACAGCGTACTGAAATTAACACCATAGGGTAACCCAAAGCACGATGTATCACCTCACCTCTACCTTTTCGCGGCACATTGAAACCGCTTTTTGAACGTCATCTTCATGTATATCTGGTACGTCTTGCTTTCTTTCTAACAGCTTGATGTACCCAACCTTGCAGCGGGTGCCGTCGGTGTACTCCATGCAGTCACTAACCTCCACGCACCAAAACGTTACCTTGTACATCCTTTTCTTCCTCTTCCAATCAACGTCCACAATTACATACCTGCCAGGTTGCACCACCCACACCTCCTCACAGCCCCTGACCATGCTCGGCAGCCTCCTGCCCTCCATATCGTAGACATACCTCTTACTACGTGTCCTCGGGCCGTGCGGCCCAATTATTTCGAAACCACCCATAATGTATCACCTCGTAAAGACTAAAGTATACTTGTTTAAATTTTAAAGTGTCAAATAAAGTGTCAAAGTACCCCTGCTAATTCCGATACCACCGCCCTTTCTGCCTTAAAGAGTTCGGGCCTGGTTAGGTCTGTGTACGCATTGCCGTCCTCAATGACGTAGGCACTCCACCCCTTAGTTACCGCATACTTAAGCACGTAACCACTATGCGTCTCAATGATGACTGGGACGTTGCCCTTCTCCAACACGCCGAGCAGGGACCTGATATAATCAATATGCAGCGGGAACTCGAAACTCTCTATAAACACCACTGGCGACCTACCTAGCTCCCTCATCCTCTCCGCTAGGTGCTTTGCCGCGATTATCAACGCTGCTCTTTTGATACCGTCAGCTACGTGATCGAGTTTGTAGAAGTTGTCATAATCATTGAAGAATAACTCGGTGTCCTGTACATCTAACCATCCATTTACCACAATGGATAGGTCATGGTTTATATCGACCTTGTACTTGTCGTAGCTCTCGGCTATCTTTGCAGCGCTCTTGCTTATGTACTTACCAATTAACGAGGGCCTAAACAAATCAGTCAGACTATATATGCCCTCGGATCCTAACCCAGCGCTCACTATTTTTACGTTATCGTATCTGACCCAGACTAGGGAGTCCACACCTAAATCACTCGCAATATGGAGTCCTGTTAAATAATTCCCAACCCTGCACTCGCCACTGTGTAGGGTTTCTGCCCCCCTCTTCACAGTCACGCTTACTTTCTCGAAGTCCTCCGACCTCTCTAGCGAGATCTCGTAATCGTTAAGTACCACCCTCCCAACCCTAGTGCTGTAGTTTATTAACTCCATTAATTTACTGCATTCAACACCAATGCTATTCATCAACTTAATCGCATACTCGATAGCCCTCGCCACGGTGGTCTTACCAGCGGCGTTAGGCCCATAGAGCACCGTTACCTTGCCCAGCTCAATCTCTGCACTCTTAATCGGCCCTATGTTTTCCAGTATGAGCTTCAGCGGGGCTTGACCGCCCAGCCCCGCCGAGGCGGGCCTGTTCTGAACGGGGGCCGGCCCGTCGCCCCCTTGATTGATTTTTTCGATGTCCTGAACCGTGGGTTTCTGCGTACCCTGCATACCATGGGATATACCACAGAGGGGTATATAAACCTTTCCCCGTGCGATCTTCGTAATGGCCCCCAGGGGCCCCGGGGGGCCCCTGGGGGCTTTTACACAGCATCATTATTAATTATTTGGATTATTAATTGCTTAAGTGCTGATTGCTCTTACCGCTGATGCGTGATGAACCAAGTCATCGCTTAGTTGTGACTGTGGCGGTGCCCTTGCTTAGTGCTTTCACGCCTCGTTTTGCTATTAGGTATGCGATTGCGGTGTTCTCATCGACCTGCTCATCATCACTGCGGCTCCTCGTTAGTCTC
>Ga0081473_127488_pt1 | contig 14780 bp, 17 predicted proteins | sample CisSprmetagenome_FD_70977 | JGI IMG/M metagenome (GOLD analysis project Ga0081473, IMG submission 70977) | Hypoxic/sulfidic aquatic microbial communities from Cistern Spring, Yellowstone National Park, USA v2 (version 2) | ecosystem: Environmental > Aquatic > Thermal springs > Hot (42-90C) >... | reverse complement strand
GGTAAGATTAAATTATGAAATTCTAGATTTATCAATAAAAGAAAATTTATCTTATTATGATACTGTATATTTATATTTAGCTAGGAAATATAATTTAATTTTAATTAGTGATGATAAAGATTTAATAAAAGAAGGAGCTATAAGTTCTGATAATCTTTTAAGAAATTAAAAAATTTTGTTTGTCTGAAATACTGAAAAGGTTGTTTCTGATTTTTTTAAAATTCTTTTATGGTGTTTTAGTAATTTGACATGCAATTTCTTCTACCTTAAAAAAATTCATATAAGAAGCGATATTGCAAAAGAGCTCTGCTAACATAAATATCTTGATTTGGATCCGTGTCTATTCCTATGCGATTATTAATAATTCCTGCTTCGTTCTTAATAATATAATAATTTATGTTCCCGCTTGGAGGCATTATTGATTCTTTTCCTTCAATATTGTTTAGCTCATAAAGTAAATAACCTACTATATGTGGAGGTATAGAAGATCTATCAATGAAAATTTTTATGTGAGTTCGATTTCCATCAAATTCTATATGATATTGTATTTGAGGGTTGGCAGTTCTATTACTATTATAATAAGATATAAGATAACCTCTGGCTCCAATATTTCCTATTGTCTTCTTTAGTATATCAACCAAAGTTTCTTTTTGCTTTTCTGGATCTCCTTTTATGTCGAATGCAATTTCCATATAATAATTGTTTGGTTTTACTACATTATTATATTTGGGTAAAAAATTAAAGAAACCTTTCAATATTCTCTCTATTATTTTATCAAGGTCTTCCAACATCTCAAAATATTCAGATATAATAGGTAGATCTATAGAAGATCCTTTAAGACGTGCAAATTGTTCAATAGAATCTAGTACTTTGTCAATAGTGTCTCTATTGCTAGTATCAAAGTAAGGTTTTATTATCCTTTCCTTATATTTTATATATTTTGCTATCCGTAGTTTTTCATTATCTGGAAGATTCCACCTCTTACTTATTGATTTATAATAAGGGTTCATATGCTCCTTAAATTTGGTTTTTATTGTACCTATTACCATATAATTATAATGGTAGTAATATTTATAAATATTATTTTCTTTGAAATTCTAGACCGTCTCTAAGTAGTTACTTATATGAATGTAAACCACTAGGTTTATTAAAAATATTAAGAAAGTGTAGTTTAAACAAAATCCGCCGCGGGTGGGATTTGAACCCACGTCCCCTTTCGGGGATATGGTCTCCAGCCATACCCCTTTGTCCACTCGGGCACCGCGGCATAAATGTCCCCCGCCCATCGTTACCAATATTCATCTTTTCATATTGGTTCGTCTAAGCGGGGGATACATATTTAATATAATTTAATATAAAAATATTTTTATGTTAACAAAAAACTTATTAGAAAAAATAAATCAAAAAATAAATCAAATAAAAAAAGGTGAAGAAAGTAATAAAGAAGAAAAAATTAATATTGAGAAATTAGATTTAGATAATGTTGAAATAAAGGAAAAGAAAAAATATGGATTTATAGATTCTTCTCTTGTAAATGGAATTGTTGGACCCTATAGTTATATATATTCAAGGGCAGTAATTGTTTCCGATGATATATATGAAAGTATAGAGGATATAGAATTTTTTGAAACATCATTTATAAGATCAATGAATAATGAAAATTTTGATATTCAAGATATTTCAGAATTATTATCAAAAAATTTAGAATATAAATTGGCAAGGAAATATTCTGATAGATATATATTTATAGATGGGTCAATAATATCAGATTCTATATTATATTCAAAATTTCTATATAATTTTTATGATGAGAATATAGAAAATAGGAGGAAAGAATTTTTGGATAATTTTGAATATTTAATAAATAATGGAAATTTATTGGCAGTTGCAAAAAGAATATTAAATTTAGATATAATAAAAACAGGTAGATCAGATTTATTAACATTGATGAAGGTTTTTCCATCGGAAATATTTTATACAGATATTAAAGAAAAACAATTAAAAGAATTTTTAGGTTCAAAAATTCCAAACTGTCCTTTTTGTAATAAAAAAATATATATAACATACTTTAGAGCAAGATATAATGACCATATATATAGATTAGAAGGAATGGAAAAAGTTGGAAAAGAAAAATTTAAGGAAATAATAAAAGAAGTTATTTATGATCAAAAATCTTATCCAAGAGGATTAAAAATGGCTCATAATTTATGTAAAATAACAAATAAAGAAAAATTATTGTTAGAAAGTTATATTAAGAAAATTTTGGGATTTGAAAAAACTGTTGGTTGGGAAACTCATTAGGGTCCGGGGCGGGATTTGAACCCGCGATCTTCGGGTCCACAGCCCGACGCCTTACCACTAGGCTACCCGGACCATAAAAAATTATTATCATTTATATTTTTAACTAATATAAATCGAAGGCATTACATCATTTGGTGGCAATGATCTTAATAAAACCCAATATAAGTATATATTATTACCTGGGTTTTGTTGTGCTACTGTTATTGGTAAACTAAATGAACCAGGTGTTGTTGTAGTACTTAATATTTGGGTATAATTTACTAAAAAATAAGTATAACTACTAGAAAATCCAATCTCATATATTGTTGGAGTATAAATATATGTTGTACTTCCTACATTAGATTTTCCTACATATAAATTAAATTTACCAGCATTTCCTGAATTATTATATGTAAATGCAGCACCATTATTATTACCACCAGCTATAAGTCCACCTCCACCACCAATAAAATATGTATTTTTATTATTTGCCGCACCTACCCCTAAATCTATAGTATCCCAACTTGTACCGCTAGTAGTTGGAACAGAAGCATAGATTTGTAATATATTATTTTGTATATTAAAGTTTGTTGTTGTAGTAATACCTTCATTACCAGAAGATGAATATGGAATAATTGTATAATTTGTAGAAAAAGAAACACTATTTTGATTATTATATATGTATGTCCAACCTGAAGGTAATGAACTTAGATTTCCAAAGTTTTGGTAATAATTAAATACATCTTGACCATTATCATATTGAGAAGTACCTAAAACCTGTATAGGTGCACCAACATATGGATAATATTGGGAATAATAATTAACACTATTTGGTCCTATATACATATATATTGTTATATTACTATTTGCAGGAATTCCATTAGATATATTTATCCACCATACATCACAATACGTACTTCCATTAATTAATCGACCTGCGTACCATGAATATAGCATATTTCCAGAACTATTTACAAAATAAACATTTGATCCATTACTATTTATTTCATTAAATAATGTTACATTATTTATATATGCAAAGTTATTACCAATATTAATACTTCCATTACATATTGCTATATCTTGTTGAAATGGAGATGGAGTTGGAATATTTTGAGTATTTGATATCAATATAGGATATACTTCAAAATCTGATGCAGCAACACAATAATATATATTTCCTTGAGGCAATGTTATACTATTTGTTTGAGTACTATTACTTCCAACAACATTTCCTCCTATTTGTGAATATATAATATATGCTGAAATCAACAATAGAAAGCTTAATATATTAAAATATAATATTTTCTTTCTTCCCATAAAATATTAGAAAATATTATCCAATATAAGATTATGATTGTTAATAACCTTAATCATTCATGATAATCGAACCCGGGCCCGGGGGGATTCGAACCCCCGATCTTCGGGTTAAGAGCCCGACGCTTTACCAACTAAGCTACGGGCCCAATATAAATTTTATGATAAAAAGAAATTATAAATTATTCTATATTATAATCTTTTATTTCTGGTATGAAATTTTTTATGATTTCTTTCTGTTCTTTACTTAAATTTAGATCTTTAATATTTATAGATATTTTCTTATTATTCTCATCAATATTTACATCAATATTCTTTTTAGAGATATTATATGTTATACTTAATATTCCCAAAATTTTTTCTTTTAAATCTGTAACTTCTCTATTTAATTTTATTACATATAATAGATCTTTACCAGCATATGGATGGTTAAAATCTACAATAACCCTTCCACTATTTACAGATCTTATAATACCAACCATATTATCTACATTTACAACCAAATTTGGTATTGGATTTATATTTCTTTTATAAAATTCACTAATGGGTATTATTTTAATTAAGCTTGGGTCTCTTTCTCCAAAAGGTCTTTTTAATAAAAAGCTATATTCTTTACCATATTCTGCATTAACTAACCTTTCTTCAATTTCTTTATTCAATATATTATATCCTAGAGGTATTATTACCGGTTCATTTGTTTTTTCCAATAATCTATTATCTTGATCATATATTGAATACTCAATCTCAACCCACTTTACCATTGATGAAAAAATCTAAATAAAGTTTATATAAATTATTTAAAGTTTTTGATTATCTAAAAAAGATAATTTTATTAATTTTATTTTCAAAAAAATTTAATGGTTAATGATACGGAGATTTTTGATAAAGAACTGGAAGAATATCTAGCACAAGCAACAAAGAGGATAAAAGTTATTGGATGTGGCGGTGGTGGAAGTAACACAATTTCCACATTATATGGTATGGGAATTGAAGGTCCAGAACTAATAGCAGTAAATACTGATGTTAGACATTTGTTAATAACAAAAGCACATAAAAAAATATTAGTAGGAAAACAATTAACAAAAGGTTTGGGTGCAGGAAAAGATCCTAAAGTTGGAGAGGAAGCTGCAAAAGAATCTGAACAAGAATTGAAAAAAGCAATAGAAGGTTCTGATGTTGTATTTATAACCTGTGGTCTAGGTGGAGGAACTGGAGGTGGTACAGCCCCAGTTGTTGCTGAAATTGCAAAAAAGATGGGAACATTGGTAATTGCAATATGTACATGGCCTTTCTCCGTAGAAGGTGCAAATATATGGGATAATGCTTTATATTCTTTAGAAAAAATGGAAAATAATGTTGATTTATTGATAATTATTCCAAATGATAAATTACAAGCTTTATATCCAAATATTCCATTAATGCAGGCATTTAAAGTTGCAGATTCATTATTAGCAAACGCATTAAAAGATCTAACAGAATTATTAACAAAACCAGGATATATAAATGTAGATTTTGCAGACTTTAGATCAATTGTAGCCGGTTCTGGATATGGTGTATTCGGAGTTGGAGAATCAAATTCAGAAAATAAAGCTACAGAAGCTGTTCAAAGAGCATTAAATAATCCATTAGTTGATGTAGATGCTACAGGAGCAAAAGCTGCATTGGTAAGAATTGTTGCATCACCAGATGTAACACCTACAGATATAAATAAAATATTAGATACAGTAAAATCTGTATTAGATCCAAAAGCAAAAATAATACAAGGTATTACATTTGAGGAAGATAAAAAGAACTATGTAAGAGTATCATTAACGATTACAAAATTAAAATCTCCTCCATCATTTGTATTAGGAATAAAATCTGGTGAAAAAGAAGTAAAACCTGAGGAACAGAAAAAGCTTGAAAGTGATCTTGGAATTGAAGTTATTTAGATTTTTCTATTAATTTTAAACTATTTATAGGTACATTTAATTGTAAAGGAACTGGTACGTCAATTAATTCTATTGTTACCTCCTTTTTCTTTTCATCTATATTTATTATTTTTCCTCTAGTTCCTTTAAATGCTCCAGATAATACTTCTACTATATCATTTATATCATATTTAACTTTTTCTTCTTCAAAGTATTTCAATAAATCTTCTATTGGAATTTCTTGAGGTATTACTCTTTTAACATGTCTTATTCCTAATACAGCTCTCTGTAATTCTAAAGAATTTGTTGTTTCAACAAATAAATATCCTTTTACACCAGGTATTTGCATTATAGAATATATAGCATACTTTCCATTTTTTCCTTCATTTGCTAAAATATCCGCAACAAGTTCTTCTCTACCAGATGTTACAACTATGGCGTATATTGGCATATCATTATACTATACTGTAAACTTATAAATATAGGCAATACAATAACCGCAACCAATGCAAAGAATAATAATGTAACATAAACCAATTTCTTTACTTCATCCCAACTAGGTTTATTGGCTGTTTCATATACTTCCTTCATTTCCCTTATACTATCAATAATACCCATTTATATAATCTTTAAAATATATTTTAAAAAACAAATCTATATGGGCAAGGAAGTTATAGAATTATTAGTAGAAGGTGGAAATGCTAAACCAGGACCAAACATAGGACCAAAATTGAGCCAGCTAAAATTAAACGTTGGAGAAGTAATAAGTAAGATAAATGAAGCAACGAAAGAATTCAAAGGTCTACAAGTACCTGTAAAAATAATAGTAGATACTGAAACAAGAAAATATGAAATAGAAGTAGGATTACCACCAACATCATCATTATTAAAAAGAGAAGCAAATATAGAAGTTGCAAAAAGAACAAAACCAGATGAAGTAGTTGGAAATGTTACAATGGAACAAATAATAAAAGTCGCAAAAATGAAAATGAAAGATTTAAATACTACTAATTTAAAATCTGCAGTAAAAATGGTTTTGGGGACAGCTTTATCTATGGGATTAACAGTAAATAATAGAAATCCAAAAGAATTAATAAAAGAAGTAGATCAGGGTTTGTATGATAATCTATTAAAATGATATGTTTGATATTTTGAGTTTTTTTATTGGTCTAATATCTGGGATAATTATATCATTTATTATAATCTTTTTGATTATAAGACATTATATAAAGAAATACTTCTCATCTAAAAAATCAATAAAGGATATTATAGAACTATTCGCTAAAAAATAATTTTTAAATATATTCTATATTTCTTTTTTCTATGGATGTTAAAAGTATCCAATCAATTATAGAAAAATCAAAAAAGAGAAGATTTAAACAAACAGTAGAGTTAATAATTAATTTAAAGAAAGAATATGATTTGAACAAAAGCGAAAATAGATTTACAGAATATGTTGAATTACCTAAAGGTAGAGGGAAGAAAATAAAAATTGCTGCAGTTGTTGGACCAGAATTAGAAAAACCTGCAAAAGAAATATTTGATTTTGTATTAGTTAAAGATAAAATAAAGGAAATTTCTGAAAATAAGAGGGAAGCAAAAAAATTGGTTAGAAGATATTATATTTTTGTAGCGCAAGCATCAACCATGGCAGATTTAGGAAGATATTTGGGTAAATATCTATCTACAAAAAATAAAATGCCAAACCCAAAATATGGAATGATAATTCCGGATAATGCAAATCAAGATTTCTTAAGATCGATTTATAATAGATTACAAAATATAGTTAGAATTGTTGTAAAGAATCATAAAACAATTGGTGTACCAATTGGAACTGAAGATATGAAGTATGAAGATATATTGGAAAATGCTAATCATGTACTAGAATATTTTATTAATAGGGTTCCTGGAAATAAGAATAGCATAAAGAGTGTTTATATAAAGCTAACAATGAGTGATTCTATAAGAGTAATGTAAAATGGTATCCCAACAAAAGATATTATATGTAAACGATTTATATTCCAAATTATCAAATTCTAAGGTAATTGGAATAGCAAATGTAATGGATATTCCAACAAATTCTTTACAAGTAATTAGAAAAAAGCTAAAGGAAATGGGTATTGATGTAAAAGTTGTTAAAAAGAACCTTTTTATTAAAACTTTAGAAAGAATTAATGATCCAAATATTAAAAAGATGATAGATATAATTGAAGAAAATAAAAGAATTACAGTTCTATTAATATTACCAAAAGAAGAAATAAATCCATTCTTATTAAACAAAATATTGGAAGAAAACAAGAGTTATAGATCAGCTAAAGAAGGAGATATATTGGAAGAAGATGTAATAATAAGAGCTGGACCTACAAATTTAACACCCGGTCCTGTATTAACTGAATTAAAGAAATACAATATAAAAACAAAGGTTGAAAATGGAAAAATTGTTATAACTGAAGATGTATTAGTAGCAAAAAAAGGTCAAAAAGTTGATAGTGGATTGGTATCATTATTACAGAAATTTAATATAACTCCAATACCTGTAAAAATAAAATTATTATTAGTATATGATGGAAAAACATTATATACATATGATATATTATCAACTCCTTTAGAAGAATATATAAATCAATTAAGATCTGGATTCAGAAAAGCTATATCATTGGCAGTAGAAATTTCATTCCCAACAAAAGAAAATATAAAGATATTATTAACAAAAGCATATCAAAACCTAGTAAAATTATCATTAAATACTGGAATACCAACAAAAGATACAATAAAAGAACTATTAAAAATTACAAACAGAAGATCTATAACATTAAAGGAAAAATTAAATATTAAAGAATAGCTTTTTTAATATTTTTGGGATATTTAGAGATTAGTTTTGTTTTTGAGTAAATACGTTATTAGTAAAATTTATAAATATTTACTTACATATTTTTATATATGCCACTACAAAATGGTTACAAATTAACTGACAAGGCTACAATAAGAAACCTTGAAAGTATATTAGAACTGCTTGATGATGTAAAACCCGTATTAATAGGTAAAATAGCTATAGCTATATATGAACATTATTATAGTTTACGTTATAATAGAAAATTCAAATATATAGAGCTTGCAATAAGCAAACGTAAAAAGAAACATATAAAAGAAATATTGTATACGCAAAAAACAAAATATAATAAATATAGCGATAATATTGAAATTATATATGAAAAGGGTCCTAGCGTAAGTATATTATTTAAAGACAAGAAGATACCATATAACAAAATAGAACTAAAAATGGGAAAAAAGAAAAAAATAAAATTACGTGTAGCTAAACTTGAATATCTATATGTAGACAAAATATTTACATATTTAAATGAAAAAGAAAAACAAAAGGACTTCTATAGTATAAAAGTACTTGGCTATTTAATGAAAACATACGGTTATGATAAAGAATTGCTTGAAAATATATTCAACGAATATTCTAAAAAATATCCAGAATATTCTTTGGAAGCTAGGAATATTATGGAAAAGATATTAAAAGAGGTAAAAAAGTCAGATATATTAGATATATTATAAAAAATATTGTAAAATTTTTATCAGCGTAGCCGTATTCATCATTTTTCAGTTTCAAGCCAACCACATCATTATTCTTCCCTACCTGGAGGAACTGGTTCATGTATCCCCAGTGCATGGCAGGTAGGGATAAAATTATAATATTTTTATGATTTAAAATTTTTATATCACAAAGTTTTTGAAATATAAATGAATGAAATCATTGAGGAATATAAAGTATGGTTAGAAATACAGGGAAAATCTAAAAATACAATAAAAACATATTCTGGTATAGTAAAGAAATTTTTAGAATTTCTAATAAATAATGGAATAATTATTACAGATACAAAATCTATTAATGATTCATTAGATAAAAATCTAATTCTAAAATTTTTAGCTGAATCAAAGGTTAAGAAAAAACTAGATTCCAATTCATTAAGATTATATGTTAGAGCCATATCCTCATTCTTAAAATTTTTAGATAATGAAAATTTAGCAAAGCAAATAAAAGCTCCAAAGGTAGATAAAAGATTACCAAAATTTATTACATATGATGAATTAAATAAATTATTAGAAAATACTAATAATTATAGAGACAAACTAATTATTAAGTTCCTATTTTATACTGGAGTAAGAGTTTCTGAATTGATAAAAATAAAAAAGAATGATATAATTTTTGAAGAGGGTTTTGTAAAAGTATATGGAAAGGGCGGAAAGGAAAGAATAGTACCAATACCAAAAGAATTATTAAATGAATTGAAAGATTATATAAATAAAATAAATACTGAAAATATATTTCCATTATCATCAAGACAAGTTGAAAGAATTATAAAAAATGTTGCAGAGAAAGCGGGAATAAATAAAAAAGTAACTCCGCATGTATTAAGACATTCTCTTGCAACAACATTATTATCAAAAGGTGTTGATATAAGATATATACAAGAAATACTAGGTCATAGTTCATTAAATATTACACAAATATATACTCACGTTGTTCCAAACCAATTAAAAGAAATATATAATAAAGTTTTTGAAAGCCAACTAGCTTAAAATTGTTTTTATTTCAAAATAATATATTCCAATTACTACTATTGTTATTATAATTGATATTATAAATTCTGCGGATAATAATGGTAAACTTTGAGACAATAATGAATTTATATTAATTGTTCCAAATATATATGGAAATATTAATGTTGCTAATATCATTGCATTTAAATAATGAGAAATTATGAATAATATTCTTTGTACAATATCTTTTAAATTCATAAATGTTAATATTAGTAATACTATTAGTGGAAAGATGAATAAATAAGATATTGTATTTTCATACAAATATATATCTAATAATACTAACAAATATCCTATTAATCCATATATTTTAAATTTCTTTACATTAAATATATATCCGAGGATACCTAAAACAAATAATATTGTTGATAACAATAATAATAATGTAAAATAATTAAATATAATAGAAAGTCCCCAAACAATATTTCCATTTGTAATTTTAATACCATAACCAGTAATAGCTGTAGATAATATAGAAACAAGTAATATTGCCATTATTAAGGTTCCAAATAGATATATCAATATATCTCTTTTACTATATTCCTTATTTATACTTTTCCCTTCAAAAAATCCTATTCCAATATTTCTAAATATGAATAAAAATAATATAATAAATATTAATGGGTAAAATGAATATGCGACTGGAATTAATAATGATGGTAATAAAGCTTCATATTGTACTACAAAGAAAGCAATTGATGTACCCGTTATTTCCCACATTGATAAGAACAAATTTTCATATTTTTTGTATAAATCATTATTTATAAAGAATGATAATGCCAAGGCTATTTCTATTCCTATAAGTAATAAGATTGTTGCTGCAATTAAAAATATATATGTATAAAAGTAAAATGAATAGTTCATCATAATTTATTAATAAAATATCTTTTTATAGCCCATATAGATAAAACAAATAATGCTATATATATTAATTCAAAAACTATTGCAATGGAAACAACTCCTGGATTTAAATTTGCAGCATCAATTGTTAATAATATTCCATATATTGTCCATGGTTGTCTTCCAACTTCTGCAGCAATCCATCCAGTTTCCAAAGAAATTAAAGATAATACTGATAATAATATTAATCCATATAATGATAATTTATTCATATAAAATGTATATTTTAGATTTAAAGTAAATTTTTTATCTTTTTTATCATCTTTTGAAATTATTAAAGAGATTAATCCATATAATGATATAAAGAATATTAAGAATCCAAATATTGCCATTATATTAAAAGAATTATGTGCTATAGTAATATCATTTGGTGAAGTTATATAAGATTCATTTGCATATATTCCAGGAACAATTGTATTTGGATTAAAACTCTCATATAACAATAAACTTTGGAAATTTGGAATTTGTATTGAATCAATTAATGTATAATTATTTGTAACAATTCCGAATAAATTTTCTGGCGCATTAGAAATGTTTCCATTCAAATTTCCCTCTAATATTGAATACTTAACTGGTTGATATTTTGCTAATGTATCTATTGAATTTATTCCAAATATTCCTAATAATAATATTGATAAGAATAATATAGGAATTACTAATTTCAAAGCTTTTCCATATATTTTTATATTTTCAATATCTTTTTCTTTCAATATTTTATATGAAATAATCAATACAAATATTGATAAACCAAATTCTAATGATGCTAAAATTCCATGAGATACTTCAATAAATTCTATTGGAGTAAAAAATATGGAATATGGATTTATATCAATATATTGACCATTCAAATATTCAATTCCTACAGGATAATTCATAAAAGCATTTAATGTTATTATTAAAAAACCAGACATAGTTGCAAATATTCCAATTAAATACATAAATATTGGATGCAATATAGAATTACTATATTTTTTAAATGAGTAAAAATATATACCAACAAATAAAGATTCCATAAAGAATGCTAAAATTTCCATATATAATGATATAATTGCTGTATTACCCACTATTTGCATAAATTTTGGGAATAAAGTATACATTTCAACAGCAACAATTGTACCAGACAATGTTCCTATTGCAAATAAAACTAATATTAATGTTGATATTCTTTGAGCTAAATTTTTTATACTTTCATCTTTCTTTAATATTCCATATAATTCTAATGTTCCAACTGCAAAAGGCATTCCAATTGTAATTGATGCTATTATAATATGTATAGCAAGAGAAAATGTAAAAACAATCTTATCAATATCATATACAAATAACATATAAATATTTATAGTTTATATATTTAAAAAAATTTTATTTAAAGAATAAATACTGCTGCTGATATAACAGTAGTATATTTTTCTACCTTTGCTTTTCTAAATATTTCAAATTCCTTATCTATTTCTATATTATATATAGACGTTATCATACTTTTTGCCATGTCTTTTGCATACCCTTCTTCTTTTCCAGTATAATATCCATGATATTCTGTAAAATATCCATTATATTTTTTATCTTTGGGTAACGCTACTCCTACTGATGAAAATATCTCTTTACCTTCTTCATTAGAAGTAAATCTAGATAAAACACAGAATACAATTTGACCCGCCTTTAAATATTTTAATCCTGCATCTATATCTATAATTTTTACATTTGGTGGTGCTATACTAGATACTGGAACTAAATTATACCTCTCTATTTTTGCATCTCTCAATGCATATTCAAAACTCAACAATGGGTCATCTGCTATACCTATACCAGAAGTAAAGAAAACCTTCTTTGGTACCAGACTCCGCGGGGTCATAAAATAAAAAATTAATTTTATGATTTATAAGTCATCTAGAAGATGATGCCAACCTCTCTAACTCTAATTTTTTCTGTATTGCAAATGATTCTACAGAATTTTTATATGCATTTATTATTTCTTTTGCCAATGCACTTGCCATATCCTTTTTATTCCTAGAACTATGATATGCTCCCCAAACAATATGTCTTATAGCTAAATCAATCCTTCTTAAAGGTGAAATATCAACTGCTTTTGGATATCTTGCACCACCCATTTCTATATTTGTTATTTCTTCTCTTGGAGCAGCATTTTCTATTGCCTTTGTCAATACTTTTATTGGATTTTGTTTTGTTTCCTTTTCAATTATTTCAAATGCCTTTATTAATATTTTTAGTACTTTATGATATTCTCCAGAAGCATAATATGATGTAAATTTATGTTTTCCACCATAATGACCTGGTGTCATTAATCTACCAATTAATCTCTCTATAATTGGAATATTTCTTCTTCCAAATCTTCTATTTTGATATCTACCATTTGTTTTTGGAACAATATATGGCTTCAAATTCATAAATGCCCTTAATGTTTCATCTTCTACATCTACTTCATATTTCCATCTTCCAAGAAATTTCAAATCATTAATATCATTCACCATTAAAAATAATATTAAAAGATAAATTAAAAAATTATTCTGATTCTCTTATTGCCTTAACTAAAACTGGTATTAATGTTAGTACAAACAATATTACAAATCCCCATGCAAATATACTTTCTACACTTGCTGAAATATTTGAATATCCAACAGTTAATACTGATAATGATGAAATAACAAATATTGAATATATAAATACTTCAATAAATGGTCTTACATTTTTATAATATGCATTTTCACTTATATTTTCTGTTATATACTTCATTACAATTAATCCAATTGATAATATTACAAATACGCCTATTATATTATCAAACAATGTATATTGGAATCCTAACAATTCTAAAGAATAATATGTTATTATCCATACAAATCCTAAGAATAATAACAATTTCAATAATTCTGCTACATATGAATTATATCCTTCAATTAATATATATAGATATGATGTAAAGAATATTGAAAATATTATACCAGCTGCTATTATTAATACAACTACCGATATTAATAATAATGTTGAAGAAACTGTCATTGTCAATTGCAATATATTTGATACATAAGAATACTGTGTCGGTGTTAATAAATTTGGCATCAATGATAATACACTATTAAATACTAATATTCCCAATATTATTCCAGCTAAATATGATAATAAGGCTGCTACATTTATTTCTGGCATTTTGCTAAATGTTGACTTTAATTTCTCATATATATTATCTATCTTTATATATTTTGCAAATAACCAGCTCAATACTTTATATACTATCCATCCAACGAAATAACCTATTATGCCACCTAATACTAAAAAACCAATAAAATAACCTATAGATATCAATAAGTCATATACCATTTATTTTTTATATATTAAAATTATATAAATATTGATTTTGTTATCAAAAAATAACAACTATCTCTTTATAATTTCTCTTAAAAGCTATCTTCTAGCTTTTTCTATCTTACCCTTTCTTAATAATTCTAAAGGTTGTCCATTTACTAGTATTACCTTATATCTTACTCCTGGTATTGAACCTATAGTTCTCCCCTTTGGTCCACCTATTCCAACTATTAATACTTCATCGTGCTCATCAATATATTTTATTGCCTTATCTCCCGGAGCAAAAGCTGTAACAATTTTTCCATTTTTCTTTAATTGAACTTTTACACATTTTATCATTCCGGAATATGGCTGTCTTTTTTCAATCTGTACTTTTTCTAATACAATTCCAGATGCCATTGGACTTCCTTCTAAAGGATCATATTTCTCTTTTAACTTTAATATCCT
>Ga0081473_128394_pt1 | contig 14795 bp, 11 predicted proteins | sample CisSprmetagenome_FD_70977 | JGI IMG/M metagenome (GOLD analysis project Ga0081473, IMG submission 70977) | Hypoxic/sulfidic aquatic microbial communities from Cistern Spring, Yellowstone National Park, USA v2 (version 2) | ecosystem: Environmental > Aquatic > Thermal springs > Hot (42-90C) >... | reverse complement strand
CGCTTAGGCCCGGGCATGGTGAAGAGGCGTCTTCCCCTCGGCGTCGCGGACGTTGGGGTCTGCACCTCGGCGTATCAGATACTCAACGGTGCCGCCGTCTTCTGCGTAGTGCAGCGGCGTCCGGCCGAGGCGGTCGCGGGCGTTTACGTCGGCGCCGTGTCTCACCAAGACCTCCGCCGCCTCGAGATACAGCGAGCCCCGCGCCGCGGCGTAGTGAAGCGGGGTGCGGCCCTCCGAATCTCTCGCGTTGGGGTCGGCGCCGTGGCGCAGAAGCGCCGCGGCCGTTAGCTCGGCCATAACCCGCTCCCAGCGGTCGTTCGCCGCCCTCTCGAAGACCATGTGCAACGGGGTTCTGCCCTCGGCGTCTCTGGCGTTTGGATCCGCGCCGTGTTTAAGCAACAACTCCACCAAGTCGGGCATGCAGTGCACCGCCGCGTAGTGGAGGGGGGTCTTGCCGTGTTCGTCGCGTAGGTTTGGATCTGCGCCGTGTCTAAGCAGAAGCCAAACCACATTCGTGCGGCAGTTGGACGTGCCTTCGTAGACGATTGCGAGGTGGAGAGGCGTCTGACCGCGCCACCCCCGGACGTTGGGGTCGGCGCCGCGGCTCAGCAGGAGATAAACGGCGTCCACCTGCTCCGCGAAGACAACTGCCTGTAGCAACGCCTCCCCCGCCGGAATTCTATCCCCCGCCAGCGCAACCCCGTCCGGGCTCTCGGCCGCCTCCACATCAGCCGCTGCGCCGTGAGCCAGCAGAAACGCCGCCAGGTCCAGATCCCCGCGCATAAAGGCATGGGTAGCGGGGGTGTAGCCCTCCCCATCGCGGACATTTACATCCGCGCCGTGTCTGATTAGTAGATAAGCCACGTCTAGGCAGGCGACGCGGTGGAGAGGCGTGTCGCCCTCTGCGTCCCGCGCGTTTGGGTCGGCGCCGTGGGCGAGAAGCATCTCTGCAATGTTCGGCCTGCAGAGCTCTGCGGCTATGTGAAGCGCGGTGCGGCCCAGCGGATCTCTCACGCCGAGGTCCACGCCCTGCTTCAGAAGCTCCTCCACAGCCGCCGCGTCGTCTGCCGCCGCGGCGCAGAGAAGAGGGTGAAGAACCCCCCTCCTACATAGATACTCCATGCCACGGTCACCACACCTCCGCAGGAGGGTCTCGGCGGCCGTGGAGAGATCCGGAAAGAGATCGAGCACGTCGAAGCGGCAACGCCAAGCCGCCGCCGCGGCGGCTTTGGCATCCGGCGCCGCGCCGGCCGCGAGAAGAATACGCACCACCTCCACACAGCCGTCGCGGGCGGCGTAGTAGAGGGGAGTCCCGCCTCGGGCATCCTTGGCGTTTGGGTCTGCGCCGTGTTTAAGCAGAAGCTCAGCTAAGTCGGCCCGGCACCGCATCGCGGCGACGTGGAGAGGCGTCTTTTTATCCGCGTCCCTTGCGTTTGGATCTGCGCCGTATCTGAGGAGGACAGTCGCAACATCAACCACGCCGTATTTTACGGCTTCGTGCAGAGCCGTGTCGCCGGCGGAGTCCCTAACGTTGGGGTCAGCGCCGTGTTTAAGCAGAAGCTCCGCCACAGCTCTACAGCCGCCCGAAACAGCCTCGTAGAGAGAGTTGCTTCTTTTTACGTCTGCTCCATGTCTAAGGAGGAGCTCGGCGACCTCGACGCAACAAAACTCAGCGGCGTAGTACAGAGGCGTCTTGCCTTGGTTGTCTCTGGCGTTTGGGTCTGCCCCGCGGCTGAGCAGAAGCTCCGCCAGCTCCGGCCTGCAGAGCTTGGCGGCGTCGTGGAGAGACGCCTCGCCGGGATCCTCAACGTCGAGATCCGCGCCAGCCCCCAGCCGCTTCTCCACATCCTTCATATCACCTGCCGCAACAACGTCGAGGGGGAGTGCCGCAAGACGACCTGCCGGCGGCGATCCGCACAGCCCTCCACGTTGAGGGAGGCAACAGAGCCCTCCGCGCCGCGGTCGTTGAAACCCGCCACACTGCCCTAAGACGCTTCGGCATTAAAAACTTTGTCGATACACGCCGGAGGGAGCTCGCCGCCTACGACGTTCAGATTTAAGCATAACCCACGTACAAAGCCCATCCACGACAAGACAGAAAAAGAGGCCGTCCCCACCTGCCCCCCGCGCCGCAACTGACACAACTCTACTTGCCCACCGCACCTAAGACGCTATATACATAGCTCCTCCAAAGCGCAGACACGTCGTCGCCGGAATCTACAACCGTATCCTCAAAATTTGGCGTTTCGGTTGCGGCCGCCGCCTTTATGGCTAGAGCCACACCTTCAGCCCCTCTGCCTCTTCGCAGAACTCCGCCACCCCCATCTCGCAGAGCCGCCTGCAGTCTCTCTCATGTAGCTCGCCGCCGAAGGGCGGCCTCAGCTCGGGCTGTATGGTGAAGTTCCACTCCACGTCTGCCAGGGGCCACCTCAGCAGAATCTGCGGATCCACAGGCGCCTCGTATATCCACACGCCGCTTGCCCCAAGTCTCCTCGCCGCCTCCTCCGCCTTCTCCAGCGCCTTCTTAACCCACTTCACCTCCTTCACCACGGGGTACCGCGGCGCATACGGCGGCCCCCGCACGTCAAACACCGAGCCCGAATACCCTCCCAGCACCACCACCTCGTCGCCCCTCCTCTCGGCCTCGTAGAGGCCGTCCTCCCCAAACAAAACCCACCTCCCGGAGTCCAGCTTCCCAAACACGAAATCCCACGCCAGAAACTCGTCGCCACCCCTCCCCACAAGCCTCAAGTAGTCGCCCTCCCTCTCCACAATCTTAAAAACCTCCCCCACCAAGACAGAGCCTTCGAAACCTCCGTCGCAGAACCCCTTTAAGGACGCCTCGTCGTAGATGTTGCCGCGCCCTCCCTTCCGCCTCATGCTGAGGATGTTTAGAAAAGGCCCGAGGCCGTAGGCCATGTCCACCACGTATTCAGACAGCGAAATATCCGTAGGCCCCTCCAGCACCTCGCCGGTGACGAGGTTTATTTCGAAGTCTACATCAACCCACGACTTCTCCCAATCTGCCCGCGCCACCAGTCTGCTCCACACGCCGCCCGGCATAGGCGGCGCGGGGAAATCCGCCACAGACCCCTCAAAGCTGCCCAAAAGCCACCACGCCCCCACAGTCCTGGTTAAGTCAACTTCAAAGACGCTACCGGTGTCTACAAACGCTAGAAGCACATCTCTTACACAGCCGAAGACGCCTACCCACCGATACCGCCCCCACTCCCTATAGCAGAAGTTGACACGCCCACGCCTAACAGCTAAAATCTCGCCCTCGTTAGCCTCTAGAAAAGGCTCGGTGACAGCCCAAAAACACTTCACAACCCAACCCACCACACAGCTAAAAAAGTTTACTCCAGAAGAGAGACGTGGCGGCTCACCTGCTTATACTCCCCAACCACGTCGTCGACGACGTTTTTAATTGTGGAGATGTACTCGCCGCCGGAGCCCTCCTTCAGCTCAAAAAACTTGTAATACGCCTCCTCAGCCACCCGCCTCAAGAACCCCCTGTCCAGCAGCTGCGCAAGCGGCACCTCGTAGATAAACACCGCCGCAAACTCGCGATCAGCAGGCACAAGCCCCCGCCAGGAACAGGCACAGCCGGCTCCTCAGAGAGGGTCTGCTCCAGAAGTTGCTGAAACAGGTTGTCAGTTGCAGATGGCTACCGCTGGGCGCCGGATAACAGCCTCCGGAAGGCGCGAGCCATCTTGGGGCAGTTCAGCAGATCCGCCGGCGTCTTGCCCTCGTTGTTTCTGGCGTTTGGATCCGCGCCGTGTTTGAGGAGGAGAGAGGACGTGGCGAAGGCGCACCTGGCGACAGCGTAGTGAAGCGGGGTGTTGCCGCCTCTGTCGCGGGCGTTTACATCGGCGCCGTGCTTCACGAGAATAGAGACAACGGCGTAGTTGTACGAGCCAATCGTATACTCCTTCCCACGCGCCGCTATGTGAAGCGGCGTCTCGCCCCTGGCGTTTACCGCGTTGGGGTCTGCGCCGTGTTTGAGGAGCAGAAGCACAACCTGCGGAAACATACGCCGAGCCGCTACGTGAAGCGGCGTGTTGCCCTCTGCATCCCTCGCGTTTGGGTCTGCGCCGGCTTTCAGCAGAAGCTCCACGGCGGACTCATCGCCGCACCAGGCGGCGGCGTGGAGGAGGGTGAGCCCATTTACATCTCTCGTGTTGGGATCCACGCCGCGGCTCAGCAGAAGCCACGCGGTACTCCCCCCGATGCAACGCTCCCGCAGATCCTGCAACTGCAACTCCTCCGGCGGCGAGAAGCCCACCAGCTTAAACGCTGCTCTGCGCACTACTTCGGCTGGGAACCGCCTCCGCAGTATGGAGGCGACTTCGCCGCATCCGGCGTAGGCGGCCTCTCTCAAGACGTACTCAACAGAAGAGACGTCTGTCTTGAGGGCCCGGGCGACGTACGGCTCGCACCTCCGCCTTACTCTCTCCGGCGTCTCGAAGCCCAGCCTCCTCAACACGGCGAGACAACTCGCCTTCTCCGCCACGGCATTTACATCTCCCAGCGGCAGAAGCAACTCCAACACGTCTACGGCGCACCGCCACGCCGCCAGGTCAAGCGGCGTCACGCCGCTCTCGTCCTTCGCGTTTGGATCTGCGCCGTGTTTAAGCAACAGCTCCGCCGCCGTCTTGTGGCTCCTCGCCGCGGCGTAGTGAAGCGGAGTGCGGCCGAAGACGTCGCGGACGTTGGGATCCGCGCCGGACTTCAGAAGCCTCTCGACCTCCGCCGCGTCGCCTCTCAGCGCCGCCAGGTGGAGCGGCGTTAGGCGGAGCGCCTCCGCCAGCTCCTCATCCACCTCTGCGCCGTACTCCAGCAGAAGCTTTACGGCGTCGCTATGTCCGTAAGCGACGGCGTAGTGAAGCGGAGTGCGGCCGAAGACGTCGCGGACGTTGGGATCCGCGCCGGCTTCTAGGAGGGGCTCTAGGCCTCTTCCCTCAGCGGCGGCGTGGTGTAGAGGCGTCCTGCCGTGGCGGTCGCGGACGTTGGGGTCGCCGCCGAATTCAAGAAGCCACGGCTGTTTGTAGTAGTTGTGTTTATATATGCGGTGGAGCGGCGTCTCGCAGTCGCTGTAGCACATAGACAAGACTCCGCGCTCTGCAAAAAGCTTCATAATGCCCCTCTGCCCCAGGACTCTTCGGCCGTAGTAATACTCCTCGTCCGTCGTGTCGAACCAAGGCACCTCGTCGAAAGCCTCCAGATCCGCCTCCGCGCCGTGTCTAAGCAACAGCGCCACGGCGTAGTATCCGCAGTGCCGCGCGGCGTAGTGAAGCGGCGTCTTGCCCTCTCCGTCGCGTATGTTGGGATCCGCGCCGTGTTTAAGCAACAGCTCGGCTACCTCCACGCGACACCGCCAGCCCCCCTCGGGGGCCCAGAAGGCGTAGTGAAGAGGAGTTCTGCCGTATGCATCCTGCTTGTTGGGGTCGGCGCCTTGCTTCAAAAGCTCCTCGGCGAGGTACACGTCGCCTATAAGCGCCGCCTCTCTAAGCGTCACCTCGGCGCCGCGGTCGAGGAGGAGGTACAACACGTCTACGTGGCCCCCCTCAGCTGCGTAAAACGCGGGCGTGCGGAAGAAATCATTTTTTACCTCTGAATAAGCGCCGTGGTCGAGCAAGACGGCGACCTCATCCACGTAGCCATTCATTGCATACTCAATGATGGCCGCCTCGCCGCCCGGGTTCGCCACGTCTGGATATGCGCCGCGGCTGACTAAAATCTCCAGCAAGTCGACGTGAGCACCGACAAGATGCAGAGGCGTCCACCCGCCCCGATCAACCACGTTGGGGTCAGCCCCGTAGTCCAGAAGCAACTCGGCAACATCGGCGCACCCTTCATCAGCCGCGCGGTGGAGCGGAGTTCTGCCCTCTGCATCCCTCGCGTTTGGGTCTGCGCCGTGGGCGAGGAGGGTCTTTGCGGCGTTTGGTCTGCAGAGCTCTGCGGCTATGTGAAGCGCGGTGCGGCCCAGCGGATCTCTCACGCCGAGGTCCACGCCCTGCTTCAGAAGCTCCTCCACAGCCGCCGCGTCGTCTGCCGCCGCGGCGCAGAGAAGAGGGTGAAGAACCCCCCTCCTACACAGATACTCCACGCCGCCCCCGCCGCACCTCCGCAGAAGAACTTCAACAACCGCCGAGACGTCTGGGAAGAGGTCGAGCACGTCGAAGCGGCAACGCCAAGCCGCCTCCGCGGCGGCTTCGGCATCTGGCACCGCGCCGGCCGCAAGAAGAATACGCACCACCTCCACATGGCAACCGGCGGCGTAGTAGAGGGGAGTCCCGCCTCGGGCACTCCTCGCGTTGGGATCCGCGCCGTGTTTAAGCAGAAGCTCCACTAAGTCGGCCCGGCACCGCATCGCGGCGACGTGAAGAGGCGTCCTGCCCTCGGCATTACGTGCGTTTGGATCTGCGCCGTATCTGAGGAGGACAGCTACAACATCAACCACGCCGTATTCCACGGCCTTGTGCAGAGCCGTATCGCCGGCGGAGTCCCTAACGTTGGGGTCAGCGCCGTGCCTCAGCAGAAGCTCCACGAGCTCAACTCTGCCAGCATGATGAAGCGGCGTCCTGCCCTCTTTGTCCCTGGCGTTTGGGTCCGCGCCGTGTCTAAGCAACAGCTCCGCCAGCTCGACTCTGTCGGCCTTGTGCAGAGGCGTCTCTCCGTCTGCATCTCTGGCGTTTGGGTCCGCGCCGTGTCTAAGCAGAAGCTCTGCCACGGCTTTGCAACGCACCCAGACGGCGATGTGGAGAGGCGTCTCGCCCCTTACGTTTTTCGCGTTTGGATCTGCGCCGTACCTAAACAACAGCTCTGCGATGTCCGCGCGGCACTGCTCCGCGGCGATGTGGAGAGGCGTAAAGCCGTGTCTACCCCGGGCGTTTGGGTCTGCGCCGTGTTTAAGCAGAAGCTCAGCTAAGTCGGCCCGGCTCTGCTCCGCGGCGATGTGCAGAGGCGTCTTTCCGTCTAGGTCTTTCACGTTGGGGTCGGCCCCCGCGGCGAGAAGTCTCGCCACCTCCTGCACATCCCCCCGCCTAACGGCGTCGACAAGACAACCCATGAAAAACACTAACTAAATAAATCAAGAACCACATCCAACACGGCGCCGGAATCCCCATACCTCTCCCTATCCTCCCTCAGACGCTCAAACAACTTATCGCCGAGTTTAACTTTTTCTTCATCCCAATTAATCTGCTCAACTCCCATAAACTGTCTATAGGCCTTCTCGTGGACTTCTTTAAGCCAGCTCTTTAAACTCTCCTCGTCAAGCTTGCCTCCCTTAAACACACTCTCAGGCACCTCTAAGATCCACACCATGACTCTACTGTCGCTGGGGTCAAATAGAGAGTAGACAAACAAAGGCGGCTTCTTGTTAATCGGCGGCGGGACGGTCAGCGTCTTTAAGTCTACGGGGGTGGACCAGGCGGAGCCCACGGCGTTCCTCCCCTCCCTCCCCACAGAGCCCACGCCGCCGAAGGCCAGCGACATGAAGGCAACATACTCTCCGGAGGCCTCGCCCCACGACTCAAGAATCTTAAAACGCGACGCAATCGCACCTACCACTTCATCAACCTTTTGCGGGTACAGGTCAGGCCCAACTTTAAACTCGTTTATACTCTTAACCTCGCCCAGAAGAATCACGCCGCCGCTGCCGACGCCGAGGATGTCTGCACGGCTGCCGCCAACCTGTTTTATAACAGTGACAGAGACTTCTTCGCTAGCGCCAAGCGACTTAGCCACCGGCCCATGCAACTTAGCAGTCGCCCACGTCTCGCCGCTCTTCGGCACAATAGGCACCTCAGTAGCCACGCCGTTGATCTCCACGCGGCCCCACCCATAGAGAAAAGCCGCCACCACTTCCTTATACACCGTGTGAGGTTGCATTTCAACACCTTTACCTTTTTCAATCTTTTCCTTGGTCTCCTTTTCTATTCTCTCGAGAAGCCCGTTGATGCGGTCGGCATCAAGCTTGAAGCTGTAAACATCCGCCTCAACGTCCCCCACTTTCGTCTTAGCCTTTAACACCTCAGACCCCCGCCCGGCGTAGGCCGCAAACATCAACATGCGGCCCACGTCGTTGTAAACCCCCAACACAAACCTGCCGCCCCGACGAAGCCCAAACATGACGTCCTTACCCTCAAAAACATACGCAACGACGTCGTAGCCGCCTACCGTGGCAACCTTACCTACCTCTTCAGCAGACTCTAGCTTAGGTCTTGCCTTCACTTCCTTAGGTCTCCTCTCATCCTTCTCGTAGGTAATATAAAGTACGCGCGGCTCCCCAGCCTCATTGACGCCGAAACGCTTGTGGTTAGTAACGATAAAAACGCTTTTTTCCTTAGCCAGCTGCTTAAATACAGCCTTTACACCTTCCTCACTCTTTATCTCCACCGGCAGTATCGGCCCGTGGTTGGGCCGAAATACGGAGTGTCCGGCTAGCTGTAGGTAGCCTTTGTAGGCTTTGTTGTTCAGGACTTTGTCTATGTCGAGGAATGTGGAGAACACGCCGACGAGCTGGTTCGCCAGGACCTCCTTGGCGTAGGCGTCAAACGCCCCGAGGGCCCCGTCGACGAAGCAGTGGGCGTACTCGCCGTATTTAGAAGCCTCGTCGTTGATGCCCCGCACCAGCTCCTCCATCTCCGGCACGTGGCCCAGATTCATCAAGAGGAGCCCGCCGGTCGCCAGGCTGTACGCCAGCCGGACCCTCTCCCCCACCCTGCCCCCGACGGAGGCGGCGGCGGCGCCCAAAGCCTCAAGCGGCACCTCCCCCCTAGCCACAGAGAGGTAGACGTCCCACCCCAGAAGCGCCCCCTGCCACAGCCGGTAGGCATACGCCACAGCCCTAGCCGCCTTGTACCCCCTCGCCACCTCCTCAGCCACTTTAACCGCCTCAGCCGCCCCCCTAGCCGCAGTCCGCCCCGCGCCGTAGGTCCCCGCGGAGAAGAAAAGCGCCGCGCCGCCAAGGACCGTGTCCACCTCAGTGGCCACCCCAGCCCACCCAATCCTCTCCGCAGCCCACATCCTGCCGGCGCCCCGGGCCTCCGCGCATCTGTCCCCCGCCGCCCTGCCCGCCAGCGACTCAAAAAACCCCCACACCCAGTTCGCAATAGAGCCGTTGGCCGCGGCGAGGCGCTCCCTATCCACCACCACGCGGTAGCCCCACACGTCGTAGACGCCGGGCCTCACGTAGAGCCGGTAGCTGACGCGGTACATGCCCGCCTCCTCCGCAACGCCGAAGACGTAGACAGGCGCCACCGAGTAAGGCGCCATATCCGCCGGGACCTCAGCCGCCAGCCTACCCCCCGGCTTAGAGCCGAGAGTCCTGTTGTCCACATACAGCCGGAGGGTCCAGTTCACCGCGGCGCCGCAGGGGTTAACCAACACAAAGCGGCCCCACTGCCCCACATCTACGTCTAAAACCAGCGGGACGGAGACGGCAGAGCCGTTTCTGAAGACGAAGGCGGCGCCGCCGTCCCCCCTCCGCACCCGCACCACCTCCCCGGAGACGCCGAGATGCCGCAGAAGGCCGTTGGTCTCCCTCGCGTCTAGCCCCAGCGCCGCGGCGCAGGCCAAGGCCTCATGCGCCCGGTCAAAGGCTGTGAAGAGCGCAACTGCGTCGGCCCGGGAGTCCCCCAGCGAGACAAGCCTAACCTCCAGAGCAGTCCCCACGTACTCCCCCCAGACCCCGGGCTCCCCGGCGTACCCCGGAGGCTTCCTATACAGAAGAGACCCGTTGACGTAGACCTCGTGCCCAAAGCCCCCCTGACCCCACAGCACCTTGACCACCCACCTCCCCCCCACATACGTCACCCTAAGGATCAGATCCTCGTAGAGGGTGCCCTGGTTCTTGACAGGCGGAGGCGAGGCTGAGTCGCAGTAGGAACAGTCCTCCCAAAACAAGGCATAGTCAAGCAAGGCGCCGTCTACCCGCTCAAACCTCCACTCAGCCCCACAGACGCCCTAACCAACACAGAAGAGTAGTTAAGATCCCACCAACGAGCCAAATCAAACACCTTAAGAAACACAGAGCCGCGGAGATCAGACGTCTCGTTGAAGAAATACAACGCCCCGTTAGACACCTGAACACCAGCAAACACAACCACAGCCAACCCCAACACCAACAACCACACCCGCATACTCACGCAAAATAAGGAAAATATAAAAGTTACTGTGCCGACCAAAAACTCTAAATGTACGCCAAGACGTATGTGAGGAGGAGCCGGAAAGATGTCGCCGAAAAGTTGCTAGATCAACTAGACATCCTCACATACAACAACTGGCCCCTCGAAATCTACGAAAACCACCGCCGTCAAATAGAGCAACTAGACCCCCACCAGCTAAAAAACAAACCGAAGAAGTACACGGCGTACCAAGCCTTTAAAGAGGCGTTAATCTCCTACTACACAGGCATAGCAATAAACGTCATCCACAAGAAAGCCGAAGGCGAGACCTGCTACCTCGACGCAACGGCGGGCATAGGCATACTGCCGCTACACATCAACAACAAGCCACACCCCATCTTCGGCTCCGCAATAATCCCGCTCATAACCCCCACCATAGGAGAGCAAAAATTCCGGCGCAAACCAAAACCATTCAAATACGTAATTCTAGCTGAGGAAAACAAAGCAAGAAGAGAGTTGCTCTACAAAATAGTCCAGGACATAAAGCAGAGACTCAACAAACTAGGATTTACAACGCCAGAAATAAAATACCTCGACGACATAAACACAAGAAGAAACATAGCTGTAAGTCAACTAACAAAACAGTGTAGATATGTGTTAGCCGTGGTAGACCCCACAGGCGCAGAAATAAAATGGGACACGATAAAGGCCATACTAGAACTGCGACAACAACGCGTTATAGTAGACGTCATGTTCAACTTCATGTGCGCCGTATCTCCGCTATTGTTAGATATGATAGTGAATTTTTAACCGCAGTGAAATCGGGCGTGGGCGATTGGGCTAGACACTGGCGCCAGAGGTTTGCAACGTTGGTCGTGCCTTCTATACTTAGTAGTGAAAAGGTTAAGAAAGGTGGAGGTGGTATTAATTTTATTAACTACGCCTACGAGGTTGACGTGGACAAGCCTCAGGTGCTTCCTAAACCTGTGTCGATGGCTGGGGTATTCGGCGAGTTTTTGGAACAGGCGAGGGGCGAGGTTGTGGGGCAAACTCCGTGGTATCTGCTGATACCCGGCACCAGGGGGCAGGGGGAGTCAGAGCCATCTGACGTGGGGCTGGCGCCTGATTTAGTTGCTTTAGGCAGATGGGGCCGCGGCGACGCCGTCTTCATTGTGGAGGTCAGCTACGAGACGGACAAGGTGGTTGCTAAGTTTAGGAGTAATGTGGAGAGGTTGGAGGGGCTTCGCTATCTCAAGCAACATGGGGGAGAGTATATGTTGACTAAGCCCGGGGTTGCCTATGTGGCCTTCCGCGTAGATGCGCTGTCTGGCACCACGGTGGGCGGGATGGCCAAGGCCAGGGTGGCGGGTGACGTGATTGCGCATCCGCAGAAAGATACCAGTCTTCTTCAGTGGGCTGAGTTTGCGAGGAGGCCGGCGGCGAGGGCGGGGGAGGAGGCGCTCTATAGTGTGGCTCCGGTGTTTGTAAGATACGAAGGCGACGGGCCTGTCTATACGCTTAGGATCTTCGCCGTGGAGAAGTGGGTCCAGTCTGGAGGAGAGCTGGAAGAGGCTGTGAGGAAGTGTCTTGGCTAGGGCTTTTGTTTAAAGCGGCGGAGTCGGGAGATGCTGGTTTAGCCGCCAAGCTCCTCAAGGAGGGGGCGGACCCCAACGGCCGCGACGTCTTCGGCCGCACCCCCCTCCACCTCGCCGCGGAGGGGGGTCATTTGGAGGTTGTGGAGCTTCTCTTAGAAAGCGGCGCAGACCCCAACGCGCAAGATAACAACGGCTACACGCCCCTCCACCTGGCGGCTGAGCTGAGGAACATAGACGTGGTGGAGTTTTTTGTTGAGCGGTATGGCTTGTTTCGGCAGTGGGGTCATCTGTTGTTGGCTGAGGCGGCTGGCAGATGCGACGTGGGGCGGGTTAGGCGTCTTCTTGAAGAGGGGGCCGCGGCCACCAGCGACGCCCTCTGCGCCGCGGTGCGGGCTGGTTGCGTAGAGGCGGCGGAGCTGTTGCTTAAACACGGCGTAGACCCCAACCAGCATACTTGTGAAGACGACTACCCGGTGCATCGCATTTATGTGCCCCCGTTACACATGGCCGTGCGCCGCGGCAACCTCCAGATGACGGAGCTTCTTCTTAGATACGGCGCGGACCCAAATATAGAGGGCTGGGGGTGCTGGCTTCCGCTTTACTGCGCGGTGGAGGTCTGCAGGGAGGACAAGGAAACCGCTGTTAAGTTGTTTGAGCTTCTTGTTAAATACGGCGCGGATCCGCTTGTTAAATCAGGCGGAGAAACCTTGCTCTACATGCTGTGGCGCGATTGCGGGCCCGCCGCGGCGGGACTCTTGGAGAAGTTCCGCGGCGTGCTTCCGCCGGATGAGGCTCTAGAGATGGGCTTCCCAGAGGCGCGGGAGCGGCTGAGGAGCGTCGACCCCAACAAGCTTCTGTTTGAAGCGGCGTATGAATGCAAGACAGAGCTGGTGGAGTGGGCGTTGGCCGCAGGTGCCGACCCCAACGTCCGCGGGAAACAAGGCTGTACGCCGCTACACTACGCCTCCTGTGTAGATGCGGCCTACCTACTGCTTAAACACGGCGCAGATCCAAATGCCGAGTGCCTCTCCCCCCTCCCTCCCTTCGTCTCTGTCGTCCACGCAATAAAAGACATGGGCGGCGTCGACGAGGAGGAGAGGTCGAGGCTTGTGGTGATGCATCCGGCGTGGAGTCGGCTAGACGACATATGCTTCGCAGATGTTGACGTAGATGAGGATTTTGCCTATCTCGCGGCGCAGAGGGGGGCACACGCAGGTATGTGCAGGGGCCTGCGCCACTACCCCGACAGACGGTTTGTCTGGATGTGGCTGAGACACGGCGCCGACGTAAACAAAAGGGACCAGGAGACACAGGAGACCATGCTACACAGAATAGCCAGCACGGGGAGGCAAGACCTCGACGCGGCGAAGACGCTTCTTAAGCTCGGCGCCGACCCCAACGCCAGAGACGCAGAGGGCAACACGCCTCTCCACCGCGCCGCCGCCAACTGCCGCTACGCCTTGGCGCGACTCCTAATTCAACACGGCGCAGACCCAAACGCAAAAAACAACCAAGGCAAGACGCCGGCAGATCTGCTGAACTGCCCCGGAATGATGCGCGCCTTCCGGAGGCTCTTCTCCGGCGCACGGCGGTAGCTGAGCCGCGGCGGCTCGTTGGGTTGCTGGTGTTTAGGAGGTGGGGGTTCCTCCTTTGTTTTTTGTAGCCACCTCTCGGCTTCCTGGTATATTTCGGCGTATTTCATGAGGGCTTCTAGGTGGCGTCGTGTGAGCTTCAGCACGATGGCGCCGTCTCGCCTCTTTACGACTGTGGGCTCGTGGCCTGTGACGGCTATTATCAGGGTTTTTGTCCTGTGGGCGTCTGCGGCGCGTCCGCCGGGCGCGTCGGCGTGGGCGTAGGCGTAGCCTCTGACTTCGCCTCTGGCGCCGCGGGTGAAGGTGATTGTCTTCTGGAGCGGCGCGCCGCCTACCTCGGCTCTTATCCAGATGCGTAGTTGTTCTTTTTCTATCCACGCCTTGGCTTCGTGGATTGCTACGTCGCCTGTTTTAAAGCCGGTGAGCTTCGCCGCGCCGCGGCTTCTGCCGGCTTCTATCTCTTCTTCTAGCCTGCGGCGGGCTTCGCCCTCTGCCGCCTCTTTTACCTGTTGCAGTAGTTGAGTTGCCTCTGCGCGGATCTGCTCGTCTTGGGCTTGGGCGGCGAGGTAGGCGAGGTGTCTGAGGCCCTCTGGGGTTATGGCTACCCAGCCTCTTCCGCCCCCTTGGGGCTTCTTGGCTCTGTAGTGTACGCCTGGTCTGAGGCCGAGCCTCTGTAGGCGTTCAGCCGCGTATTCCACGGCGAGGGGGCTTGTGGATTTGTACATCACCCTCAAGGCGCCTCTGGAGTCCAGCAACGCCGAGAAGCGCAACTTCAGCAGTTTCTGTAGCCAGTTCTGGGCTTTTTCACGGCTGAGGAGCCCCGCCTCCTCTGCCTGCCGTACGACCTGGGCGATGGCTTCTCTGAGCTCTTTCCGGGCGGCGGCTAGTTTGTCTATGGAGGCTTTTACGTACCATTTTTCTCTGTTGACTGACTTGTCCCAGTAGTTCTTCAGCTCGGCCTCTACCCCCGCCTCTCTTAGCACGGCGGCCGCCTCCTCCGCCGCCTCGCGGCTCGACGAGTTGAACTGAATCTTCACTGTGTAGCTCATCTCCACGCTGAACTTAGCCTGCCGCCCCCCGGCCTTAATTACGAGCTCCGCCCTGGCGTATCTGCCGCCGCTTTTCACCACGCCCACAACCACCTCCACCACGCCACCCCTGCAGGCGGAGGTTAAAACATTTACGCCGCGTAGATCCAAGCCGTAGCGCGTATCGGGGCGTGCGGGCCGTGCGGCGGGCGTGGGAGGGGGTTCGGCGTGGGGGCCGCATGTGTGGGGCTGTGGTGTTGTATCGTTGGGTTTATCGGCGTAATGTTTAAACTATTTTGGTTTCTTCGCGGTATGAGGTTTTTATTGTTGCTGGTGGTTCTGCTCGCCGTCTTCGTATCGGCTTACAACGTCTTCTGGGGCGAGTTCGTCCACTGCGACGTCGGTACGTGTCCCTACCCCAACCCCGAGGGGCGTTTCCTCTCGATG
>Ga0081473_146299_pt1 | contig 14810 bp, 14 predicted proteins | sample CisSprmetagenome_FD_70977 | JGI IMG/M metagenome (GOLD analysis project Ga0081473, IMG submission 70977) | Hypoxic/sulfidic aquatic microbial communities from Cistern Spring, Yellowstone National Park, USA v2 (version 2) | ecosystem: Environmental > Aquatic > Thermal springs > Hot (42-90C) >... | reverse complement strand
GCCCGCACGTTCTCCACCTTGGCGAGTGCGGCTGCCGCTATGGCTATTGAGGATACGTACCTCCACGGCTCCACCCCGCCCACCTCCTCCCTGAGGTGTTCGTATAGTTCCTCGAAGTACTCAACGCCGAGCTCGACCAACTCCTCACTCGGCTCCGCCTTCAGCAGCCTAAGCGCCCTCCTAATCAGTGGTTTCCAAGTCCTTGTGGCGGCGAGCGCCCACCTGATCGCCTCTGCAATCGCCATGTCGTACCTACCGCCCTCCACATTGGACTTACCGCTCGTTATCGAGTTCCAAACCCCAACCACAGTCTCCACCTTGGGCAAAGAAGCCCTGGTCCCACCTGCATCACCTCCATCCTCACCCTCCACACCCCTACCCATCAACTCCCTAACGAGTTCCTCAACAAACGCTTTCGCCTCCTCCTCGCTGAAGTCCCCAGTCTCCATGAGTGCCTTGGCTAGCCTCTTTGTGTAGTTCGCCATATTTCCGGCGCCCCTTTCCGCATTTGCTTTTGAGCTGTTCCCCAGAGCTTTCCAGGTAATATCTCTCTTCAATGCCGTTATCTGCCTCAACCTGCCCGAAATGCCCGGCCTCCTCGGCATTGGCTCTGGCCTCGTTGGCCTCGCCGGTTGTTGGACTGGACCAAGCACTGTGCCACACTTCCTACACACGTACTGCCCATCACTAACCACAATATCCCCACTCCCACAATACCAGCACCTAAGGGCTGCAAGAACCTCCATAACCTAAATAGGCAATCCCAAGCTTAAAAAGCCTCTAAATAAAGCAAACATAAACTAGTGATTATTCAGCGCTAAGTATAGAGAGTTTAGTGAAAGTTTCACAAAACTATTTATTTCCAAGCAAGCCCAGGTGATGCCTATTCACCTGCAGGTGATTCCAGTTCACCTGTGGGGCGAAAGTTTCACCCCACTCGGTGACGCCCCGTAAACCGCACCCTTATAAGCCCCAGTCGCAGTTAATCGACCAGTATGGTCGACCTAGCCTACGACTGGGGACTAATGGGTTGGGGAATGAGGGCAATAGTCATAGCACTAGCCGTTGCATTGATCCTAGTGGTGCTGAGCCCACACGTTGCGGTGCTGAAGCCGGTAGCCCAGAGGCTGGGTTTGGTGGCGGTGACGACCCAAACAATCTATGTGCCTGTGAACCACACGGTCTATGTGAACAGGACAATCTACATCAACCAAACAGTGATTAAGTACATCAACCAGACCGTGCCAGTCTACATAAACAGGACGGTTTATGTGAGCGTGAGCCCACTCCACGTCAACTACACCTGCCACCTAAACATCTACATTTTTCAACACAACATGACTGTCGCTGCCGATGGGTACACGAACGCGAACCTATCGACATATGAGATACCGAGCTGCAACTCACAGTATTTCTCACTGCCCTTCTTAGCTGCTATTTACTCCGCGAATAATTCCGTCACGGCACCAAGCGTCTACGTTTGGGCGTGCTATAACGGGACATACACAGTATTCTCTACATCCCGTGGCTTCGGGAATAATAGGATCAACGCATTGCCGCCCATTAAGCCGAACCCTGCGTGGAATGGCACGTGGATACTGGCGGGCGCCCCACCTAATATGCCTCCGCTGTTGGAAAGCGATTTTGTGAATGCCATTCCGTGCAACGCCACGGTGTACGTCGAGAAATAATGAAGTTCGATTTTAAATTAAGTTTTGAAAATAAAGCTTCGTTCTTTAACCTCAACTCGTCGAGTTGGTGCAGGTTATTGTGTACGAACCGCTAGACCCATCTCCGCTACCACCCCCATTGCATTGTATTCCAGTACCCCAACTTATACTGCCCCATGCACCCGTTGTCTGCCCATTATCGTATTCATAATATACACCGTAGCCTGCATTGCCTCCAATCCATTTCCATGTCCCCCCTGTTGGGCAGTTGTTCCCCGTTAATGATGCCGAGAAGCTTATTGTGTAGGTGCCAGGCTTCGTTATGGAATAGCTCGGTGGGCTTAAAGATATGGAACATGTACCGCCTGTGTTGCTTGGCGGTTGGTTTGTGTTGTTTCCGTTGTTGTTCCCTCCGTTGTTGAACGTTTGGCACCCCAGGAATGTTGTCGTGCTTCCGCAGCCGAGGGTGAATGTTGCGTTTTGGTTTGGCTCAACGCTGCTTGGTCCGCTTATTGTTGGGTAGTAGCATGTCTGCCAGGTGCAGACAGTTGTTGCGTTGCCGTTTGTGGTTGATGTTGAGTATGTACTGCACACTGGGCCTCCGTAGGCCTTTGCTATGAAGTTGAGCGTCTGGTTTGTGGGCACGAACCAGCTGAGGTCTGTGCTCTCCTCAATCTGCCCACCGTTGCCGTTGTACCAAAGCACCTTCCAGTAATCCAGGTAGCAGGCACTGCCCACCACATCGACCCAAACGCCGTTGCCCAACAACCTCGCGTAGCCCCAACCGTGGACTGGAACTACCTCGCATACCTTGGGATCCAACGCGGAGCAAACCCTAACAGCCACCGGCAAGCTACTGAGGGTCTCGGTGAACCACTGGTTGTGGCTTAGTGGCTTCGCATCCACGCTCAGCACTTTACTGTTGTTCGTGTATATGTCCTCTACGATTATTGGCTCATTGCCGGTGTTCACAATGCCTAGGTAGTAAGTGCCGTTCTTCAGCGGAACAACCTCGGCAACCGGCCATAAATAGTTCTCCAACGTTTGGTGGTTCACGTAGACCCAGTACCCGTACAGCCCAACCCCTATTATTGCACCAAGCACTACCATCGCTATTATGAAGCCTATGCTTGATGTCAGTATTTCCTCTATTACTGACGACATCAATGATTAAGTAGTGGGTTTTTAAGGGGTCACCATCAGGTGCAGAAGATCTTGAATACTACGACGCTGCCTGGCGTTGCCTCGATTGGCCCGATTAGGTTGGTTGGTATGAAGTGCACCTCGCCGTAGACTGGCTGTATTAGGAATGTTAGGTTCCCGGTGCCGCTTATTGAGTTGCCAGCCCAGCCGTACCACGTCAGACTCCAGTGGCAGTTACTGGGTTCATGCGAGACTGTTGCATTTATCGATGATCCTATCGGATTACCTATCGGGTTTCTTATCGGTCCTCCCCCATGTCCCCTAATCGAGTTTCCTATGGGATTTCCTATCGGTGTTGGTGGACCGTTGATGGTGACCGCTGGTTCGATTGTGGTCTCAACAACGACGAGTATTGCGTCAGGCGGCACGCCTACCTCGGCCATCGCCCAACCGTGCACCGGAACCACAGTGCATATGCCCGGCTCTACCGCTGAGCATACCCTAACAGCGATGGGCAGTTGGTTCGTTGTTTCGGTGAACCACTGACCATGACTTAGTGGCTTTGTGTTCACGCTGATTGTTGAGCCACCGCTTAGGTAGATTTGCTTGACCACGAACGGCTCGTAGCCCGTGTTCACAACGCCTAGGTAGTAACTGCCATTGTAGGGTACTACCTCGGCTATTGGCCACAGGTAGTTCTGGAGCGTCACGTGGTTGGCGTAGGCCCAGTAGCCGTATAGTCCAATGACCACTGCTGTGGTGAGTATAACCATGGCTATTACGAACCCTATTGGCTCCGTCATTAACTCCTCAAGGAATTGGCTCATCGATGAGAAGAAAAGCATTGTTTTTAAGGGGTTTTGGTTGGGTTGGGCTTTAGCCCGCTGGTTGGTTTGATGGGCATGAGTATATCGCCGTGGTTGCGTTGACTTGGTAGGCAAGGCAGTAACCAACTGGCGATGGGCTACTACTTAGTGGGGCGCTGACGCCGTTCTGGGTGTAGGCATACGGGCCATTCTTGGTGTAGGTGAAGCCTATTTTGTAAAGCCCCATCGAGCCACTCCACGTGTTTTTATCAAACCCGCTCTTTATCATTGGCCAGGAGATTGCCACAGCAGCTATGCCAACAGCCACGGCTATGGCTAACACAACGGCAGTGAACACAGAGGAAACTCCACTATTCCTCACCCTCGCCCTTGTCTTTGGACTCATCGGTTTACTGAGCCTTGCTTTTTAAGGGGTTAGTTTTGCGTTGATTACGTACCTTGCCAAGCCCCTATACCCAGCCAGCCTCACCACATTGACCTCGTAGTGCCCTGGGTACTTGAGCGTGGTTATCTTGAGGAACCTTACCCCGTTCACTAGTACGTAGATTGCGTAAACCATGTTCCCCCTAAGCTCTGCTGGCTCAACCTCGACCTCATTGACGCACCCCTCATCCTTCTCCCTATCACAGAGTATCGGCAACGTCAGCGGCTTCAGTGACCAAGCTTCCTCATCGAGCCTCACTGCATACAGCTTCTGTATGACCTTCCTGCCCAGCTTCAACTCCTCGATTCTCTTCTTGATTGTGTCCATGTCTGTGCTTAGGGCTGCGGCTAGGTAGACGATCTCATGCGTCGAGAATACCCTAGCCCTAGGGACTGGGAACACCCTAACACTAACCCCATTAACCACCTCATCGATTGTTTGGGTGCTGACTAGGTACTCCGGGGTTTTCGATTGTGGAATTGCTGAGTTGATTAACGTGTCTAGGTCGATTACCCGCTGGGTAATCATCGGGTGAGTGCTTGGCGTGTTTTTAAGGCAGGTTGTTGGAGGTTGTTCCACGGAATTCGTAAACAAGCTAATAAGAGTGCTTGTTTTATAATCACGGGTTTTAAGCTAAACATTGTTTAGCCTTCTTGCCCACCGCCTTGGTTTTCTTCCTCAGTGGTTGCCCTAAGTAGGGCTAAGCCTTTGGCCGAGAGCCTGACTGTTAGGTCCATTGGGTTGTAGACAAGGTAGTTCGTCGTTATAGCCCTAACCACAGCCTCAGAACCAACCAAGTCGCTCAGGGCTTTCAATGTGGACACGCCACCCAACTCAAGCCCCAAAGCCCTCACCGCGTTTAGGACAGCCTCATCAATTCTTGGCTCGGTTAGTGAGGGCTCAGCCTTGATTGGGTTGGCTTGGATTGTGGGCGTCCTATAGCTCTCGCCAGCCACCTCGACCTTGTTTGTGAAGTCTGTCGAGCCCGTCAGCACATCAACCCTTGGTAGCCTAACCATTCTCCTAACCACCTCATCGAAGACATAAATTCGGTTGATATCGAGCACGGAGGTGTGTATTGTTAGTTTAAGCCCCAAAGCCCTAGCCTGGGCTAGTACATCGGTGATTTGCGGCCAGAGGTCGCTGTAGAGCTCCGCCTCGAAGTTGGGGTTGTTGAAGGCTAGGGCTAGGCCAATGAGCGTGCTTATTGGCTCGATCATCGGCACTGGGACCGTGACTATGGCATTCTCAGGCAGTGCATCGCCTACGAAGTTGATGTATCCGCTGAACCACGAGCATTGTGGACAGTACTCAAAGACGTCACTGAGTCTCTTCACGTTCGATGCATCGAACTGGATACCCAACGCACTGAACAACCTATTAATCACTAACTTAGTGATTGGCCTAAGCTCCATGTCAGGCACGCCATCGAGCTTAATTGCATTGTCGTAATCCTTGAACGTGATTGTCGGCGGTCCATTAATGCCCCTGTAGTCCAGCCTACCGATGACAAGCCTAATCATCAACGGTGGTTAAGTTTTTGCTTTAAAGGGTAGTTATGGCGGATTAACATGTTGAGAAGTCTGCGATAAAAACTCACGATAAAATATAAATAACACCTAACTAACTGGATTCTCTGTGACGAGGAGATTATTGAGGTGGATTAAGGATGCACTTGACGTAATTAAAACAATAATTGAAATAATCGTATTTGTTGGGTTTGGATATTTACTACATAACTGGATAATCTTAATTGCCGAGTATTTATTGCATAACTGGATAATTTTAGTAGTGGCAGCGCCCAGCATAGTAGGGATAGTTTATGACTGGCATCAACGTAAGAGAGAGGGAGAGAAAGAAGTAGTGATAAAGCTTTAACCTCGACAGCCTATTCCCCCGGTAATTACGAGGGTGGTTCAACCATTGCTAAGGGCTTTTTAATCAATGAAGTAAGCTTTGGGTTTGCTATGGGTTTTGAGTTTAGGTGCGGTACAGGTCTTGGCGAGTTCGTAATGGGTAGGGTTAGGGGTGGCTCCGAGGTGATTGTTGTGAGCCCATGGTTGAGCCCCGAGGTTGCCGAGGAGTTAGTTGAGTTAAGCAGGCATGCTAGGGTTACGGTAATAACGACCAATGATGCGGAGAACCGATCGCACATGAGGGCGTTGGATGAGTTGTACTCAATCGAGACAATCCAGGATGAGGAGAAGCGTAGGAAGGCTAGGATACTCAAAATTACTGGGCTCGTAATGTTATTTCTCCTAGGCCCTGTTCTCCTAGCCCTTGGAATTAATCTTCTTGCAGCTGGGATTACGACTGGGATTGGGTCTGCTGTAAGTGCTGCGGGGTCTATACTAATTATGATGGGGGTTTTGATTTGCATTGTGGGGTTTATACTACTTATATTAGGTTTTGTCCTTGCTAACAGTGCCGTGCATAAGGTATATGTTCCACGTGTTAGCGAGCTTGTTGTCCTGGATAGGAATGCCACAAAATTACATGCGAAGCTCGTCGTATTACCAAGCGAGGGGCTCGTCGGCATCGGCAGTGCGAACCTAACATCCTCGGGTCTCAAATCCAACGCCGAGTGCTGGGTTTGGTTGAGCAGCCCCGAGGCTGTTGAGACTGCCATGAACTTCGTGAATCGGCTACTCAAGCAACCGAGGCAAGACCTAAGTAGTGTGGCCGAGATTGTTGAGAAAAATACAGAGGGCGAAGCAATGGCGAAAACAATTCTTGATTTCCTACCCGACGCACGCCCCTAGTACCGCAAGGAAAAGACCTAGGCGTGGGCGCAGAACTTATAAGTAACCTAGTTGATGCTGTAAACGCCACCCAAGCGGCCACTCCACAACCCACACCCACGGGGTAGCCCCGCTCCCGAGAGGGGGTGGGGCTACTCATTATTGAATTATGCCTTTCGTAATCGTTGAATTGCCTCTTCATTGTTTACTATGGTTCCCTCGTTTTTCCGTGGTATACTCGGTATACATTGTTCGTGCTCCACGCCATCACCATTGTATACATTGGTTTACTACGAGTCTCTCGGTGTCTTCGGTTTACAATGTCTTTTAAAGCCGAGGTCTCACTGGCGTGGGGCGCAGGTTGGTTAGCGTCAGCGAGGATGTCTATAGGAGGCTCTCCAGGTTGGCTGTTGAGAGGAATAAGTCCATGAACGACCTCATTGAGGAGTTGCTCGATAATTATGAGGGTAGGGTTGGCGTTAGTTCAATAGTCGAGGAGCTGGGCGAGGTAAAGGCAATGCTTAGGGATTGCTTGGATAAGTTAGGCGTTAGGCAATTAGCTGAGAATAAGCCCGTTGAGGCTGAGCCTAGTCAAGCAGAGACTGGAGCTGAGTCTAAGAATGAGGCTGGTGTTGACTCGTTGTTTGGTGACAACCCCTGGGTCCAGATCCTGAGGGTTAGGTATGGATCCCAGGACTCGTGATGTTTACACTGGGTGCTTGGTTGAGGTTTAGGGGATTGCCTCCTGCTCCGCCCCTTGGGTTTTTGGCGGGTCTGAAGCCCATGGACCCATTGATTAATGCCCCTGGTTGCGCCATTTGCCCTACATACAAGGCAATGAGGCTTGTGTTGAGCCGCAAAGCTTAATAGTGTTGGTTTGTTTGGGTGTTTTGGTGGTGTTATGGGCGTGTTGAAGTATGTAATAGTTGGTGTTGTGGTTGTTGTTGTCGTTGTTGCAGCCACCCTAACCCTACTACCAACACTGCACCAAGCACCTGTGCAGTATGTTGGCTCCCCAAGTGGTTATGAGGCATTTGTACCAAGCGGTACAATAAGTTATGATGGACAGACATATCCTGTAGGTGATTTAATATTACCTAACGGAACAACAATACATAATGTAATATTGAAGGGACCAGAAGATAATATAATAATTCAAGACCATAATCAAGTAATGCAATTAGATAATCAATATGCTGGACAAACTGATACATTGAATGGTCAACCATTCTTAAATGACATAGTGGATGTATATGCAATCGAAGGTCTAGCACAAATTAAACAGGTAGAAGTAAATGGACAACTATATTATGAAATATATAACATACCTCAATCAAAAATTGCAGGATTCCTTACTTATAATCCTTATCAGTTCATAGCAGCAATAAACACACCAGGAACATATACAGCAGTGTTACCAGGAAACTCGCCAGTAGCCAGTTATCCAAATGCAATAGGAACATTCGTATACCAAACAACGATATATAGTCAATATGGACCTTTTGCTGGAAGATATGTATTTGTATTTCCTAATGGAACTATCTTTCCATATGGAGTAATTACCAATATTGCCGGCTCATCTTTTAACAATTATATTTTTGTACAGCACACATATACTCCTTCTAGCTAATTTTTTAATAATATTTTTAAGGTACACTTACAACATAAGGAACTCCATATGTTACTATTATCCAATTTAAGTACATAAATCCAGATCCTCCTGAACCTGCTGAAACAAATAAATAAGGAGTTCCAACATATACTTCCAGGTCATCCCTTAATTTATCTATAGTAAGTTGCAAATTACTTATATTACCAGTATATCCTTCGTAATATCCAAAGGTTCCGGGTATAAAATCGTTATTTATATTATCAGAGGTAAACTGAAAATATCTATTCAAAGCCACTTGACGATTTATAGGTTGATTAAACGCCGTATTATATGCATTTATGTATGATTGTACGAATATTGGTTCTCCAGTTATTGTACTTATATTTTCAGGAGGTGCTGGTGGTGTTGCATTTGCACTTCCCCCATTCCATTTATATTGTTCTAAAGCAAGAGTATAATTGAAAATATTTCCATTCATTAAGAAGAATATATTCATATTATTATTTTTTTCCTGGAACCAATTATACAACCAAAACACGCCATATTGGGAATACTGTGGATTCTTTTGTTGATCTGGTGGCATAAAGACAAAATAGTCAGATCCTGAATATCCATTTGTATTTCCATTCTTATCTTCTAAGAAATAATAATTGAGATGCCAACCAAAAGAAAAAGGATTCCAACTAAAATACCATCCAGATCCTGAATAATAATAATCATAATATCCACTTGGATTTGGATTATTTGTATATTGAGTAGTTAAGAAATATCCCAATCCTTTTGTACTATTGTATTGTAATATTCCAACGTAGTAACCTGGTTCGCCGCTTGTTTCACTCTGGGGAGGTGGTTGGTGGTTCTGCCTATCCTCGCGCTAGCCTCATCAGGGCGTTCAATGCTTCGAGTTGCTTAACTAACGTATCGAGCCTTCTAACGTCCATTGCCAACTCCTCCCCCTCCCTAGCCACCTGCCTAAGGTTCTCGATTGCGTTTCTGAGCAGCCTAACCGCGTTGTCTAGGTTCCCATTGCTTAGGTCCTGCCTCGCTTGCTCTAGCATGTTCCTCACCAACTCGTCGTTCCCCAACTCACTGATCAAATCACTAACCCTCCTGGCTATTGCGTCGATTAACTCAGCCCTAACCGGCTCGATTAACGCGTCGAGCCTCGGTAGCCTGTTCCTAATCAACTCCCTCATCTCCGCCACGTCATCGATTCTCACCCAACCCTCCTCCTCACCCTCACCAGCCCTACCCATCCTCCTCTTCATTCCCTCGATCTTTAAGGCGACGCCCTTCACGTACGCCTCATACGCATCCCTTGGGTCCTTTGCCGTGTCTATGAAGTCCCTAAGCTTGTTCGGCAGGTTCTCGTAGATTCTCTCCCGCTCCTCGCTTGGGAGTGTGCTTAAAAACGCCTTGAGCGCGTTCGCCCAGTGGAACAATGCCCTAAGCGTATTCTCATACTCCTCCTTCAGCCTCCCCAACTCCTCCCTTAGCTTCGCCTTTTCTCCCTCGTCCTTGGTCTCCTTGATCCTACTCCTCAAATCATTTATCCTCTCCTCAATCCTCTCTTTTTCGTCGAGCAATCCTCCCCAGTCGAGCCTCGCTGGGTCTATACCAACTGCAAACAGCGTATTCAATGCCTCAGCCTCCGGCGTTAGTGCCTTGTAGAGCGAGGTGTAGTAAATGGCATCGCCTGGGCTTCGTATGAACCAGCCGTGCAGTCTATCTGCGTAGTAGTTGGTTAACCAAGCCGTGAGCAGCAGCGATAGCCCTGGGTCGTTGAGTATTTCCTTGGGCGTTTGCAGGTCGATCCTTACGTCCATGTTGAGTGGTTCCCTGAGGACCACCCTACCTCCACCGACCTCCCTAAACTCGCCGAGGAGCTCTGGGTTGGTGATCCTCTCCCTTGGCATTGGGAGTGTTGACATGGTGACCCTCCTAACGAAGTCCCCAAGCCCCTTGAGCTCTCCCTCAAGCTCGTTGAGTTTCTTGTCTATGCCTAGCTCCCTTGCGAACTCCCTAATGATTTCATCGGCGTGGTGCCTAACGGCAACAATGTACCTAGCCGCCTCGATTTCCTCGTTAACCCTCCTCTGGATTGTTGGCTTGAGCCTGTTTATGATTTCGTTTGCCGCATCTTTGTCGATTAATCCCTTCGTGTTGAGCACCTCCCTAACAACCCTCTCGCCCTCTGGGCCTATGAAGTCTATGAACTGCTTAATGGCTGGGTGCTCCATGGTGACAATCGCTCCCTTGTTCACGGAATCCACAAACTCCCTAATTGGCTTGAGCCTATTTGTGACCTCATTGACGTACTCACCCTTTAATGCACCCCTAGTCAGGTTGGCCCTGACAACAGCCGTCACCCCCTCAATGGCTTTGCCCAGTGCCTCGTCTACACCGCCGCCATAACCGCCGAACGACTTGAGCGACTCAAGTATGTGGGTTAGCCTCGGGCTTGTGGGGTGGACTATTGTCTTATCGCCGATGTGCTTAATCACAAAGCCCTCCCAATTCCTGAGAGCCCTCTCGATTTCGCCTAATTCCTCCTTGATTAATTGCACCTCCGCCTGGCGGGGCCTTATGAGCCTCGCGCCGACCGCCTTGCCTAAGACTATTGCGTATGCCGCGGCGTAATTGCCGGTTCTGGCGAGGTTCTCAACAAGCCCCACGGCTGGGTGGTTCCTCCCAAGCAGTTCCTCGAGCACGTTTTCTACCTCCGCCTGGGTTACTTGCCTCGTGATTCTGGCGATTGCCCCCGCAACCCTCCTCACCTGCCTTGGCCAATCGAGGAGTATTGATTGGGGCGAGAGCCTATACGTGACCAAGCCCCCATGCTCCTCCTTAGCCAGGGATTGGGTGAGCTGTGTTGGCTCCTCGCCTAGCTTGCTGTACTCATGCCTTGTGTATTGGAACAACAAGCCCCTCTCGCTTAGGCTCCTGGTCTTCCCGTAGTCCCTAACGAACCTCGCGGCGCCCGCAGCGAACCTGTACAGCCGGGCTTTTCGATTAAGCCCCACCGACTCGTACAACCGAGCCTTTTCCTCCAGGCGTGTCTCTACCTCGCTTAGCCCCTGGTGCCACGGGCTCAAAACGATCCTCGCAGCCCTCGCTGCGGTTGGGCTCGTGATGTGGTTTATGACCCGATTGACCACCCTGTGGTGTGCTGCCCAAGCCCCGAGGTGCCCATGGAGGGTTTGCCTAGCCCTACTGACGGCATTAGATGGCGCACCCAATGCCTTGGCTAGTCTCGGGTGTTTGTTTGAAAGGGCTTGGTAACTGCCCTGGAGCCTTGAGCCTATTGCCTTCGTGAGTTTCCTGACGGCCCTCTGCATTAGCCTCGAAACAGCCCTTATCTGCAGGTACAGCACCAGCGATAATTCCATTATTACGCCCTGCATTATTGCATAAACCGGGCTTAGTATCGTTGGTAAGCCGAAGAACCAACCTACACCGTCGAGCACGCCATAAATTATGGCTATTTCAGCTAGCCACTGCGCGATCGGGATACCGAGGAGACCGAGGAATTGCTTAACATCTACATCCCACCAGTTGATTAGGAGTGGTGCATCGCCAACTATTGTTGTGTTGATTATCCACTCATCGCTTGGGCTTATGAGGAAAGGCACGCTCCCAAACCAGGGGTTGCTCCCTACCCCGTAAATCGTGATTGTGAATGGGACAACAACTGTGTAGTTATTCCAATTAGTACAGTAAATACTTAGCTCCCTCTGCCTATAACCGTTTGGTGTTGGGTTCGGGAGTGTGTAACTCGGCACTGTAGCGTTTGGGTAGATCAACTCCCTAGAGACTTCACTTTCATTGATCAATTTGCCCATGAATGCCCTAATAGTGTTGAATTCCTGGGTTAGGTCGACAACAGGGTACCTGCTCGAGTTTGTTAGGCTGAGCGTGCATGTCCAGTTTCCTCCGCCTAAGCTGGTTGGGTAGCTTATCGATGATGCCCAGAGCCACAAATCGGCTGATGCGGTGCCTGGGTAGCAGACTCTATGGGGCCCGGCCCTCGTTGTGATGTTGACGCAATGCATTGACGGTATGTTGATTGTTGCGTTTATGACAACGGTGTTGTTTCCGTTATTCACTGTGTAACTGCTTGGTGGGTTAATCCACTCCCAAGCGCCTGTGTACACGGTGCCGTTCGGCAACTCCTCCTCGATTAGGTTGAAGGGTGGGTTTCCTAGGCTTATTACCTCGGCGAACGTCTCGTTATTGTTGAAGTACTGTAGGTTGCATTGCTCGAGGATTGGTCCTTGGGTTATGTTCCTGTTGGGCGGCCACACCAATAGGTTGCATTGGTGGTTTGGGTTAACGCTCAGCCAGAGTAGGGTTGCGTTGTTGATTTGTGGCTTTGCGAATTGGTCTATCAAGCCCACCGACGGCGTGAACCCCATGAACCAGGAGACTGGTTGGGGCACGGGGTAGCAAGCCCTTGGTCCGCAGACCCAGGTCTCGTTGATTAATTGACCGCTAACGAGGTATGGGTAGTTGCTTTGTAGCAGTAGGTATCCCCTTACTGTCATGTTGCTTGGCAAATCGCCCTCGATTGTTGTGAGTGTCTGGTTTATTGTGTTGATTAACTGGGCTTGGGTGCTCAAGCCCAGCGTGTATGCGGCTAGTGAGGTGAAGAACATTATGGCTAGGGTTAGGAGTAGTACTGCAGTACCCATTGGCCTGGTTCTCTCGGGTATTAGCAGGGCAAGGGCTATGCCTAAAATGCTCGGTGCAATTGCCCAGCTGAACCAAGCCAACCAAGCAATGGTGTGGAAGATGGCTAGTAGTACTTGGGCTGCGTGGTTTATCGACTCAACAACGGCATCGATAGGATCCAGTATCCAGCCGAGGTTCATGAGCACACCCATGTACTGCTGTGGTACAATCGAAAGCCCAAACGAACCAAGCATCTCGATTATGTTCAAGGCAGTCATCGCAGAGGCATCGATGAGCATCACCTTCGATGAGAACTGGTAAACGCCCGCCCAAGTGCCTTCGGCGCTCTCCGCGTATTTTTGCAACAACTGGTAGGTGGTTGCGTTTCCAAAGCCCGGCGCTAGGTGGCTTAGGACCCATGGCAGTGTGAATGCGAAGATGACTGCCGAGCCTGCGAAGACTAATCTGCGGGTGTTTAACCCACCCTTAATCACGCCCCAAATAATGACCAGCAACGACTCAATCACTACAAAGAGCTGAATCAAATATGGGTTGGGTTGAATAATCATCAAACCACCCTGAAGCCCAGTGCCGATAGGGCGTCGTTTATGTACCTGCCGGCTATGCAACCGCCGTAGCTCCAGAATGGTTTTCCTCTACCGAGTTCCTTGATTTCCAGTATGCCTACCTGGACTGGTAGTGTGGAGATTGGGACTTGCATGTCGAGTATGTCCTTAGCCCTAATCATGTTATCCATCATGGGCTTCTTGTATATCTTCAACAGGTTTGGAGCCTTCTCCAGCCTCATTACCACCAAGCCAAAACCACTGTTGACCAGGTGGTCGATCATTTCCACAGCCTCCTGAGGAGGCCATAGGAAGAGGTTGTCCCAGCAGTACTCCCTATGGACCTTAGCCTTAACCAAGGCATCGCCTTGGTTGATTGGGGTCAAAGCCTTCCTTGGCAGTCCAAGTGGTGTGTTCTCGCTGGCTACCAACGCCTTACCCCTCATTATTAGGGCTACCTCGCCCAAGCCCAGCAACGCCCTCTCGCTACCTATCTTGCCGAGGTCTAGCCCGCACACGAAGATTGGCCTCTTCCTAATCAAGCCCGTTTGTATTTGTAGGCAGTTGAGCATCGGGTAATCAATGCCTGGCTTAAAAAGGCGGGGTTGAGGAAAGGAGGGGAAAATCGTTGGTTTTGATTTTGATGGTTTTGATTGTGTGGTGCCTAGTTGCTCTCTGCCTCGCCTATGTCGAGGATGATCACCGTGTACTCCTTAGGGGCGTCGTTAAGCCGATCCAGCTTGAGCACCGTCTTCCTGCCCCTTGGGTTGAAGACCATGGGCTTCGCGTCGTCGTTGAGTAGCAACTTGAGGAGCCCGCTGATCAAGTCCTCCCTACCTAACTCGCCCACCTCAACCACCGATGGGTTACTCATTAGTTTAAAAGGCTGGGATTGATGAGGAGGAAGAGGGAAAATTGGTTTTGATTTTGAGTTACGCCTTAGACCAGCGGCTCACCTACCTATGCATTCCCAAACGAGCTTCGCCTCCTTGGCGTATTTACTCCCCTCGAAGCCATTCCTCCTTATGTCATCAATAACCTCCTTCGCGCTTTCCCCGGCCACTTCCTCAACGCACCTAGTTAGCGTGGTGGCGTCCGGCTTTGGGTTTGGCTCGCCTACCTTGACTATGAGCTCTGCGTACTCTGTGCCTAGCCA
>Ga0081473_113597_pt1 | contig 14911 bp, 14 predicted proteins | sample CisSprmetagenome_FD_70977 | JGI IMG/M metagenome (GOLD analysis project Ga0081473, IMG submission 70977) | Hypoxic/sulfidic aquatic microbial communities from Cistern Spring, Yellowstone National Park, USA v2 (version 2) | ecosystem: Environmental > Aquatic > Thermal springs > Hot (42-90C) >... | reverse complement strand
AGGAGTTTGCGGCTTGCTTCATTATAAATGTACCCTCGTTGCAAGCTACCACGACATAACTGGGCTTGTGTCCATACTCTGCACAGTCCGAGTATACATTCTTTATGGCGTTTATAATTAAATCTTCAACTTCAATACTAGCCTTAGTGAAGTCTTCTTGCATGCAAACTCGTACATTATATCTAATCACACCAAAGCTCTCCGTGACTATTACAGGAATGTTCATGAACTTAGTTTCAGTTTAAAGATATTTAAACCTTTCTAGTATAACAGTAATGTTGTTAGTGTAGTTGCCCCCTTCAAGGTTAGCTTTTTGATGATATCTAAGGCGTATTGTGCGTAGTCCGCTAGCTTGTTAAGTGCTTCGCACAGGGTTTGGTTAGCAATTGGTTCATCTTGCTTTGTGATTATATGGCATTGCTCAGATAATTTAGTGCTTCCAGTGGCTAATTCAAGGACGTTAATGTAGATTAGTCCACACTCTTTTGCGTTGCTTATGATACTCACAGGAATGCTGGTTGATATTGGCTCGTCTAGGTTTATCTCATCGATGTGTATATCGATTCTGATTCCATAGAAATTAAGAAATGGAGTGTATATTTTAAGCAATTCATTATGGTCGCTTTCAAGGTAGAACTGCATCCTTGGGGAAAACCTGAGGTCCCCCCAACTACCGGTAAAATCACGCAGTTTCTCTTCAAGCTCAACTGGAACTGGCACCCTCTTTTCTATAGAAGGAATGTAGAAGAGGTCTTGGTAAATCTTACGCCTTGCCTTATAGGTTTCAACAGCCGCTTGAACCTTTTGCCTCAATGCTTCTACAAAGAAGGGACTCAACCCCTTCTCAATAAAAGGAGGTGATTCAAATGCAGAGTCCTTAAGGTAAAATTCAATTAAGCTATCTTCGAAGAACGCTAGCAGGTTTATTATACCACGTTTTTCATTATAATTTGCATACGCTACTTGTTGCGGGTCGGCTAGCAAGGAAGCTAGAAACAAGTAGTACTTGTCAAATGCAAACGATTTCCCGAAAGCGCTGGCAAGGCTATCTATCCAAGTAAGTAACTGACTCCTCTTAGCATCAACATCAATAATCTTTCCTGCAACATCTTGAAAACACTGTTGCTCACTCATTTCATGCTCAATCTTTTGTATGTTTTAAAAACTTCACATAGTTTAATTTATTGTGTCGCAAGCTACTGCTGTGCCCCGTTTCCCCTCATCCCATTGACCCTAATCACCTGTCATCCTTGTCGGGACTTTGCCCCCATTCTCGGGGCATCACGGTTCAGTTTTCCCACGGGGCAGGGGATCCGCATGCTCACAGTTTCCTCGCATGCGGGGCTTACAAAGACACTAACTAAGCTGAGACTTATAAATCTTTTGAAGATTTTTAAGTTGATCGAGAGACACATTCTATGCCCGAGGCTACTGCTAGAAGCAGGCTAAGAAGGTGGGCTAGAAAATGGATTGGAAAGTACGAACCGTACGGTAGGTTTCTGGATTCGTTGAGGATACGGGTTGCTGAGAGTAGGCTCTATAGAGATTTGTTTTCAGAGGCTTTAATGAAGGATGAGGGGTTAAACTGTAGAGTAATAATTGCAAGCAATGTCTATGCGTATTTGCTTTGTGGTCAAACTTACGTTAGAACGCTGGCGAGTAGTACTTTAAAGGGTCCTGGGGGGAAACAGAGTGAGGCAGATGAATTCTTTGAAAAGCATGTTAAAAACCTTCAAGCAACTTACATATATTCATCTATAATACATGTTACGGTTTACGATGGCAAGAAAATTAAGGCTGAACGCCTAAGCGAAATCTTTGGGGAAACAGTAATATCAGAGATTACGGTAAAGGATTGGTGGTCTACCATACAGCTTACACCATGGAATAGTTCCGTATATGTAGGAACTGTAACCTTCACACCAAAGATTACAGGAAAGATAGAGATAACTTGGCAAGGAGAAATAGCAAGGAGAAAACTGGAGAGTGTTGCGGAGCAAGACATAGCAAACCACCTTCAAGAGCTGGATGAAGCCTTAGCAGAGCTATACACTGTTGTTAAGGCTGGGATGAAGGGAATAGTGAGTTATGTTCTATATTAGGTTTTAATATTTTTAATCTTTATCGAGAAACACTTCTTGTGTCAAGCTCACCGAGATTGATTCTAAAGAAGTGGGCTAGAAAGTGGATTGAGAGGTTCGAACCAATCACTAGCTTCATAAACTCATTGAAGATACCAGTCGCAGAGGTTCCTTTCTATGCTAATTTATTTTTCGAGATGCTTGTTAGCGACAAAGCCTTAAACTGCGAGCTAATGGCTATGGCTGGGAACTACGTCTATTTGCGCTGTGGAAAGTTGTTCGTTAAAACCTTTGCGGGTGTTATTTTAACACCCACAGCCGTTATAACATTCACAAGACCCATAAAGGAACAAGGCGAAATTGCCAAATTCTTTGAGAGCATCACTAAGATGCTAGAGACAAGCTACTACCATCTTCCAATAGATATTATAGACTATGATGTAAAGAAATAGAAGCTAAGGAATTAAGCAAAGCCCTAGGGGAAACTAAAATATATGAGGTTCATGTAGGAGATTGGTGGATTACTGTGCGTTTTGAGCCAGGTAATAGGGGAGAGGTAACTCTTACACTAAGGGAATCTGGGAGAATTGAGGTGAGTTGGATGGGGGATATAGAAAAGAAGAAGTTAGAGAGTGTTGCGGAGCAAGATTTAGTAAACAATCTTCAAGAGCTTGATGAAGACTTAGCGAAATTGTATAATGTGGTTTGGATTGGAATGAAGGGAATAGTAAGTTATGTTCTGTACTAGGTTTTAATATTTTTAATTTTATCGAGAAACACTTCTTGTGTCAAGTTCACCGAGATTGGTTTACAAGGAGTGGGCGAGTAGGTGGTATAACGAGTTTCTTAAATATGCGACTATAGTAAAAAGGCTAAGTGAGGCTAGTGACGTGGAGAAGAAAGTTCATAGGTGGCTTTTGCAGATATTTAGGAGAAGTCTTGGTTGTAAAATTGTAGGAGTGGATATAGAGGAGGGGATATTTCTATTATGTGGTGACATTCCTGTGGGAATGGATATTGGGGGAGAATTACTAGAGAAGCTACCATACGAGCCTCGTTACACGAAGGAGTTTAAGAGGTATGAGGATCTTGTTGCTACTAGAATGAACTATAATGTGCACTTCAAGCTCTCAAGGTCTAATGAAATCAACTATGGGATAGCGCCAGAGAATGAGATTAAGTTTTCAAATACATTGAACCCTATTTTAGAGCCATTAATCAAGAGAATGTTTAAAAAGAAGCAAGTAAATGTAACTTCACTTACTCTTGTAGCAATAAATATTGATGAAGACTACGAGACGCTGGTATTACTGCTGAATGCTAATGCTGTTGTAGCAGGGAAGCGTGAAGTCGTAGATGTGGCGGTGTTTCCATATAAACCTGAAACAGTATATAACGAGGAGGAGGGGTGGTTGCAGTTCGGCATAGATGAGCTACCAGAGGATTTTATCCAAGAATTAGTAAGCAGACTTCCCAACTTCGACAAACATTTAGCCTATGTATTGAGTCCTCTGAAAGAGTTGGCGCTCACCATAACTACGTATGTTCTCTATTAGGCAGAAATATTTATAAAGGGGTTGGTTGCTAGAGTAGTTATGTACTATAAGGTGAGCCTAAAAGTCAGTACAAATGAGCTGTTGGAGATGGTGCATAACATAGGACAACAGTACGGTCACTATTACGGTAAGACTGCTGTTCCAGTGGAGAGACGGAAGCAAACCATTCCGCTCGGAATAGCTGACAGATGGAGGGCTTTCGAGATTACCAGTATCGAGATTGAGAGGCTTTTGAGTGAGTTAGATAAGTTAGGTAAGGAATGGCAGACACTGGATAAGAAGGCAAAAGAAGATAGCTCACTAGTTCACATTAAGGTTGATGTAAGAAATAAGGCATTGGAAATAGTGAAATCTCTACAAGAAATAGCTACAAGCCTTGAAAAGGGGTTTGTTGAAAACTTTTACCGCAGTATAATAGAGCCACTGTTTTCCTCCGTGAATTCACCACTGTTTCTAACGTCGAAAATCAAAGACATATGGAGCATCTTAGCGAAGGATGGTACGGTAGCGCTTCCAATAAAGGATGGCTACGTAGTGGTTAATGTACCCGAGGTGGCGTTAACGAACACGTGTGAACGTGACGGCATAGATTACGTATGTACGGACTACCACATAGACTTGATTCTTGAATACAACGGTTCGAAGATGGGGACAATAGAAATTTATCTAAACAATCCAGCAACAGCAACCGAGGTGCTGGAGAGGTTAGCATCAATGTCTAATAAGTTTGAGTCGATAATCACATCAGTGGAGACTGAGAACAATACTTGTTGAGCTTTGTAGTAAGTTTTAAAATATTTAAAAGATTTTCTTTCTATTGCTACAGATAAAATATCTATAGGAATTGTATGGTCGGCGCCGTCCATTCAATTACTAGCTTTATTTTTCCTCCTAATCTTTCTCCCCTCTCCAATTTGGTCCGAATTCAGGGCTTTTCTCACAATTGCTAGCGCTTTTCTGATGTTGGCTAGGTAATCAAGCACATCAACTCTTGTTGATGGAGCAACAAGGTGCTGTAAGTCCTCAATTACTTCCTGAACCTCATTGTAGTTGCACCTGCGCCCAATCAACTGAAGAGCATTAGAATTAACCACCTCCTTAACTAACCCATTCACGTGCCTGAACCACTCGTCCACTGAGCTACAGATGTCGTAACTTGAGCACTGGCTTAAAACCTCCAGTAGTTTGGAGGAGAAGTAGAGTTGCTTATACAGCTTGAACAGTATCTTAGTGCACTCATTCTTCCTAAGCCTAATGATTTTCGACGGTGGAACATCAATATACGTTGTTCCGTCTAGGTTAATGAGAGCCTCCATTACTGCGTAAGAAACGAAGTCATTCAAAGTAGAGAACCTACCCTCATTGATTAATTTCAAGATTTTCTTATATGTATTGTCGTTTAGCCTAATGCAGGCTTTGGGCACACCTATTGTTGTGCGCAATCCCTTTATAAATCTTTTTCAATTGATGAGTGACAGAGTAAAGTTTTTAAGCTTTTACTTGAAAGCTACTATGATGACAGTTACACAAAACGAACATAAGTTGCTATTGCGGAGGCAATACCGAGTAGCACACGGCGTTTACGTAGTCGAGACCCTGGATGTTGTTTACGACATGGAGCAGAAGGTATCGTACATCACCGTTGATATTGGGATAAGCAACGGCGCCGACACGTTAAGTTTGTACACTGAAACCTTCAGGGGTTACTTAACAGAGGAAGGCTTCACCTGGGAAGGGGACAGCGGGGAAGTGAACAAGTACTACATCTCCTACGTCATAAACAAGATGCCTCAAGAATACGCCGACAAATTCAAGAAAATTCTAAGTAAGCCAAAAGCGGTTGAAGCAATGAATTACTGGCCTCCTCCCACGCCCTCTTAGGGCGGGGAGGTGCCCTCGCCGCCGCCTTCATTATGCATCCGGCGGCGGGTCATGGGAGTGCCCCGGGCCAGCACAGCGGGGCTTCTGAACACTCCAGCAGAGCTAGAGTTAATAAATGTATCGCTAAATCTCCACGAATTTTATGTTGTGATTTATTAGTTATTTTATCTATAGGAATTGTATGGTCGGCGCCGTCCATTCAATTCCTAGCAACATAGAGTTGCACTAGCTTTTTATTTTAGACTTCTTACTGTCCATAATGAGCACTTGCCTAATTATTCCAGTCGCTAACGATGAAGAGGAGCAAGACGTTGCGTTAACCGTCAATTCCTTTAAGCGTCTAGTGCCTAATGCAACGGTTATTTTCGGTGTTGATGAGGATTACGCTAATTCGTGGCTTAGTAAATACGGTTCTGTTGTTAGGGTTAAAGGGTTTGGTATTGGTAAAGCACTTGATTCAGCGGTTAAGGAAGCCTTGAAGGATAACTGTGAGTTCATAATTAAGTCCGACGCCCACATGTATTTCGTGGATTTTGAGTATCCACTGTGGCTTGAGGTACCCTACACCTGCACAATGGATGGTAACTGCTTTGGAGCATCAACAGCGAAGTGGCCTAGCATGGATTGGCTCTTCACCTACGGCCAATACCACATCTTACCCATGACCACTGAGCCAGTTTACGCATACCCAGGCGTAATAGCGGAGATAATGAATAGGGAGTTCGGTTGCGTCTACTGCTCCCCATACTGGGGGCCTGAGGCCTACGACTTCACGCTAACAGCATGCAGGAGGTACGGGTGGTGCGTTAGGCAAGCTCACTGGCGTGTAAGGCACAAGTACAAGAAGGAGTGGCCTAAGGACAGGGTTCAGAGGAATTACCCCTGGGAGCCGTGGATGGCTGAGTATAATGCTCAGCCCTACTTCACGTCAATGAGCATTGCATGGCAAATATTCATAACAAGACACGTGAACAACCCAAGAAAACACCCAAGGTACAACGAGTACTTCTACAACATAGCCCTAAAATACTACCCAGACAGAATGAAGTACGTAAACGGATACCCAGTAGAATTCATCTACGAGAAGTTAGGAATACCCATTGAACAAAGAATCGGGGCATAGCGGAAAATTTAAATTTCAGAAAAGCCCTCTAGCCTATGAGCACAGAGGACATATTCGAAGAGCTCTTTAAGGAGCAGTTAAAGTTAATGAAGAGGTGGATGGAGGCGATGCAGAAGCAGTGGGAGGAGACGCTTAAGATGTTTAACCCAGAGGAGCTTGAGAAGCTGGCTAAGGAAGGGAAGGCAAACACCTTCTACGATGCACAGTATTTACAAGTAACAATTGGCCCCGACGGCAAGCCGAGAGTCAAGTATCGTAGATGGTCTAATAGACCATTCGGGGAACAAACAGAAAACTACGAGTATGAGGAAGAAGCAAAGTTCATGGAAACAAGCAGAAAGGTTTAAATGTTAATTATGTAGTAAAATCTCTGTGTCTGAACCAGAACAGTTAAAATCCTTCACTGCGTTATTGGAAGAGTTGCGTGAGGCTGGATTCACAATTGTTAAGGCGGAGTACGACTTACTTAATACGCATGTGGCGGGTTTCGAAATACATGCAACATACAAGGATGTAGATACCGTGTGGTTTTTCGTGTTTAAATGTTCATCAAATGGAGAATGTAGGGTGAAGGAGAAGGATGTTGATGTGGAAGTTGTGTTAAATAACCAATCAGTGTATGCAATTATTGACACCGCACTTAACATGACTACTTATATAGCAAATGCTCTGAAGGACATGCGTTTGTTAGCGGAAAAGATAAGGCAAATGCTTGGAGAAGACACTATTTTCAAAAACCTGAAAACTGAGATTTTCTTAAACAAAGACTACGGTGAAATACAGCTGAACCACGGAACACTGCAAATTGTTCTTAAGCCACGTAATATTAAAATTGACGTTGAGATTTCATTAGAGAGTTGGGATGAAGCAAAATTGTTATCGCTCATTAAGCATCTCAACGATGCACTACAGCTAGAAGGGTTTAAAAACCAGGTTAGCTAACCCTTAGTGTGAGCCTCGGGGTGAACACTTTAAAACTCGGGAGGCATGTTGCCAGTGTGAGCTCCCTTAACTACGCTTCAAGCGTGGTTTATACTGGCGTGTTAAAATCATGGCGTGGGGTGAGTATGGTTGCTAAGAGGTGGTCGGCATGGCGGTAATTAAGCGGTATGGCGGTAAAGAGCCATTTTCGAAAGAGAAGCTTGTGGCGTCCTTAATGCTTGCTCACGCACCAGACCCAGAGTTAATAGTCAGTGAAGTGAAAACGGCATCCTCTACGCAGGAGGTTTCAGATAAGGTTCAACTTCTGATGCTTAATCTTATTCCAGAGGATTTGGCTTGGCATGACTCGGCAAGGAACTACCTGCTTTTCAGCCTCTACAAGCAGGTCTGGGGCAAGGGGGCTGTTAAGGCAATCAACGAGGGCTCTGTAACCTTGACTGGGAACTACAGGAGCGGTTTCAGGGAGTGGTTCAGGGAAGGCAAGCAGTATTGGGATGCGGAGATGGCTAAGTACTATGAGCCTCACTTGGATGAACTTGCCAAGCACATTGACCCATCCAGGGACTTCCTACTAACATACAATGGTGTTAGAACCCTAATGAGCCGCTACCTGCTTAGGAGGCTCGACGGCACGATATTTGAGGCTCCGCAGTACATGTGGATGAGGACTGCGATGGGTGTAGCCTACGCAGAGAAGAATTATGGTGGAGACCCAGTAACATGGGCAATAAAGTTCTACGATTTAATCAGTCAATTAAAATTCCTACCAAATTCACCAACCCTCTACAACGCCTTCACACGCCTCGGTCAATTATCGGCCTGCTTCGTTATACCAGTTGATGACTGTTTAAGCAAGGAGACCAACAAGGATGATTCACTATGCGAATTCGGGATAATGGATGCGCTGAAGCTAGCCGCATTAATATTCCAATCAGGCGGTGGGGTAGGCTACCAATTCGGTAAAATCCGCCCAGAGGGGGATGTGGTAAAGTCCACTGGCGGTGTAGCCTCAGGCCCATTATCATTCATGAGGCTTTTCGACACGCTAGTCGATACAATTAAGCAAGGCGGTAAGAGAAGAGGCGCTCAAATGGGCATGCTCTTCTGGTGGCACCCAGACGTTGAGAAGTTCATAACGGCCAAGTCAGGTTCAAGCAAGGACACCCACCTACAGAACTTCAACATAAGCGTAACAATCGACGACTTCATAATGGAGAAGCTACTGAATGGCGTTGACGAGGACTTGTATTTAATTAACCCAAGGGAGTGCCCATGCCTCTACTCCACCTGGGGAGAGGAGTTCAAGGAGTGCTACGGCAAGTGCGTTGAACTTGTTAAGCAGGGGAAGGTTAAGGTTTGGAAGACTATTAAGCTCAGTGAACTCTGGGGGAAGATTGTTGAGTCAGCCTGGGACAGCGGTGACCCAGGCATTTGGAACAAGGACACGGCTAACGCCATGGTTGGCTATAGAATTCCAGGCAGGGTGATTAACGCAACTAACCCCTGCGGTGAGGAAGCCCTCTACGACTTCGAAAGCTGTAACCTAGGTAGCATTAACCTAGCTAAGTATGTTGATGAGGAGGAGAAGACGTTGAAGTGGGGTGCGTTAGCCGAGGACGTGATGCTGTCTGTAAGGTTCCTGGACGATGTAATTGACGTTAATAGGATGCCTGATGAAAGGCTTAGGAGGGCTAACCTAGCCAGCAGGAGGATTGGACTCGGTGTTAATGGGTTAGCCGACACTTTGATAGCCCTAGGCTTGAGGTATGATTCACCTGAGGCAGTAGCCTTCGCAGACCTAGTGGCGAACTTCGTGGTCAGCTTCGCAACCTACACCTCAGCCAAGCTAGCCGAGGAGAAGGGCTCCTTCCCGCTTTTCAACAATAGCCAGTGGAAGGATGGGAAGCTAATCATAGACAGGTACTACGAGAGGATGAAGAAGTACCTTGAACTACCAGAGGTAGTCTCATACTTCTCTATTCTGAAGTATGGACACGACAAGATATACAGGCACGAGGCAGAGGCATATAAGGTGCTTGAGCTCTACGGGATAAGCGAATTCAAATTGAGGGAGATGGTTAAGAAAGGCATTAGGAACGGCTCCCTAATAAGCATAGCCCCAGAGGGCTCAAGGAGCCTAATAGCAGGTGTCAACTCAAGCATAGAGCCACTGTTCGCAATAGCCTACGTAAGGAACCTAACAATAGGCAAGTTAATTGAGTACAATTTAACAGCACTCAAGTTGCTTAAAGACACCTTCACCCTAGACCCAGGCGCCAGGAAATACATTGAGGAAAACGGGACACTACCGCGCAACCACCCGTTAGCTAACCTGCTCCGCACGGCTCATGAAATTGACTGGAGGTGGCACGTCTACATGCAGGTGACGTGGGCTAGGTGGAGTGACAGCGGGGTCAGTAAGACAATTAACATGCCGAGCAACGCCACTAAAAGCGACGTCGATAACGCATTCAAGCTAGCGTGGCTACTCGGGGCATACGGTGTAACAGTTTACAGGGATCAGTCGAAGTCAGTTCAAGTAATCTACACTGGGACTAAGCAGGCACAGCAAAGCAAGCCCTCGCCAACATCGCTGAGTAGCCTTAAGGAAAAGTTGCAGGTCTCAATGAACGACCCACCCGAGGAAACAATTGAGGATAAGATGAAGAGGGAGCTGGGGGAGACAGATGACCCATACTGCAACACTGGTAGTTGCGGGTGATGGGCATGCAGGGAGTATTCGTTGACTGCGTGCAGGATGGGGGCAATATACGTTGCCCAGGTGATGGCGGGTACAGCCAGATAATACTGTTCGGTAAGCCTGTTAGGGTTAGGAAGGACAGCGTAGTGATTGAGCTAATGGGTAGGCTTGATGAACTTGAGGCGCTAAGCCTATGGGGCTACGTTGAGACAAACAAGCAAGCCTTCAAGGACATTGCCGTGGTGGCTACGGCGCTGAACACCTTCCTAGCAACAGGGGACTCAAAGTGGCTACAGCCAATTAAGGACTTGATAAACAAGTCCTGCAACATAGAGGTTAAGTCACTCGGGTGGTTCACCCCAACGGATAAGGAATCAGCTATGTTGAACCTAATCAGAACCAAAATCAGGGAAGCCGAGAGGACAGCTGTGAAAATGAGCAGGATTAAGAAGCTACCGCAAGCTAAGGTAAGGGAATTATTAGCAGTGTTAAATCAGGCAAGCAAGTACATAGTCCAGTTAATATACGCAAGCAACGTGAAGATATACAAGAACGTCGAAAGCAAGCTCAAAGACTTAAGCTAATTGGTCCTCAGATTTTTAAACTCGAATACGGTTATTTCCCCGCATATGTCTTACATTAATCCATGTCCAGCTGGAGGCATTGCAATGCCTAGCAGTGATTGTATAGCTGGCGGTGGTCAGTGCTTGTACCCAGCTATTGGTGTCGGTGGAGACATATGCTGTTGCCAATTCCCATCACCAAGCCCAGTAGGCTATGTTTACGCTAACGTCCAGATTTTCACAAATAATGTACCGAGCAGTGTTGCCAATCAAGTTGGTTGGCAGATAAACATTAGCCCATCATCATGCGGCTCACCTGTATCTGGCACTGGCCCACAGAGTGGGTTGAAGATAAACATCGATAATTGTACTCAAGTAACTTTAACCATTCAAGCGACAAGCGTCCCCAGTGGAGTGTCTTGTACGCCAATAACGGCTTCGGCAACCGTTAACGCTGGGCAGACCGCTGTACTGGCTTTATCGTGCTCACCAGCCCCAAGCCCAACGCCCCAGCAGTACTGGACGCTCAACGTCAACATTAATGATCCATACAACGCAGGCTACATAATCACAGACAACTACGGCAACAGCCTACAAGCCGCTAGGAGTTTAACGACCTCATTCGCCAACTACCCAAGTAATGTATCGAGTGTAACATTGAACGCTAAGATTCAGTTTAACCCGTCTAACATGCAGTGTTCAATAAGCCCATCTACTGTTACAGTCAATGCACCATCAGGAGGCACAGGCTCAGTCACCCAAAACTTCACAGTAAGCTGTAGTCAAGTATCACCACCATCAACACCTGTGTCTCCGTACAGCGTTGATGTGAAGCTGGTTAATGTTGATTACGGAATAGGGACGCCTGGGTCGAGTACCGTCTGTGTCACAGTTACGGCTAAATACTCTGGTACGAGTGTAAGCGGTTGTATAAGTCCAGATTCTGAATTCGCCGATTTAGGTAGCATTCAGCTGACTTATTCTCCAGATATACTACAGATACAAGGCAACTACGTTTATGTAGCGCCAAGCCAAGTGCAGGTCACGACATCGGACGCTGGCTCAACAATATACTTTGGAGTATATAACATGCCTAGCGCCACGTACCCAACAGGCTTATGGGTGGTTCACCCATCGAAAGTGACCGTTTACAAGGGGCCAGTCACAGTGCCTAACGCATACACTTTAATCAACCTATCGAATAGTCCAGTCACAGTCAGCCCCACGGTCATTTTAGGGACTGAGTACTCAGCTAACGGTCTGTGGCAGTGGAAGACTTGGGGTACGGCAACTGTGTCACCATCTTCAGTGACCATACAGCCTGGTCGTGCAGTGAGCTTCACTGTTTCGGCTGACTTAACTAATGCCCCACCTGACAGGAATGCTGAAAGTTACGATTACTTCGTGTTAACCAGCCCAAGCGTGCTTAACCCACTTGGCTCAATAGCTGAGCACTGTGTCTCTACAACCAATGGGCCACCGTGCGGTGTAGCTGATTACCTGGAGATTTGGGAGCTTCCATCAACAAACATTGCTTTCCCACAGCAAACCAGCACACTACCATCGTTGACTGGAGTCTCATCACAAGACGTTAGCAACATCACATCCAACTGCACATCACAGGTGTCCGGCGGTGGAGCTGGGGTAACTTACATTACGTATAACAACTGGATGCAGCAACCCTTACCAACATGCATAGTCCCACAAACCACAAGCGAGAGCCTGACCATATCGACAACGCCAGGCGCAATAACCATACCATTGAGCCTATCGCAAGCGTACGTGCCAGGCAACTACACAAACGTCTTGATTAACCCATCAGGGCCAAACTACTGTCTACCACCCTGCTCTGGTACTCCTCCAGTGGTGGTTGCGCCAGGGATTAATGTAACCGTGTATTTGCTGTACTCAATAAAGCATGATTGCTACTACTACGGTAGCTACAACGTAGAGGTGAAGTACAGCGTAGTTGGGCAACAGTCAGGTAAAGTCTACGCAAGCGGGGATACAACGCAAGGCCCATACGACAACAGTTGTGATGGTGCCTATGAGGTTTACAAGTTAAGCTTCACAATGCCTAACGAGCCGGTCGTACTCACTGCATCAGTCTATGCCACCGGCCCCTCTGAAAGCGTAATAGGGATGCCGAATGTGTTCCCACTGCAACTTGGCTCAGTAACCGCACAGTTCGTGCCAATGCAGTGCCAGCCATACGACAACTACGGGAGTGTTGCAAAGGCAGTTGTGATGCTTCCTAAGTCAGGGCCGTGGCCAACATCAATATCGAATTACCCAGTGTGCGCACAAGCATCAAGCGTAATATATGTACCAGCTGGTACAACGACGCCCAACGTCTTGAGCGACTACGCAACCTGCGTAACATACGTACCAGTGAACCAGTGGAGCGGGTTCGGTGAGATACCTTGCGGATCATTGACGGGTTCACCAAGCTACAACGTCTGCAATAACGCCGCAATAGTTGGGGTTAACTTCTCACTACCAAGCAGTTACGCCAGTCAGGCAAGCCAGATAGGCTGGAAGATAACCACGTCCTGTGGCGCAACAGTTACTGGGCAAGGGCCAGTTAGCCTAATGGGAGTCCCACTTAACGTTGGGCCACCTAATTGCAGTAACCCAACGTTGACTTTTGAGTTAACTAACGTGCCGCAGGGCCTATCATGCTACGCATTCGCAACCGTTTACGATGGGGCTAGCGTAGTCCAGAGCAGTGGCAATTCAATCACCGTGTCTGTTAAGCCGTGCACATACGGCTCAACAAGCCCAACGACACCACTCGTGGTGTTCTGGGGCAACTGCTCCACGACACCAAGCCCACCTGGGCAGGTGGTTTCATCATGCCCAAGTGATACAATTGCAGTCACCGACACCGAGTGTCTCGGCGAGTACTTCGGCCAATGCGTGGCTTACCTGTCAGGTCAACCAGGCTACTGCTGCTGTAAGCCACCAGCCCCATTGGTGTCGTCATGCCCAAGTGGAACCACCCAGATGGAGATAACCCAATGCATAATTCAACAAGGCACGTGCACAGCCTACCTAGCCAACCAGCCAGGCTACTGCTGCTGTAGCGTACCAAGCAAACCACCTGGCCCAGGAGTACCAGCGCCATCCCCATCACCCAGTCCACCACCTTCACCGAGTCCAAGTCCCTCGCCATCGCCTAGCCCCAGCCCAAGCCCTGGAGTGCCAAGTCCCAGTCCAAGTCCATCACCAAGTCCATCCCCATCACCTAGCCCAGTGGTGAGTCCAACAGTCTGGTTCTACCTGCTACTGGCTGCGTTGGCTGGTGTGGCTGTTGGGGTTGGTGCTGGTGCCGCTAAGCGTTGAGGGGGTAAAGTTTTTTAAAAACCCTAAAGCTTATTCATTATGTCACTCAGGGTTGTGACCCCAACAGCGGCCTTGGCTGCTGCCGGGGCTGGAGTTCAGATAACGAGTGCAAGTAGTTTGCCGTCTTCAGTGCCGGTTAACCAGCAGTTCAACTTCTCCGTCACTGGGCATGTCGTGAACGGTAACGTCACTAACCCTGCTGTTGGGTTGTACTACTACAGTGGGCCATCGGACTACATAATCATAGTCACCCAGAGCGGTACAATACAGCTGAGCAAGGGTACTGCGGTTGTGGCTTACATACAGGGCACTATGCCACCTGGCACGACGGTCACTCTACAGGCCGGTGCAATACTCCCAACGCCAGGCACGTACACTCTGCAACTTGTTGCCGGTTACGTAAGCGACGGCGGTATGACAGTCACAGACTACAGGACTTACACCGTGAACGCCACGGTAACTGGTGCAGCCCCATCACCTGGTGTCACGGCGCCCAGCCTGCCGTCGTGGGCTCCATTTGCCATAGTTCTTGCAATTGTTGGAGGTATTGGTATCGCAGTGGCTGGCTGGATGTACCAGCAGCAGCAAATGATGGTTCAAGCCTCGGCTGCTAGAAGATGACGCCACCCATTCTTAGCCTTTCCTTTAAAAGCTGAATCATATCGTTCAGCATGTCTTCCGCGTTCTTTCCGTTAGCCAGGTAGTGCCTGTAGAGTATT
>Ga0081473_127673_pt1 | contig 14931 bp, 12 predicted proteins | sample CisSprmetagenome_FD_70977 | JGI IMG/M metagenome (GOLD analysis project Ga0081473, IMG submission 70977) | Hypoxic/sulfidic aquatic microbial communities from Cistern Spring, Yellowstone National Park, USA v2 (version 2) | ecosystem: Environmental > Aquatic > Thermal springs > Hot (42-90C) >... | reverse complement strand
GTAACCGATTGCGGGTAGTAGCTCGGCGGTTTTGCGGCATAGCTCTGACTCTTTGCACTTCCCATAGACATATTGCCATAGTTTGCAGTCTGAGCCGCTGTACGTCAGCATCCACCCAAGCGGCCAGTCCACTGCCCATACTCACGGGTTGGATCATCCCCAAGCCTCCGCCCTGGCTAGACCGGGGTGGTTTGCTTGGGGACCCATCACTTTCCACTTTATTTTACCCAACAGCCTTAATAAGGCTTTAACGTGGCTCCACCGAAGTCTCGCCTTGGGCAATCCTCCATTTTCTGAATAATTGATTGTTCGCTGCTTCATTCATTGAGGCTACCCAACTCGGCACGTCTATCAAGACCTCCTCATTCACGCACCTCGTGAATTTCTTCCCATAGATCAACCTCGCCAGTTTGCAATCACTGACCCTAATCATTGACTTGTTCCTCCAAGCCCTATAGGCGCTGGTTATGAACGACCTTATCGAGTCCGTCACCCTAATGCAGAGTGGGAAGACCTCGGCATCGAGTGTCTTGTCTCTTTGTTTTGTGTAGTGTATTATTGCTATGTAGGCAAGCTGCCACTCACCGCCTCCGGCGTAGTAGTTGTTGAGTAGCCATGAGTGTATGGCTAGCTTGATGGCTGCCATTTTGATGAACAGCGTGTAGTCGCCAAATGTTGGCGCCAACCTCAACTCGACCAAGAACGTTGATTTACTCCTCAAGTCGTGGATTAATAGATCTGGTGAACCACATATCACTGCCTTAGTCTCATCAACGTATGCGCAGAACTCCGTGAGTGATGGGATAAACTTACCATGCCTCACGCCCAATGCGGTTTCCTTGAATAGTGTGTGGGCTGTCCTCGATAGTATGGATTCAATTGTTGAGGGCCACCTATGGCCTTTCACATGCACAACACCCATTATCCTACTCATACCATCATTAACCCTCCTATTAACGCCATCCCTAAGCACGCGACTAGGAACATCGCCATTGACTAGGTAACCAACAACCTCATCAACAACCCTCGACAGGAAGCCATCAACATTAACATCAACGCAGGGATAGGTGTTTTTCACAACCACCACAAACACAATCCCACCAAAATATAAAACCTCACCCCATAAAGGTCAACTTAGCCCTCACAAACCCTCATGGTTAAACGTAGTAGAAGAAGAGCTTAGCAATAGCACGCCTAAACGACTCACTATTTAGGTCGCAACACGCCTCGTAAGTCTCAAGGAACAACCTCGCGAGTAGTTTTTCGCTAACGTCCACAGCCCCCTTAAGTGCGTGTGCCTTGGCTAACTCCTCATCACCATTAACCAATGCGTGGAGCATTAGGGCTAACCGAGCCATTGAGCTTCTGGGGGCTATTAGTTGGGTTAGGGACTTGCCATCGAGCCTAACAACTAACTTCATAAACTCGTCAAGCAGCTTATCGGCATTAATGCCAAGCTCCTTAAGCCGACTAAACTCCTCAATTAATGACTCACGAAAATCATCAACTAACCCCAATCTTAACCACTCAATAACGTAATCCCCACAAACCATCCTTTCCCCTTTTATTGAATCATTAATTAGCACGCACATCTTACCTACATCCTCAGACTTCACAATACCAAGGGCAACCCCTAACGCGGGCAGAAACTTACCATACATACCAGTTTCGAAGGCATTAATCAACTCCCCAGGGTTGACACTAAGCCTACCCTTAAGCTCACCGCTTAACCCAACCCTATGGCCGAGTAGGGCGTTGAGCATAAGCCTGGTCAGGACCGAGACTCTCCTATCGGCGTTCAGCACCCGCCAATGTTTCTCAAGCAACTTGCTTATCGTTTCGTGATCACCCGTTAGGGCTAGGGACACGAGGTAATTACCAAGTACATGCGATGCAATACCGAGATACTCAGCCGTGGGTATGAAATGCTCCTCATTGAATGCCTCCTCGTACAATTGCCTAAACCCATGAGCCAACTCATCGCCAACCAACGAGCCCTTAATCGCCTCAGTACGCAATGCCAAACCACGTGCAACTAAGTAGTTTTCGTAATCACCGATTTCCCTACGCTCCTCAGCTGTCTCGTTAAATAGTTCCTCTGCCTCATAAAACTCGTCATTATTACGCCTATAAATCGCCAATGCGTGCCTGAGAAGCGATGATGCCTCAAGGATTGACCTCCTAACTGCCTCCTCATCAGCCTTGATATGCTTGGATTCAACGTAATCCATGAATTCCTCATCTCTCATTAACTCCTGAACCCTTCCCATCAACCCGCTTAGTTCCTCAAGGATCCCATTAGCCTTATCAACCACATCGATGCGTAACGCCTTCTCCATAAGTCTCCTCACATCCTCATGCCTTAACGCTGGGGCTAACGCATATGCCCAAGCAATGACGCCCAGGCTGGGACTAAGCTTGTCCAACTCATTGAGTAGATCAGCGACCCTACCAACCACACCCTTAACCTCATCATCATCGAAATAACTACGGTGCTTCCCAAGCAGGTTGGCGTAGGCATCTATTGCATATACGAGGGACCAGGCATGCCCCTCAACCACATCGCCGTATTTGTTCAGAACTTCGTTTAACCCATCGAATACGTACCTAACCGTGCCACTGTCAAGGTTCTCTATCTCTGGTATAGGGGCTAGTAGTTCGAGGTACCTATGTGGCGCCTTGCCACGTAATGGCTTTAAGGCACACAGTATTGGCATAATAAGGTTTAGCGATGTAACGTATTGTATGGCGGATGACGCTATGTGCAATGCCGCATCAGCACCGCCGGACTCAACATCCTTATTCAACTTAACGGCCTTGGCGATTATTGAGGCCAGCCCAAGACCATAAAGACCCTCAGCAACATAAATACCGCCCCTACCCCTGGCGATGTTAAGGACCCTCCTCACCTCGACAACAGCCTCGTTATACCTACCGACGAATGCCTTGGTCAAGGCACGTGCGTGATTCTTGATTAGGTACCATATTAATGGTGGGATTACGTTACCAACGAGTAGGTAATCGTCGATTTCGCATTTATTTAAAGCATCACCGAGGGACCCAACAACATCACTAGGTAAGTCCTCGAGCCTAGGCACTGTAGGAATCCCAGCCAGGGCGTGCCCAATGATTAATGCGGCCCTCTTCCAGCAGTTTCTATGCCTTCTTATTTTTTCAATGAATCTTTTACCGTGTTTCCTTGCGAAGTATTTCACGGCATCAGCCCTACTTCTTATCTTGGGTACATGAGCCTCCCTCCAAGGCTCTAACAACTCATCATCAAATTTCTTACATTCCTCACCCTCACTTACAACGCACTTGAGCAACTCCTCTATCGATTCCTCGATTAGGTCGTGCTGCCTAATAGCCAACCAACCCCTCAACTCCTTACCCTCCGCACTATAGAGCAAACTTGCTCCCTTTTTCTCACTAATTAACTCAACAATGCCTGGCGTCAGTATTGGGTCGCCGGGCCTTACCTCATTAACGAATGGTCTCCTCAATGCGAAGATTTTGACCAAGGTCTTAGCAACGTCGGGGTTCTTATCGACTTTGAATAACCCATTTATGTATCGTAGTATGAGGTAGTGGGCGTTTCCTTTCGACTCATTAATGATACTCTTCACATCGTCAACTCTGCACTCGTACTTGCTTGCGATTAGGGTTCCAGTGAGCCTGGCTATTAGGGTGTAACCCTCACTGAACCTACCCAAGATCTCGTCAGCCAACGCCTTAGCCTTGTCGTAATCGATGTTGCAGCCCTTGGCGTACTCCCTAATCACCTCGGCGATTAACTCGGGGTCCTTGAGGAAACCCTTCTCCTCCAGGTCGAGCACGTATTTGCCCAGCCTATCCTTTAGGTCTTGTGACAATGCTTGGTGTATGTCCGTGGGTAGGACTACTAGGAGCCTCACCCTACCCCTCACCTTCTCGTCCTCCGCAATGGACTTTAGGAGCGTGTCTATGGTACTGCTTATTCCCTTAGGTACCTCGGTCTTCTTATCCGCCAGTGAGTATGTCTTCGTTGTTGATGGGTCGTAAACCACGAGTAAATCACCGTACTTATCATCATACTTATTATCTAGGTAGTAGCCTATGAAGCCCGTGAACTCGGTACCCTTCTCGAGATTCTTTACATTAACCATGAACTTGAGCCCTCTCTCCTTGAAGAGGGTCCATGTTGTGTATGTAGCCAGCGTTGTCTTGCCAATACCCCTAGGACCAACCAGAACCACGACACCCTCATCATCAAGCCTCTTTAGCACCTCATCCCTCAGGTCGTTAAAGCCCTTAGTTGTAACAACCTTATAGGGTTCCCGGGCACTCCCACCGATCACACCACCTGAAATTAACAATTCATCGTCTTTAATTAAAATTCCTGGGTGTGCTTCGGCATTGCTCTCGAAACCACCTTTATCGTAAACCTTGAAGGCGCCCTCTACGGATTGTGACTTAATCAAGTTAATGTCTAACCTCTCCTCAATATACCTCAACACATCATCAGCCAACCCGGTGAAGCCGATTAGAACGTTGTGAACAACCTCATAGGGTATTCCCATGTCCACAGCTAGTTTGTAGGCTATTAATTTACCAAGGGTGTTTAAGTCTCCATCCCTCCTCAACGCTTTAAGGTGAGTCACCGTATCAATAATGTTCCTAAAGGCGTGTACCTCATCTTTAGCGAGCTCTTTAGCGAGCGACTCAATGAATGATAGGGTAACAGTACCTATCTGCGTAGAAAACTCCGGCACAACGTGCATTACCTTGCCAATAGCTGGTAGGGAAGCTTTGATAAACTCAATAAACCTCCCAAATACATTCTTCACCACATGCAAAACCCCACCATCTAGGTTAAGCTTCGAAGCAATGTATAGGTACGCACTTACCCACCCCTCAACATTCTCACTCTTTGCGCTCTTTACTTCCTCCACAAGCTCCTCGGGTATGTAGTCGAGTCCAAACCAGGTAATCCTCTTGCCCTTCCTCTCAAACCCGTTGATTATCAACCCCAACGCATCCCTAACCTTCTCATCAACTCTCTCATCACTTGCGTACCTACTCGCCTCCTCCCACGCTATGTAGTAGGGTATGATGCAGTCAGGCTTGACACCACTAACCAAATCATCACCGAGCAAATCCCTTAACTCATTCATTAACTTCTCATCAACAACCAAACCTTCACCTCTCCTAATCGAGTCCCTAATCCTCTTGAGGATGCCCACGAGAGGCTTGGACTCCTCCTTCACTGGATTCTTGATTCTCTTGATTATGCCAGTGAGGGACTTGGCTTCCTCCCTCCCGCCCTCACTACCGATTACGTAATGCCTAACCTTACCCTCACCCAATTCTTTCACTAATTCGTCCACTAGCCTATCAGCCCAGGTCAGTGGTGGGCTTAGTATAAGGACTACACCATCACCGCACCTATCCCTAATCAATCCCTTAACACCCTCATAATACTCACCTAGTGGGTTAACCACACCTAGGGCTTACACTACATGAAAATAAAAACCTTAGCACCCAACACCAAGGCTAGAACTCACTGTCTACTTCCCTCATCCTGAGCCCTCAACTGAATGGCCTTATCGAAAAGCTGTGCGGTGCTCCTACCCACCAGTACCAGCATTAAATTTCGGTGGTGACAGCCATAGCATTGAATAATGTAACCCAACACGCATTCGCCCAAGTGAGTAAACTACCTCACGGCTTGGTCCAACTCAGCGGTTTGCCGGGTGCACATTTGTGGATTTTCCGCGCATACATCAATGATAACCATTGCAAGCAATACATGCAATACCATACCAACGACTAGAGGATTGTCATCTCTTTCGATGTTGCCTATAGGATCCTTGGCGAGGCGGTGTCTGTGCCCCTAGCTTACGCCATAGCCATGGCGCTAAGGGATAGAGTTTTAAGTGTATAATGGGGATGAGCCTTATGGTGTTACTATTTGTTGAAAAGTTAGAGAGATTTGGAACTAATATAGGGGTAAAACTGCCTACGGAGCTTACTAGACATTACAGCTCCGTCTTTAATCCATTAATCACCACCAGAGTGTATGCGAGGGTACACGTAAGAAGGGTGTTTAATGAGGAGGGCGATGTAGTGAAAGAGATCAATGAAAATGTTGAAGCCCCAGCCATTGGATTGAAATTCGATACTTATTCCTATACTTATGTATTATACCTCACGAAGATACACCTCGATTATAGCATCCCCATAGGCTACTTCCTCGAAGTCCTCCTGATATCGCTTACCGCTAAGAGCGAGTCAAAGCAGTATGGGGTGGTGGTGTACCCTGATGAGTTTAGGTACTCGATGCCGCCTACTATCCCACAGAAAGTATCAAACCTGGTGATGGGTTACGCACGTGTGTTGAGGGAGTTAGGTAATATGTATGAGGTAGTGGATCTTTTAAATACTGTGGGGTTGCAGGACATATCTGCGGATCTATGGGAGGGCCTTGTGAGGTATTATGGTAACGACTATGAGGGGTCTATAAAGTTCTTTAGGAAGGTTGTTGAGGGCCTGAGGAATATCGTGAAAGAGTCAGATGTAATTGAGGGGAGTAGGAAGGATCACCTCTACGAATACCTCTCAAAGGCGTATAGCCTAATAAGTAGCTTTGGGGAGCATGCCGGTACCCGTGGATCCCTACCCGAGGCGAGGCTCAGTAGGGATATAGCGTTATCCACATCCAGGTACTTAGCTGAGTACCTCAAGCTCAAGCAAGGCGGCCAGAAACAAGCCCCATCTACGGCGTAGACGCCTTAATCAGCGAGACCGGAAATACCGTAGCGATAAACACCGTCGTTGCCGCCTCTGTCGGTATTAATACTAATCTGTCTGTGATTCCGTAGCCGCCGGTCATGAATGACACCCTAGTGAGTAGGTGTACAACCTTGGTCACGACATTAGTCATTAAGACCGTTGCTCGGTCAGGGAGTAGGATTGCCGTGGGCAATGTTACATTATGTGGGTGCAAGGGCGGCTGGTAAGGTTCTGAGTAGGGTGATGAGGAGCGAGCCGCCCCAACCAACAACGAAGAACCCAGTTACGCAACCCTTAACTCTCCTACTCATAAAAAACCTTGAGAATAAAACTGTTCGGTAGTTTGGGGTTTACCTCAGCTTGCCACTATAATTGCTTCATTGAAAGGAAACCCTCAATACCGTGGACGCTCATGGCTTGATCAATTTAATTAAGGGCCTAACAACTCTTTTACCTGAACGTAAGCTATAAGTCTTGGATACTCAACAATCTTAAAGTTATAATTCTCTGCCATCCTCTCCGCATTTTCTGAGGAGGATTCGCCAACAAGGATGCCGACGACCTCCTCCACGTCACCAATATATTGTTTCATCCCATCTACGTAGCGCTTAAGTTGCGACACATCACCCGTATTAACTTGTTCCGTCTTAACCTAAATGACGTAAAGCCTCCCACACCCATAGGCAATTAGGTCCGGCCTTCCGACGCCAAGCTCCCTAAGCGATTCATATAACTTATTATCGAATAGATCCTCCGCCCCGATAAGGGCATTACCGCAATCAAGGAATAACCTAGGGTACGACCTCACAAAATTCACAATATCATTGTGCGTCAAGTTTCTCCTCATCAAGCCGCCACCCAACCGTGGATACTCAATCCAATAAACTTCATTAATGGTAATCCGTAGTCTCCTCTTTTTGTTTTCTGCATCTGCAACTATTTTATTACCGTGAACCTCAATGCGTGAATTACGTGGTAGCCGAACCTCCGGTCGAGCGTACTTACCACCGTGTACCTGGATACTCCCATCCGGCTTTATGATGATTAATCGCAAATTCTCTGAGCCAGATCCTACAGGAGTGCTATTGTGTAAATACGAATACGTATATTTGCACTTCACGTACATAACGATTGTGTACCCACTATACAAGGCTTGGCATAAGTCCTCGACCGGGAGCATACCTGGGTTTTGCATAGGCTAGCCCACGGGTTGTAATCAGCAGCTGCATCTTAAAAAGTACTAATGATAATGAAGTAGTAAAGTAATGGTGTTTTTAGGCGCGGTTCATTACGTAAATCTCGAGCTACAATACCCAACATCACCCACACTCCGTATTCCCCAACCTCCTGAATATTACGTCCTGTAGTGCTGAAAGTTTAACTATCAAATCGAGGGTTAGTAACTGCGCCGCTGCTGGGTTACTGACTAGTATGTTTACGTTATAGTTACTATAATTATTAATACAATACACGAATGTATAATAAAAGTTCATTTACGACAGTTAGGTATTTCGTGTTTTATAAATAATCAATAAACTTCATTTAAATACGTCTGAACGTGGTAGTGATAGAGCTTAAGTAATATGGATAGGAACTTCGGGATAGTTTTATTTCTAGGGCTTATGTCAAAGATGCTTGCTTGAGCTGTGTTTACTGTCTTCAATTCATTTAGAGTGATCTCTGCGGTATTAAAAAGATCGCTGGCCAGGGAGTCTTTTCCAGGTGCTCGGTTCCTAAATTTTACCTTACCCACGTAGGCATGGGCAATAGCTAAGTCAAGCAAATTAAAAGCATCGTTATAACTCCCTGCCTCGAATTTATCCCTTGCTGCAACTAAGTCATGGAGCATTAGGATGAAGCGTATACGAGATGTCGTTGGTATTAACAGCTCTGCAAGCGACTTGCCAAAGAACCTCCAGTCACCATTGAGAGGATTCGTATTAATGCCTTGAGTATAGTCAAGGACCTCCTTAATTAATTTCGGGATTCCACTCCACCGGCTTTGCATCCCATACTTTTTCAATATGATTTTCATTTTGTTGGCTAATGCGTTTATCGCGTTTTTATCACCATCAATTGCGTCGAGCATCTGCATGCAATCCTGGTAGCACCGATTATTTACAGCCCCATTACGTTCGCATGCATCTTTGCAGTCACTCAATGAATCTCCATAAATTACTTTCAAGACAGCTGGTCTCAAATACTTGGGTAAGGATTCCCAACTTGAGCCTATCAAATAACTTTCAGGATTAAATTGCTGCCTAAAATCGCCACTTTTACGAATCTCATCCCTAGTGATTAAGTTTAGTAGTAGCGCCGTCATGGCGCAGACCTCATTAAATGAGTAATATGTTCTGTAAAAACAGAACTTGGGTGAGTTGAAAATACTGCTCCATCTTTCACTTAATGCTAAATAAACGATGTACTCGTAGAATACACCTAGGTTAGCGCCTAAATTGCAAATAAACTCATCCCCTCTATCTTTAAAGCGATCATTCAATTCACGCCATAAATCCTCAAAGCCGCTGGCTATTTCGAGGTATTTCTTAACCACATCGTCCCAACCACCTTCATAGGGCACTGAGTAAAGGATCCTAACGCGTATAGTACCAGCCCTCTCAACAACGCTACTCATAGCCCTCACCCAATAAGCAACTCATTAAGTACGACATTAAATAGTTCTTCATTAATAAAACGCCTCTCAAGCCTTACCTTTGATTGTATTATGGCGTCAAGTCTATCCATGGTTATGTACATCTTAATCCCCAAAGGTCTTCTTACCCTACTTCCATTAATAGTTATGTGAAATACGTACCTAGTCATTAGGTCAAGCCGTAAGCAAATCATAGGCTTACCCTTCATAGGCTTATCCTCGCTACTTGGGACTTTAATGACGTAATAATCCGGCACCCTCTCGTACTCTAAAATAAGCAGTCTCGCATAATCACCTTTTACTATTGAGATTTTATTACGGAATTTATCATTACCCGCAATCCATGGTAAATGCTCTTTATCAATACGTGGATTTCTTTCACGAATAATAGCATCCTTGCATAAATTCGTATTAACCACAGAATCGCCTAACTCACGTTCCTCAGAACCCCACTCCCAGGAAAACCTATTTCGGCGATGAACCCCCACGGTTAAATGAGCATAAACCCTTTCAGCATCGTCATTCCCAACATTCTTAACTCGGATGATTATCCGCCCCTTACTGCAATCATCACTCCGGCACTTAATATTAATACCGTCACGCTCAAGTTTAAGGGCTGCTGCCGATATTAAATAGTTTACGCCATCTGCGAATATTGCTATGGCTGGAAGTGTTGAGAACATAATTTGCGGCGTCACCTTCTTAGTACTCATTACGATGTATATGACTATTATGACGTAAATTATTGCACTAATCTTGATCCCAGCCACAATGTTCTCCTTAACCACAGCCATCGAACGTTGGAGTTATTATGGAGTTATTTAAGATTTAAGTCGAGTAAATAAATACTTTAAATTTCATTCACATCCGCATTATCCCGAATTTCATCGATCTTTAATTTCGATTTCTTGGGCTTTGATCATCCATTCCTGCACGTGATTTGGACTTCAATCTCGTACTTACCAGCGATTAGGCCGTCCTGGGGTCTATTCTCACAGTCCATTTCAAAGACCTCCTTTTTAGTAATCTAAGCCATTACTGGTCCGTATTTATTAGCATAGTGCCATTCAGATACCTTTAGGCATGCTTGTTTATACCGAAGGGGCATTATGGTTATTATTGCATACCTAACATCGTTTGGCCTAATTACTACTCTTTCCACTTCCTATCAGACCACATAACATCTTGCCAATCAAGGTACTCATCACTCAGCACATAGCGGTATGAAGGGCGATCAGGAGAGCATGGCTGCCGAACCACCCTAACCTGGAAAACACAGCCCTCAGCTGCAGCCAAGCCCGTGTTCCTGTCCCTAAGCCTTAAGTAACCAGCTTCCTGGTCGGTGGTTTCTTGGTCTATGTGTTGCGTGCAGTGGCGTGTTGATGCAGTCCTTACCATAAATATGGGCTTCCTAACACCCCCATCCTTAGGTACCTCGATAATTAATATCGAGACGTAGATAGAGTATTGATAAAGGTAAGGCGCTATTGTGATGATGGCGATTAGGGCATCGGTAAACGCATCGGGACTAACAATCTTCTGCGTATAGAGAATCGTATTAAGCATGATCGCCAAAAGAACGCTACCAGACCAAAGTACGAAGTGTCTTGCGCCAGTACCGATGAGCCGATCCTTAATACGTCTTAACCAACCTCCTAACTTCCGAGTATCCATTTATGAAGACTTACAATCGCAATAACTTAAATAATGCAAGGTGTGATCTCATTTTAATCATGGTGGGGGGTACGAATGAGTAGTTAAGCTCTTTACGAAACTAGAAAATCCTAAGGTAAGGAGACCAGAGATTTACTGAGGGTCGTTAGGTGATGGGTTTCCGGAAACCTCGATGAGGATCCACTGGATAGGTTCTTGAAGTTCTTTGTTGCCTTCGAGATGCTTGCCTCGTTGATGGGTTGCAAAGGGAAGAACAAAGAGAAAAACAGAGGGAAAAAAACGGCGGTTCATGGGTCGAGAAGTTTTGTAGCGATTACGGCTTAACATGCGAGTTCGAGGGCGTGAGGGTCAATGAGGTCAGGAGCCTGATCATACACGAGCCAGGCAAGGATAGGGATCGAGCAGAGGAGGCGGCCAGGAAGCACGCTGATAAGTTCAGGCGGGAGGTGCTAAAGGCAATAAGGAAGACATTGGGTGAGGAGTTGGGTATAAGTATATAAAATTGCTAGCCACGGCTTTTTAATGTCTGTTGGGGATGATGTGAAGTGTGTTTTGTTGGGTTATCTCGAGGAAGCCCGTATAGACTTAATGGTATTTAAGTTACTTTCGATAGATTCTAATGAGGGGGTTAGGAGGAGGGCGTTGTTTCACCTACAACAAGCATCGGAGAAGCTAGCTAAAACTCACGTATATTACGTGATGAGGGTCGTGTGTACGCTCATTAAAAGGATTCCTATGAGAGAATGTAATGAGGTTGTTACTGAAAACAGGGAGACAATAATTAGATTCCTAAAGAAGGGTTACGGCCATAATGCCGAAGCACTTGTGAATCTTGAGCAGAGACTTCGTAATCTTCTTAAGCAAAAACCAGATGCAGTTAAGCATGCAGTAGCCCAATTGATTGAGAAGGCTGTGACGAGCCTGTTACGTGAATTGAGTGAGAAGGAGCGTGAGAAGCTTGAACAAAGCATCAAGAACCTCTTTACGCAGATTAGGGATTTCTCAATCGCCGTCCTTGATAGATATGCGGAGGATTATAAAAGCCATAATCAGTCTTCCCATAGCTATAGTGAATATGATTATGGGTGCGTTGATGATGTGCTCAAGAGATTTAGGAGTATGGATGGCTTATTGGGTGAGTTCGATAAGTTAAGGGGCATAGTCAATAATTTGATTCAGCAATTGCCTGATCCTCAAAAGCGTAATGATTGTAAGGATAGGTTTGACGCAATACTTGATTTAACACGTAGGTTTGTTATGGCCTTCATATACTCAAGCATTATTGACTTACCGCTGGTTAACTGCATGGGGCTTTTCGAGCAAACTAGTAGGTACTGCCTAGCCGAGGATGCGAGCAAGTGCCCGCCAGTGGATGAGGAGAGCATGAAGAAGTACCTCGAGATCTCAAGGTACCTGGAGGAATTCATGAATAACACCGAACCCCTCATACAAGCACTCGATCAATTATCCAAAACTCTGAAGAGTATGGTAAATGGCGCTCTAATCAATGCTCTAATTCCAGACGAATTCATTAAACAGTGCATATCGCCTTTGCTTAAGATCGGACCTAACGAAATCGTCAATATCATTGATGCCTTAGCATCATCATTCAAAAACGCAGCAAACCTCATAAAGCAACAAACCCCTTGACCGCCGGCTCCAGCTCTATCACTGCCTCCTTATTGGCCCCATAATGGCCAGGACCTTCGTTGTTGAGCTGGTATGTGTGGTGGTAGACCCATGGGTATTTAATTGGTGAGAAGTGGGGTTTTTGAGGTGACTTGACCGGGAGGTACTATGGGAAGTTATTGTAAAGTGTTGGCCTAGTTTTAGTTATGGGCTTTGCTCGCCTCAACATTATTCATGACCCCCGAGCCTCAATGCCTCATAGACTCCTACGAAGCCCATCTACCTTGGCAAAGCGCAATCATTGAGACCGTGTCCACGGCTTTGTCTACGAAACTCACAAACCCACTGAACCACGAGCACTGAGTGCAGTACTTGAAGATATCACTTACTACCTAAATAATGATAAGTCTCGTAGGGCTTGAGCTCCATACCCGGTACACCATCGAGCCTAACCGAACTACCGTAGTCCTTGAACATTGGTCCTAGCTAGGGTCGTATTTATGATGGCTGTTGAAATCTCCATGTAACATATAATTCTTCCGTAAAGATGTAGCATGCGCAACATATTGGCGTGGTTTTTCGGGATAGCCTTAATGCATCATAATGCACCGGTGCCTATTGACTCACCATAATGCATTGACCTTTTAAGCCCTGGCTTTTTCATAACGTGGTTAGGTATAGGACGGTGAGCATTAAGGATGGTGTCTACCAAAGGCTTAGTAAGTTGGTTGCGGGGGCTCTGAGTTTGAGGATATCCCTGAGTACGGATCCTGTGGTTAAGTATGGGTTCTGGGATGCGTGAGGTTTGTTTGGAGCGCTTAGGAACATTGCCTATTTGCACGCCATACACAAGCTAATAGTTATCGACAAACTCAAGAAGCCACCCTGGATTAGGCACAAAACGGCAACACAAATCACAACAAACACCTAACACAACAACACGCACCAAGGCAAACCATGGAGAAACTACTGAAGGTGGTATTAACGTGAGGACCACAGGAGGCATAATCACCGTAAAACCAAGCATCATTGAGAGAAAGCCTGCGTTGGTTTGAATCCCACACCACTGAAAAACCCTGGTGCTGTACATTCCTAGTAATCTACCAATCACATGTTAGTAAGATGCCATTTACACACAATCCATTAACAGTAAAGCCACCAAGGATTAAGATGCTTAACCTGGCTCGGGCACCCCCGCCTTGACCTTAACCACCCCTCATCATTTTTAAGCTTTTCCTAAGGTACGTTTATTTACGGTATCTGCCTTAGTGCATTGTCGAGGTCGCTTATTATGTCCTCGGGGTCCTCAAGCCCAACGGACAGCCTTAGTAGGCTTTCATCTATCCCCAGTTTAGCCTTGTATTCGTCGGGTATTGGCTGTGCTGCGCTGGTTATGGGGTATGTGATTAAGGATTCAGGTCCACCGAAGCTTGGGGCTGGCTTAACCATGCTTAGTGCATTTAGGAATTCGCGGGCCTCCTCCCTACCACCCTTAATCTTGAATGAGACTATGCCCCCGTAGAGGCCGTTGAACATCCTTGATGCCAATTCATGATATGCACTTGACTTTAACCCTGGGTAATAAACCTCCCTGACCTTTGGGTGGTTGCTTAGGAAGTCAGCCACAGCCATGGCGTTCTCGCAATGCCTCCTAACCCTCAGGTTCATTGTCTTAACCCCCCTTAAAACCAGGTAGGCGTCGAGGGGTTGTATTATCGTGCCCAGTCTCCTCCTCCACTGCCAGGCGTCATTAATTATGGATTGGCTGCTGGACACTATGACCCCAGCCAAGACGTCATTATGCCCTGAAATGTACTTCGTGGCGCTATGAACGACTAACTCAGCCCCATGCTCAATGGGCCTGTACAGGACTGGTGTAGCCATGGTGTTGTCGACGATTAGCGTTGAGCCAGTATCCCTGGACACTTTGATTAGGTGATCCACGTCAATAACCCTAAGCATGGGGTTTGTTATGGTTTCAACAATTACTACGGAGCCTGGGTTAGCCTTAATGGCCTCAGCCAAGTCCCCGGTCTCGGGCATGGTTACGACTGTTTCAACCCCGAACTTCCTCATGTTGATGGCTAAGCCCAGCGTGGTGCCGTATACCTCGGCGGGGAGTATTAGCCTTAAACCGGACTTGAGTATCGTCATGAGTATGGTTGATATGGCCGCCATGCCGTTGTTTGTGGCTAGGGCATCAA
>Ga0081473_130261_pt1 | contig 14944 bp, 11 predicted proteins | sample CisSprmetagenome_FD_70977 | JGI IMG/M metagenome (GOLD analysis project Ga0081473, IMG submission 70977) | Hypoxic/sulfidic aquatic microbial communities from Cistern Spring, Yellowstone National Park, USA v2 (version 2) | ecosystem: Environmental > Aquatic > Thermal springs > Hot (42-90C) >... | reverse complement strand
TTGACACAAAACCTCTAAGTATCCTTAGCAACTTACACCTTAACTCGTTATCGCTTACCAGCCATAGCTCATGAGCAACCATCCTAACCCCATCAGCAACCTCCTTACCCACTGCGTTGCCATCGTGGCACTGATTTTTGATCAACTCCTCAATCATCCTCATGACGCATTCTTTATCGCCGTTTTCTAGACACTTCATGGCTTCCTCTATGAGCCCTGTGCACTCCTCGAGTCTGTTCTTCCTGTCTGTAGTCATTCCTCATCACCCATGAACAACGTTATCGGCAAATCCAACCTCGTTAACACGTACTTGTTCGTTACGTCATTCATCCTCAGCCTGCCCTCACTATCGAAGTACAGTACTAATGAGTGCTCGATTATCCTTTTGCCGCTCTTTTCATGCTTGGTTATGCGGAGTGTGTAGCCATCTTTGTCGGCAGTTACTAGGTCGGCGACGTAGCCCGGCATCCCATTGATCCTTTCAGCGAAATTAATGATCCTCTTAACCACGCTTGGATCGAACGGTATCGTGATCCCAACATAGCCTACTGATGGGCTCAACAACTCTACACTCTCAATCCTCAATAAAGGAACGGGCTCCCTCCTTACGACCCTAACCATGAACCTCTCGTTGTATGCAACAACCCTAATCAGCCTCTTAACGGCTACGTACCAAACAACCCTACCGTTAAGCTCGTAGGTCTCAACACCATCAACCTCATAACACACAAGTGGCGAGCCAAGCAATTGGAAGTACAACAATTCATGTTCCTGCCCCACACGTTCCCGCCTCTCCTCAGCACAACTGGGCAACCACCTGTAGTTAGTATAACGCCAGGCGACCTCGTCGGATTCGGTCAGATTCCTCCCCGCCCCACCGGCCGTGGGTCTGCGGGGGAGCCATGGCTATTCACCTAGGTGCTTCTTCACAACCTCTATCGCCTCATTGATTGACCCAACGCCCCTCAATTCCTTAATCAGCGGATGGTCAGTCCTCACCACAACAGCCTTACCCCTACTCACCTCAACAACCTCGAAGCCAAGCCTAGCCAACAAGCTGTAGATTACCGACAAATCAACAGGGTGAAACGGGGCATCAAGGCCGAGCAGCACCCTCATCCTCCTGCCATTGAGGTAAACGACAGAGCCCTTACCAATCCTCGAAACCCTATAGAGCAGCTCCGCGATTAACCCAACAACAACCTCGAAATTAGACACCCTATACGCAGTGAGCCTCTTGTACCTCCTAACAACCAAACCAACAACAGAGGCATTAGAACCATTAGACAACCCACCTCCCCTCTCCTCCTCGGACCCTAACGGGGCGAGGCTAAGCCTCCCCCGCTCTGGTTTCAATCCGCCCTGGGTCCCAACCACGGGGTCCGAACGTGGCGAAACCCAGGGCTTCACGGAACCCTCCTTCGTTTTTACTCCCATGTTGGACACCCGGCGTATGAATTGGGGCCGGGTTCATTGTCATAGGACCACCCCTCACCGGAGCAGCCCTCCTCCCCACGGCCCCAAACCACCACCCTCCCAAAGCGAAAACAAAGAAAACGATAAGGATTGGGTTAGGATGGTTGGCGGGCCGGGGGAGGAGGGGCACCCCAATGAGGGGCGCCCACCCGACCCCAACCCATACGCCGGGTGTCCAACATGGAGGTGCCAGCCCCGCCCGGTTAGGGCCCGGAGGGAGAGGGAGGGACAAGTGCTTTTCGCCTTCTATCCTTATATCTTCTTCGCCTCCGTACTCCCTAGCTACTTGTTCCAGCGCGCCTAGGGGCAACTTACTCTTATCCTCTTTATCGAACCATTGGTTAAACTTTTGTTTAATCAATTGGTTCGTTGTTTAATCATTTGTTCTCCGTGGTGTTTCAATCACTTGTCGGCTTTTGTTTCTTTTGGCCTAGGGTTTGCTTGCTATTGTTCGTTTCCTCGTCTGTGGTATTGAACTCTTGTTTAGGTGTTTGCCTTGGTTTGTTGCTTATTTGTTTTAGGCTATTGGGTGGCTGGGCTTTGCCCTTCATTGCCTTCCCCTCATCCCCTCAAACCCTCCCTCTCCCTCCGCCGAACCTCCCAGCCTAAGGCACTCCTACACCTCATCGGTGGTGGCTCGGCGGAAACCCCCACCGCCTGGGCTGCCCTCAGGCACTCCTACACCACATTAGGCAGTGCGGTGGGGACCCCCCTTGGACGGGCCTACCGAGTTGTCCTCCCAAGCCCACCCACCCAACCCCCCACCTATGGGCCGCCCCTGGCTCGGTCGGCCCTCTGTCCGGAGGGGGCTCCCACCGAATTAGGTGGGGGGTGTGGGAGAGGGGAGGTGGGTTTGAGGGGCTTCAGGGAGAGACTCAGGGCATAGGCGTCTAGGCGGCATGGGCATTTTAGGGAGCTTTGTTTTTGAGTGGTTAGTTTGGCTGGTTGTTCGTTGTTGTGGTTTGCTTGGTCGAGGTTGGTTAGTTGGTTGAGGTGTGTTGGTTTCAATTATTTCGGCATCGAGATCATCGATTAGTGCTGGGTCGTAGCACTTGTGCTTAGCGAGACTATAACCGATGGTAGGTAGCAATTTAATCAGTTCACGGCAAATCTCTGACTTCATGCATTTTTGGAGCACAATCCTCCATAACTCACAATTACTCCCGCTGTATGTAAGCAGCCATGCTATTACGTAGTTTCCCCAACCCACTCCACGGGGTTGTTGCCGGCGTTGGATCATCCCCAAGCCTCCGCCCCCGCGAACCAGGGGTGGTTTACTTGGGGACTCATCGCCTCTCCACTATCTTAGCCACTTGGCTTTAAAAAGCCCCTAGAACATCGAGAGCATCGTAACCAAAAGCCTTATAACCCGCCCCAACCACAGCCTGATTGGCACTGGGCCGGGGTGGTCGGCCCGGGGGTCAACTCCTAAGCCGCTCATCAAGGGCAGCACCGGGTTTGTTCATCACACCCCCGGGCTTCACACCCACCCACAGCCCAGCCCCACCCAAGCCGGGCCAGGGCGGGTCAGCCCAGGGGTTTGGCAACGAAGCGGCTAATCGTTAATGACTTCGATTTCGTAGTTTTTTAACTCGCTTTCGAATTGGTGGAAGCGTTTGTCGACTAGGTAGATGTTGGGCATCCTATCCGGTGGTGTTGGTGATCTAATGACCCTCCCTATGATTTGTGCGATCTTTACCACGATCAAGTCCCTTGGTTTTACTCCTCTCATCTCCAATCTGTGCATTGCGGTTGGTTGTAGTGCCGGTAGTCCTAAAAGCACTAAATTGTCAAAGCAATCGAGATTTATGCCTTCAGCATATCGGCCGTATGCCCGAAGTACAACCGTCTCACTCTTAAAATCGCACGGTGACCTTCCCTCTAGTTCATCCTCATAAATAACGCCATCCTTATTATTCAACAGTAATTCACGCGCCGCGGTCGTAAAAATCACGGTAGATGGCCTTAGATATTTCTCACTAACATATTTTCCAATCTCCTCCCTCTTTCTCATTATATTTTCATATGATAATACGTATTTACTATCGACTTGTACCGGTATAGTCCAACCCCTCTTGATCGTGATAACATTAGAGCCTAACGAGGGCGGCAGAGTGGCGCTCATATAAACTATCGGCACATTTGTGCTTAAATTCAAGGGCAATTCAAGAGCAGTAATAGTCTCATCATCAGCATCAAAGTACCATATCTGGCTGCTAAGCATTTGTACTACCTCCTCAATAATCGGTCTGAGATCATTATCTTCAAAGGCTATGGTCACTAGTGCATCAATCATTTCATTTAAAACCATTTTAAGGGTCTCAGGGCTCTTGATGATTTGCCCAATCTCATCCTCCTCGAAACCAAGTTTCCCGAGTAAAACCTCCATCGCTCTGGCATCAATTTTATGTATCGTTGGAAGAACCAAATTGTGACTTTCATCGACAACAACCATCCTAGGCTTTATTGCCCTAATTAACCTATGCACCCGATTGTAATGGGCAATTACGACATCATAACCATTACGACGCTCAAGCATTGACTGCAACGAGTAAGGACAGATACCCATCAACTCGGCATACTCCTTAACTCTTCCGAAATCCAATGAACCGCTTAATTGTTTTAAATCACCTAACCTAACGGGTTTGTTTAGAGGACAACCGCGGCAAACGCCCCTAGCGAAATCAATTATTGAGCGATTAAAGGCACACATCTTCTCCTTGCCCGCGGTTGCCAACGTCTTTAGACCAAAGTAGTTAACAGCATGGTTGTACACATGGATTTCAATGCTCAACCGTGGCGTAAGCCACAGGGCTGGTTTGAGCCCCAACTCCTTAATCACTGCTAACCCAACAAGCGTCTTCCCCCACCCCGTGGGGGCCTGTAAAGCCACCCACGGGGCGGAGGACAACGCATTAACGAGCTTCTTAACGATTTCACGCTGATCTTCTCTAAGTCTAAGCTCTGCCATGGCTACCACCTCATGAGCACTACAAACACGATAAACAAAATAACCAGTGTTACAATTGGACTTAACAACAATCCAGTGACTATAGCTGCCAAGATACCTAAGCCAACTATTAATGGAACCCACTTTCTACGTCTTCTCTTCAGGATCCCCTTCCTCACCAACATCCTGTAAAATCGCTCCTCTAGTGCTTCCTCGCTCAGCATGTTTTTTATCTCAGTAACCCTCTCCTCATCCTCGATCACTATCTTCAATACCTCATTGATCAAGTCCATGGCATCCCTTATGTCATTTGCCTGCTCATCAATTGCACTTAGGATGTGCATGAACCTCCTATCGAGTTCGTTAATCACCCTACTGAACTCCTCATTGACCGCTTGCCTTATTGTTTCGGCATCAACACCACGCTTACTCAGTTCTTCCTCAACTTTGGCTTTGAGTCTATCAAACTCCTCCATAACAACACTATGAACCCTAGCAACCTCACTACCAACCATCGCCTTGACAAGGGACCTTATCGCCTTCTCATCAATGTTCCTCTGAGCCAAACGCTCCTCAAGAGCCACAAACCTCCTGTCCATATCCTCCTTGAGCCTATTGTAGACCTCAACCATCCTCTCATCAATTAATCGCCTAACCAACTCCTCGATATCCTCAGTATCACGCCTACCCGCCCCACGGCCGGTGGTTGAATCAACCCCAAGCCTCCGCCCCCGCGAACCAGGGGTGGTTTGCTCAGGGTCTCATCATTTCCCAATAATAATTATTAGTTGACTTTAAAAGAGGGGTTAACGACACGCTCAGGCACCACAGTTTCAGGCCTTGGGTAAGCGATTGCTTAGCCAACCACGAACCAACGAGGCACCACACAAATCAACAAAAACACAACAACCCAAAGACACCAACACCAACAAGCCAGGACAAAGGCAACCTAAAACCCGAAACAACACCCCAGGACTAAACGTGGAAGAAAAAGAGCTTGGCGATGGCACGCCTAAACCCATCATTATTCAGATCACAACACGCCTCGTAAGCCTCAAGGAACAACCTCGTGAGTAGTTTTCCGCTGACGCTCACAGCTCCATCGAGTGCAAGTACCTTGGCTAGCCTCTCATCACCATTAATCAATGCGTGGAGTATTAGGGCTAACCGAGCCGTTGAATAATCAGGGGCTATTAGTTGGGCTAGGGACTTGCCATCAAGCCCATTCACCAACTTCCCAAATTCACTAATCATCGCATTGGCATCAAAACCAAGCCCCCTAAGCCAACCCGACCCCTCATTCCCTAAAATTTGTTTATGAAAATAATTAATTAACTTCCATCTTAACCACCAAACAGCATCGCTGTCATCCATGACAGCCAAGACGGCGCCTCTACAGTCCCTCCTTTTCATTGAATCCTCAATTGACTTGCACTCCTCATACCCATCCTCAGGCCTTACAATCCCGAAGGCAACCCTTAATGCAGGCAGGTACTTACGAAGCATATCATATCCAAAGGCATCAATCAACTCCCCAGGTTTGACACTAAGCTTACCCTTAAGCTCGCTGCTTAACCTACCCCTTGGACTGAGTAGGGCGTTGAGCATAAGCCTGGTCAGGGTCGAGAATTGTTTATTGGCGTTCAGCACCCACAAATGCTCCTCAAGTAGCTCGTTGATCATTTCGTAGTTACCCGTTAGGGCCAGGGACACGAGGTACTCACAAAGTGTACCCGATGCAACACTGAGATACCTAGCCGTGAGCTTGAAATGCTCCACATTAAAGGTCTCCTCGTACAACCGCCTAAACTCATTAACCAACTTTTCACCAACTAATGAGCCTTCGATAGTCTCAACACGCAATGCCCAACTACGACTAATTAAGTAGTGTTCATAGTCACCGAATTCCTTATGCTTCTCAGCTACCTCATTTAATAGTCTCACTGCCTCCTCAAGCTCGTCATTATCAAGCCTATAAATCGCTAATGCGTGCTTGAGAAACGATGATGTCTCAAGGATTTCTTCCTTAACTGCCTCCTCATCAGCCTTGATATGCTTGGATTCGACGTAACCCATGAATTCCTCATCCCTCATTAAATCCTGAACCAACCCCATCAACCTGCCTAGTTCCTCAAGGACCTCACTAGCCTTATCAACCACGTTGATGCCTAGTTTCTCCTCCATAAGCCCCCTCACATACTCACTCTCTAATGCTGGGGCTAACGCATCGGTCCATGCTACGACGCCCAGGCTGGTCTTGAACTTGCCCAACTCATTGAGTAGATCAGCGATCCTACTAACCACACCCTTAACCTCATCCTCGAAATAACTACGGTGTAACCAAAGCAGGTCGGCGTAGGCATCTATTGCATGTACGAGGGACCAGGCACGCCCCTTAACCATACCACCATAATTATCTAAAATCTTATTCAACTCCTTAAGTATGTACCTAACCGTGCCACTATCTAGGTTCTCTATCTCTGGTATGGGGGCTAGTAGTTCGAGGTACCTATGCGGCGCCTTACCATGCAATGGCTCTAAGGCACCTAGCACTGACCTAATGAGGTCTGGTGATACAACACGTTGTATAGTGAATGATACTATGTGTAATGCGGTGTCGGCATCGCTGGGCTTGACGACCTTGCCTAACCCAGCGGCGTTGGCGATTATTGAGGCTAGCCCAAGACCATAAAAACTCTCAGCGTCATAAATACTGCCCCTACCCCTGGCGATGTTAAGGATCCTATTCACCTCACCAACAGCCTCATTGTACTTATCGATGAATGCCTCGGTCAAGGCACGTGTGCGATTCCTGATTAGGTACCGTATTAATGGTGGGATTACGTCACCAACGAGTAGGTAATAATCAACACCGCATCTATCCAACGCACCCTTAATAGACTCCCTAACATCCTCAGGTAAGTCCTCGTGCCTAGGCACTGAAACACGCCCAGCCGAGGCATACCCAATGATTAGTGCGGCTCTTTTCCAGCAGTTTTTATGTCTCCTTAATTTTTTGATGAATCTTTTACCGTATTTCCTTGCGAAGTATTTCACGGCATCAGTCCTACTCCTTATCCTGGGTATATGAGCCTCCATCCAAGGCTTCAATGCATCACCAAGTTCCTTACATTCCTCACCCTCACTTACAACGCACTTAAGTAGCTTCTTTATCGCCTCCTCAATTAGGTCGTGCTGCCTAATAACTAACCAACCCCTCAACTCCCCACCCTCAGCACCATAGAGAATCTTTGCGCTCCTCACCTCGCCAATCAACCCAACAATGCCTGGCGTCAGTATTGGGTCGCCGGGCCTTACCTCATTAACGAATGGTCTCCTCAATGCGAAGATCTCGACCAGGGCCTTGGTTATGTCTGGGTTTTCGTGAACTTTGAATAGTCCATTTATGTGTAGTATCATGAACGCCTTGGCTTTGCCCTTGGCGTTATTGATTAACTCCTCGACCTTACCCACATCACAGTTGTTCCTCGCCAGTTCCTCGCCAACTAGCCTGGCTATTAATGCGTGGCCAGAGTCGAACCCAGCCACCTCGTCTGCCAATTTGCTGAACACGTCATTGCTTAATGAGCACCCGTTGGGGTTGCTCTTCGTCCTCGTGTACTCTCTAATCAACTCGGCTAGGAACTCCCTGTCACTCAACGCCTGAGAAACATCAAGCCTATACACCTCCAACGCATTCTTCACTTCCTCACTCAATGTGTTGTAGATGTCGCTCGGTAGTACGATGAGTATTGGTGGTCTTAAGTCGCCGAGTTCACTTGAAGCATTTATCAAATTCGTAATAGTCGCCTCAACGTCCCTCGGCATTTTCACATACCTAACCCTCCTAACACCCCCACCGGTTTTCGCTAACGCACCCCGGCCTTGCTGGGTGCTGGGCTCCCTTTCGTAGGTCTCGGTTGACACTGGGTCGTAGAGTATGAGCAACCTACCGAAGTACTTTACTAATTCTTCACTGTAGTTCTCGATGAATGTTTTGAACCTTTGGTAGTTATCCTCATTAAGCACGTCAACACGTGCAACTAGTCCAATATCGCCGTTCATGAGCAACTCCCATACTGTGGCTGCAGCCAACGTAGACTTACCAATACCCTTAGGCCCAACAACCACAACAACACCATTATCCATAAGCTTACTCTCAACATCACTGATCAATTCGTTGAACTTGCCAGCCCTAACAATGCTGTGGTACTTATCCTCAACCCTAATCCTTAACTCGCCATTTTCGACCTTGATGTTTGGGTAAATTCTACCTTTCGCGAACTCATTGACATCGGCCGTGACTATGCCCGCAGGCGCCTCCTGCCTGAACAACTCAAACTTCTTCTCAAGCTCCTCAATTTTCTCCTCAATCTCGTTAACCCTCCTCTCCAACTCATCTATGCTCAAGCCCGTTATGCCCATTAGTGCCTCCTTGGCTTCATCATAACTCATCCCCATTGCGTAGGCAACCCTATAGACCAACAACCCACCCAACTCACTAAACTCGCCATCCCGCCTCCTCAACCTCTCAAGGCTCTCCCTCAACCCAATGATCTCCTTGAGGTAGCCCTCCCCCTCCTTCTTGAATGCCATGTACGTGAGCACTGAGATGAGGGCTAGGGAAGCTGCACCCATTAGGGCTGTGGCTAAGCTACCGATCACGTACTTCGCGTAGTTGTTCACGAAGTTATTCAGGAACACCACAGACAATGACTCCCACTCAAACAACTCCTCCCTAACACCAAGAATCTTGCTCAAAGCCTCACTGGCTTTGGAGTAAGCTTCAACCCAGCTCCTCAACACCTCCCTAGCTCCACCCTCACCCTTCTCCTTGATTAAGTCAACAACCTCCTCGGCAAGGCCCGGCGGTATGTACTCGGCCTTGAACCACTTAATCCTCTTATTATCCCCAAACGCCTCCTTAATCAACTTCAACGCCTCACCAACATTCGCACCGAAGGCACATGCACCGGGCTCTTCCATGCACCTCCTCACCTCATCGCTATCCCACGGTATGTAGTAAGCCCTGTGTGGTGAGTCCCTAATCATCCCCCTAGCCCCCTCAACAACAGACCTTGGGGCTCTATCACCAAGGACCCTCCTCAACTCCTCATCCTCAACCCTCACCTTCTCCCTCAACCTCCCAATCAGGGGTATCATCCCCTCAAGATACCTCACAACCTTCTCGGGAATCCCCAACTCGCCCTTGGCTTCTTTGCCCTCGGTCTTGGTGGTTGTGGTGATGCCTAGCGTGTGCTCATCAACGGTGACGCCAGCACCCAGCCTGCCCTCTAGGTATTTCTCCCTGAAAAACGTCTTACCACTCCTCGGTGGCCCAATGAGAACAAACCTATCACAACCAACACACCTGCGAAGAACCTCACTAGCCTCACCCTCATTGAAGCCACTAAACAAATCAACACCAGAGCCACTCCCCATTAAGTACGGCATGGTTCAATGATATTTAAGCTTTGCTTACGGCTGATTATGGATAGTGCTGCATGAACCCACCACCCAACAACCCAAACTAATCGGAATAATAAGCCATGCGTTGAGGGCGTCGTATTCATCCCCGTGGAGATTAGGGCTTAACGTTTGATGAGGTAATCAAGGCTGGATTAACAATCGCCAGGGATATGCTTGGCACTGTCGATGAGTACTGCCTATATGAGGGCAGTAACGAGGTCGTTATTGAGTATTGGAGGGGTAAGGAATTATCGGTAAAGCTCATTTACGCCAACGACCCAGCGAGGGCATTGAAAACTGGGTACACGCCATTGAGGACTATGCCAGAATTCCTCTACTCCCTTTAGGGAGGTTTGGATCTTTTACTAGTTTCCGTGTCTCACGGCATTGAACCGAGGTTCAACGTCATGTCCAACCTCCACGAATCAGTGGTGTGGTTGCTCATCACCACACAATAAGCAATAACTGAGCTAATAAGGCACTGGAGCCATCATTACTCGATGGTCGAACCAGCGTTTCCGAGTTCCATCACCAAGCAGTGCTCGGGAAGAATACGCTAAAACGAGACCCGCTAATCTGGACTAAAGCCTTTTAATCAAGCCTACTCTACACAATGCCCGGTGGTAGTATGCCGAGTAGGGAGTGGTGGGTGGTTGGCTTGGGCATAGTCTTCATAATCGTGGGCCTCAGATTCCTACCAAACGCATTCACATCAACAATCAATGCCATAGGCGTTACACTCTGGATTGCGACGGGTGTGGGGATTATAGTGGCTAGGAGGTGGATTGCTAGATACGTTAGGGAGTAACGCTGTTCATAAATTACGAAACTCAAAACCAACATTATTCCCTTGGTTTAGACGTAGTATAGGTATAACTTCGCCAGGGCTAGTCTATAGTTATCGTTATCCCTGTCGCAGCACGTGTTGTAAAGTTCCCGGAATAGCCTGGCCTGCAGCTTGGTGCCTGACTCAACTAAGCCCATGAGTGCGTGTGCCCTGGCTAGGTCGTGCAAACCCTCCACCAGAGCATGCATTATCGCAGCTAAACGACCAAATGCAGACCTAGGGACCACTAGGTGGGTGAGCGATTTCTCATCGAGGCTGTTTATCAACCCCATGAATTCATTGAGCAATTCACTGACATTAATGCCTAGTTCATTAAGCACCCTACCCCCAATACCCTCCCCAAACCTAAACACCACAGCACCAACATCAACAACCCCACCACCCCCACCCAACCCCAGCGCTGTCTCGAGTATTGCTGGGTCTATGTCGTGAACCCTAGCCCCGAATGCATTGATCAACTCGGTTGGGGTTATCAGGAGGTGGTGGGCCAGGGTTTGCGGTTGGTTGAGCATTGCGTTGATTGTTAGCTTCGTGACCACGTGCATGAAGCCGTGCGTGAGCCTCAAATCCCTAAGCATCTGTGTGAAGTATGTTAAGCCCTCGATGATGCTGTCGAGGTCGTTGAGGGTTGCCGAGACAACTAGGTAATCACTCACGATGTTGAGTGCTGTCGTGGAGAGCCTCGGGCTTGTGTCATATATCCTATACGCATCAAGTGCCAAGTCCCTAAACCTATCGAGTAAGTCCTCAAAACCATCCAGCGTGGGTGTGGCGATGGCTCTGGACTTAAGTGCTAAGTGCTCGAAGGGCAGTCTCTCAGCATGGGCGCCCAAGGTCTCAGCTGCCTCACTGAACCATGTCTCAGCCTCACTGGGCTTATCATCAATCAACGCGTAACTACCCAATGCATGCCTTAGGCGTGCCTCGTCGCTCGTGAGTACCTGGTTCATGCTTAACTCATCGACAATGAACTCCCTAGCCTCGACATAGCCCCTAAAGCCAGCATCACCGAGCAATTCATTTACGTCCCTCCTCAACTCCCCAAGCCCATTGAGTATAGACCTCGATAGGCCAACCAAGTCGCTAACACCAAGCTTGCTCCTAACCAACTCACCAACAACTCCACTCACCAGGATTGGGTACATGGCGTTAGCCCAGGCAACAAAACCCAGTGGACCACGCCTAGGCAGTGCACCAAGCGCCTTAACAATCACTCCGGCAACCTCAGCGACCCTGTGGCTCATGAGTGATGGGTTGTTCCTAAACAATGAGCCTACAACCTCAACAACACTGGCTAGGGGCCAGGCCATTACCTCAAATATCACGTGGTATGTGTTGAGTAGCTCGAGTAGGTTATTGATTATGGCTTCGGCAACGTCGTCGCCAAGCCCATCAACACTTGATAACCTAGCCAGGAACGCCACGTACCAATGAGGAGCCAAGCGGCTGAGTGGCCTCAGTGCCTCAATGATGAGTATTGCCCTATCGAAGCCCCTCATGAGTGGTATTGCCTGTGCCGCGAGGCGTAGTGCCTCGCCAACAACCCCAGCATCAACAGCCCTACCCCTAACCAACGCCCCTGAGAGCATTGAGGAAAGACCAAGTCCATAAACAGCCTCCCCACTGTAAGCACCACCCCTCCTTACGGCTAGGTTAAAGATCCTAGCAACCTCTTTCGAGACCTCCCTGTAATAATTAGCGAAGGCACCCGTCAACTCATGTATTGTGCCTGGCCTTGTGATTAATGCATCGAGCACCACCTCCCTAACCCCACCATCAACATTAAGAAGCAAATCATCGACACCACACGGCCTCAGGGCATCACCAAGGGACTCCCCAACCAACCCGCCACGCACTGGGTCAACATCCTTGGTAGGAGACTCCTTACTAATCCCATCATAACCGCTGAGTATGGAACCAATAATAAGGGCGACCCTACCCCAACAATCGAAAACCTCCAGCTGGGAAAACACGAAGTGGCTTGTGCGTGGGGCTTAATAAAGGAGTCGCGGTAATACAAACATCGATCCCGCAACATCAGTGTATGATGTCTATGAGCTCCACGTAATCCCTAACAATCGGTAGCTCCAGAACCCAAGCCCCATCCAAGTAGTCAACCCACGCCTCAACTAGGTAATACTCCCTAGGCCCAAGCCTTATGATTGCCTTAAGTGGCTTCCTCGGGTCGTCGGGTTTCATGGGTAGTTCGTAATAGCCAATGAGTCCCGTTGAGTCCGTGCCAACAAGCCTAAGCCTCATCAAGCCTCACTAACGCCCTCGATATTTAAGGCAATAAGTTAAAATAAGCAGTAGCACCAATGATGCGCAACTGCTAAATTAATCAATATGTATCAAAATCAATGCAGGCAAGTGCCAAGCAATCAACCAATCAACGGGGTGCTGACTCCATCAATTCAATATTTAACGAATTACTTAATCGGTTAACGAAGGCCGATGTCAGCCTAGGCCTTAGTGAGCCGTACAACGACGAGAACGACTCACTATTCATTACGGAACCGATGAGGGAGTTACAGGTGCTCCATGTGCTTGGGTTGGGGAGAAGTGTCGATGTGCGGGTGGTCGTTGTTGATGGCTCATCGAGGAGGCTTGGGTCGCCGAGGTTTAGGGTCTTCCTGGCCGGGGTTGCAGTGTATGGGGGTAAGGCACCCCTACGGCTCTACCCACAATTGACGGGCTTAACCGAGGGAGCGAAATTCATAGGTGTTAAGGCGCCCGAGAAAGTGCTGAGGGAGGATATAGAGAAGCACGATAAGTTGAGCAACTACGTTAAGGTTAAGTTCGAGGATGGTAATACGTACTTCCATGAAAGGGCGAATGAGGAGGATGTGAGCGATGACGTTAGGATGAGCCTGGAGAGCTGGGCGATTGAGAAACTAGCCAGGGAATTGGGCAATGGGTACGCGGTTGTTTTGGACGGCCCGCTCTACCTAGGGGTGAAGGTTAAGGAGAAGCTTGCGGAGAGAAGGGTTAATGCGATACGTAAGCTTGAGGAGAGGGGTGTACCCGTGGTCGGCGTTGTTAAGAGGGTTGAGAACTCAAGGAAGCTGTGTGGCAAGGACGTAGTAGATGCGTTAAGCAAGAGCGTAGATGCAAGCATAAACGTGGATCCTAACCACTGCAATGACCCGTTGGTGATTCAGGTGGTTGGTAAGAAGATGGCAAAGGGTGTTGGTGATGTACTGGTCATAGGGCCGTTCAAACAAAGACACAATAAGAGTAGTAACATAGTGAATTATACATTCCCAGAGAGGGTCTTCTGGTACGTCTACAGTGGGTTGGGCCCCAGGGTCTTTAGGATCGAGACCCTAGACAGCATGTATAGCAATGATAAGTTCAGGAATATCATAGACGGCTTAGTTACCTGGTTGGCATCAAGCATCGATAGGAGCGGTATACCATACATCGTAAACGTTGCCGACCACCTCGCCAAGCAGTTGACGAGGAGTATGTATGTGTTGTTTTACGATACTGCGAAAATGATGAATGTGGCGTTTAACTACGACACAGAGCAGGAGGCATTAAACATAAGGAGTGAGCTCATGCAATCAATAAGGCAGGTATTTGGGGGTGCCTCAGTATGAGCACTGAGCCTAGTTTGCTAGATAATCTCGTGGAAGTTGCCGAGAATATCAAAGATGAGGTTAGGAAAAACTATGCGGAGGTAATGATTGGTGAGGTCTCCGCAGCCGATGTTATAACAGTCGGTACTGAGGGTGCCAAGGTCATTGTAGACATACCCTTTGAGAGCTATCGAGGAAGTAAGGTGAAGGTTGGTGATTACCTAGGCATCGCAACCATAGTCCATAAAATGCTCGTGCTCGGTAGGGTTGTTGAGGTCCAGAGGAGCCACGTGATGGGGCTTGCCGGGGTAGCGCCAGTCTTTGGGGCACCAAGTGATTACACGGGTATCGCAACCCCCGCCAGGATAGTCCTGGAGCCACTCACCGAGTGCCCAATGGACGGTTTCGAGAATTGCGAGCCAAACACCGTGCACACACCAATTGACCCACTGAGCATAGTGTTTAAGCCCAAGAGGGAGGTCCTCATGAGGATGCTCCAACTACCGAGTGAGGGCGTCCTGGTTGGTAAGTTGTACAGTGGTGGTGAGGTTGTTGAGGACGTAGACATTAGGCTACCAATACACTCGCTCTATGAGCACGTACTCATCGTAGGCACAACAG
>Ga0081473_146964_pt1 | contig 15067 bp, 22 predicted proteins | sample CisSprmetagenome_FD_70977 | JGI IMG/M metagenome (GOLD analysis project Ga0081473, IMG submission 70977) | Hypoxic/sulfidic aquatic microbial communities from Cistern Spring, Yellowstone National Park, USA v2 (version 2) | ecosystem: Environmental > Aquatic > Thermal springs > Hot (42-90C) >... | reverse complement strand
CATTAAATAAAAATATTCCAGTAATGGTTTCATTTGCAAAAATTGATGATAAATTTATTGTAGATCCAAATAAATATGAAGAGGAAGCTGCGGATATGATTATACATATTGGATTATCAGACAAAATAAATGCATTACAAACGAGAAAATTGGGTTCGATATCTTTAGAAGAATTCAATAATTTATTATCAGAAGCGGAAAAGCTTAAAGATTATTTATTAAAGAAAATACAATGAATGATATTTCTAGATTTGCTTTAGCTAGATTAATTGGTGCAAGGGCAATACAAATTGCAATGGGGGCTCCAATGATGGTAAAATTATCTAAAGAAGATCTGGAAAGAATAAGATATAATCCAGTAAAAATTGCAGAAATAGAATATGAAAAGGGTGTTTTACCATTAAAAGCAGTTTTTAAGAAAATTAAACCTTAATATCATATACTTCATATTCCATAACTTTAAGTAAATCTTTTTTTGAAATTCTTAATAAATGATAATGCGATCCTCCTCCACAATATATTGTTTGGTTATCATCTAATTCTATTATACTTTTATCAACAATTGTTCTTATCTTTTGTTTTAAACCTATAGGAGGTACAGAACCAATATCATATCCAGTAATTTCTTTTACTTCTTTTGCTTTTGCTAATCTTACTTCATTACAATTAAAATATTTCTTTATTTTATTTAAATCAATCATGTCTTTTCCCAATAAAAAACATAATAAAGGTTTATTATCGCAAATTAATAGAATACTCTTTGCAACAACTCCATCAGTATGTTCTTCAGCATTTTTTGCAGACATAACAGGTTTCTCATATTTAATAATTTGAAAAGATACACCTAGCTTATTCAAATAATTTTCTAAATATTTTTCATCTAATAAATTATTTTCCATAAAAAATATTTTATTACAAAATTGATAGGTTTTTAATATATATGAGATGCTATATATACCTGTAGAGCTATATATGTAGCAACCCCTTCTCCAAATGGTGTTAATGTATATCTATTATCTCCAGATTCACCCGGTACTCTCTTAATTAATTTAAATTCAGATAATGATCTTGATGGGAACTTTGATATATGTACAAACTCTTCCATCTTTTTTTTAATTTTCTTTCCAGTTGGATAATAGTTTATACATATTTTGCTAGTTTTGCATGATAAAATAAAATTATATGAGAATAATAATGCTAATGCATATGGTGTACCTAAAATTCTTGCTGTAAAACTTCCTTGTTTTTCGGTAAGTAATATCTCTACAAAAGGATCTGTATATTTTCCCAATTTAGGAAGACCATATTCATTAATATGTCCTAATAAATTCTTTAAACCTTGAGATACAATATGAATTATATCAATAGGTCCAATATCATTTTTAGCAAATTCATCTAAAATTCTATCTATATTATCCCTTTCCTCGCTATATCTATCATATAAGTCTCTTCCATCATCTGTAACTTTGCAATAATTATTATTACTACATTTTAATAGACCTTCCTCTTCTAGTAAGTTAATATATTTTTTATATCTGGGAGGTTTTCTAAAAGCTTCTTTTTTCGCTAATAAATATAAAATTCCCTCAACATTAGGATCTTCTCTTTCTAATTCTGATAAAACTGATCTATTATCTTCATAAGACCTTATGGCAAGCTCTAATGCAATCTTTGATAAATTGGATTTAGAATTTATTCCCATAGTTATTACTATTATATAGTAAAGAATAAAAATATATTCTGACATACTTTATATTCTCGATAAGATTTTTAGATATCTATAGTAAAGATTTGTTTCTAAACATCTATTTATATATTATTGCTAGATTTTTTAATATATATTCAGCAACATTATATCCATCCTCAGTTAATCTATATCTAATATTTCCTTTATGACCTCTTCTAGTTACAAGTTCATATATTTCTAATTGTTTAACATTTATTCTATTTCTAAATTTATTATGACAGTCTAAAGATAATTTTTAATATATAATCTATGACATTTTTTAATGATAATGTCCAATTTTTACATTTATCACAATTATTTTCCCCATTATAGAGAACTAAAAGTATAATTCCATATTTTCCAATAAGTTTTGGTGTCAAAAATTGTTTATCATAATTTTCATATATCACTTTAAAAATTGGATAGAAACGATATTTATTTGGGTCATCATCTACAATTAATTCATTGCATAATATCTTCAATATTCTATTCACATCTAAATTTTTATAATCTATATCAAGATTCTTATAAATATTCATTTCTCTTTTAAGTTTCCTAGCTATATCTTCACCAGCAGTTGTTAAAAAATATCCACCTTCAGGAAGTATACTTAATATTCCCATTTTATAAAGAAATTGAATATCCCGGGGATTATATTTATGTATATTAAATTTAGAATCGGGAGGAGATTCGTATAATTTGATAATTGTATCTAATTTACTTTCTTTCTCTATAGCAGCTTTTATTATCGGAATTCCTTTAGAATATCCATACAATATTAATGATAATAATTCAGAATTTAGTGTAGAGACTCTCATTTTTTATAGAATAAATATAAATTAAGACCTTTTCTCTATCCAATATTTGTTCATTAAAATATTTATCCCAATTATTCATATAACTACTATCTTGTAGATAAAAATTATAAATGGGACCGCGGGGATTTGAACCCCGGACCTCCGCCTAGTCAGGGCGGCATCATAACCACTAGACTACGGTCCCCCATATTTTTCTAATTCTTTTACTAATTCTATTATATTTTCTATATGTTTTTTTATTTTTCTTCTTTTATTAATTATTTTTTTAAATAAGGATAAAGTATTTTTTAAGCTTTTTTCATATGCTTTTTTATATTTATTTAATTCTTTATTTAATTCTTTATAATATTTTTTGTTATATCTACCAATATTTCCAGCAAATTCATCTAAATAATTATATAAATTATTTTCATATTCAAACATATTTGTACATTCTATCTCAAATTTTTTTCTATCTTTGTTATCTTCTCTCTTTAATTGATAAGTTTTTTTCAGATTTTCAGCAATTTTTTCATATATATTTTCAATTTCATTGTATATTTTCTCTTCTTCTGGTGAAATATCCCTATCCTTTTTCTTTTCCATAATTATATAAAAATCTTTAGTATTATATAAAGTTTATCTTATTATCCTAAAATCTTGATAATTATTAATTTCTATATCTTTTATATCAATTTTATCAACTCTAGCCCTTTCAGGTCCTTTTTTACATAATTCAATTATCTTATTTATATTATCATCATCTCCTTCAAAAACAGCCTCTACAGTTCCATCCGGATTGTTTTTTACATATCCTTTAACATTTAATCTCTTAGCATGTAAGAATACAAAATTTCTAAACCCAACACCCTGGACTTTTCCATATATAATTACCTTTACAGCTTTCATTCTTTATAATTTATAAATATTTTTAAATATCTAATATTGATGGAAAGTCGGAATGAGCGAATTTATGATGAAAACTTTATTTATAAAAGATATTTTGAAGGAAGATTTTTTGGGTAAGGAGGTTGATATAAAAGGATGGGTTTATAGAATGAGGGATATGAAGGATAAAATTTTCTTTGTAATAAGGGATTCTTCAGGAATAATACAGGCAGTTGTAAAAAAAGAAAATGTTGATAAAAAAACATGGGAAGATGCAACAAAATTTCAAATTGAAGGTTCTTTAGAAGTAAAAGGAATATTAAGAAAGGATGAGAGAGCACCTGGTGGATATGAAATAGAAGTAAAGGAAATAAAAGTATATGATTATGGAAAACCATTTCCATTAAAGGGGGATGAGGATGTAGATACAATACAAAAGTATAGACATCTATGGATAAGAACTAGATGGTTTACAGATGTATTAAAAATAAAACATAGTTTAATTGTAAATCTTAGAGAATGGTTTATAAAGGATGGATGGTATGAAGTAACACCAGCAATATTAGTTGGAAATGCTGCAGAAAATACTACAGAATTATTTGAAGTAAAATATTTTGAAGATAAGGCATATTTATCCCAATCTGCTCAATTATATTTAGAAGCATTAATATTCTCATTAGAAAAAGTTTATTCATTAACACCATCATTTAGAGCAGAATTATCTAGAACTAAAAGACATTTACATGAATATTGGCATTTTGAAATTGAGGCTGCATGGTATCATTTGGAAGATATTATTAAGGTTATGGAGGAATCATTAAAATATTCAATTGAAAAAACAATTGAAGAAAGAAAATCTGAATTTGAAGAATTAAAAAATATTACAGGAAGAGATATAAATGAATTAAAGCAATTTGTTGAAAAACCATGGAAAATTATTACATATAAAGATGCAATAAAGAAATTACAGGATCTTGGCGTTAATATAAAATATGGAGATGATCTTGGATCTGATGAAGAAAGATTATTAACAGAACAATTTGATGTACCAATATTTGTTACATATTATCCAAGGGAAGTAAAGGCATTCTATATGTATGAAGTTGGTGACGGAACTGTAAAGAACTTTGATTTACTTGCTCCAGAGGGATATGGGGAAATAATTGGTGGATCCGAAAGAGAATGGAGGTATGATATATTACATAAAAAGATTGAAGAATGGGGATTAGATAAATTAAAGGTTAAGGTTGGAAATGAGGAAATAAGTGCATATGAATGGTATGAAGATTTAAGAAAATATGGATCTGTTCCACATTCTGGAATGGGATTGGGTATTGAAAGATTCTTAAGATGGGTATGTAAATTGGATCATATTAGAGATACACAACCATTCCCAAGATTAAGGGGAAGCTGGCTATATCCATAGTTTTTTATCTATAGATCATTTTTATTCCTAAAAGCTCTAATATTAATTTTTGATGATTTTTTATAAAACCTTCAGCATGTTTTATTATCTTTCCATAAGCTTTTTCATGATGATCTATTCCCCAAACAACAATTGTATGTGTATTTTTAAATATAGAAAATATAATCCTTATATCTCTATTTACTCTATCAGAAAATAATGGAATTGATAAATTTCCAATTTTTATTTCTCCCTTTAATTTTTCTATTTTTCCATTAAGTTCTCTAAGTGATTCTAATCTATCAAAAATTATTTTATATTGATTATTTAATTCTTTTTTAAGATCCTTTATCCATTCTTCCAAAAATTTTATATTATTTTTAACTCTTTCATAATCTACTAAATCATTACCAAATAATATAAAAACCCCATATGTTCTATTAAGTAATATTGCCATAATAAAAAAGAGTTTTTATTTAATTATGAATTTTTAAATATTATAAAAAATTTAAGTATTTTTATAATAATTATCCTTTATGAGTGATAAAAAAGATTTATACCAAAAATTGGATCAAATACTTAGGGGAATGTTTAAATATTCAATTATTTTAGGTGATTGGGGGAAATATGTATGGATAGTGATATATTTGGGAAATGGTGGATATGATGCAAAAAGCTTTGGTGTTAAACCATGGAAAATAAGAGAATTTGAGAGTCAAACGGTTTGTAGGTCATGTCTTGGAGGTATGCATCTTAGTGAATATGATTATACAACTGATAGTTACTATATTAGTTTTAATCCTGGTATAAGAGAGTTAAGGAAAAATATGGGAAAAGTGAGAAATATAATAAGGAAGATAGAAACCCGGGCTATTGATATATATAATATAATTGTAGACTCATATCTAGATCCCTCAGAGGAGCATAGGAAAATATCAATATACTTCAAAAGAGAGGTACGAGATTATAATAAAATAAATGAAGAAATTAAAGAAAGTACTATCTTTGGACAGTCTATTCCTAGGAGGCATGAATCTATAGATGATATTCCTAGGAGGCGTGAATCTATAGATGAACCAGTTTTTAGATTTATGGCTTTAAAAGGGAAGAAAAAGTATATAAACGATGGTAAAATTGAGTTATCATATCCAAATTATTATAGATTTAGCTATATAGTTTATGGACGTTTTTAAACCTTTTCTAAATTTTCCTTAAATTCCTTTGTAGTTTCTTCAGGTATTGATGAAACAACATATTCTAAATGACAAATTTCCATATAACCAATATCAAATAAAGGTCTTTGAGATATTTTAATAATTGGATATGATCTTGATTCTCTTAATAGTGTTGTATCAAATATAGCTAAATTAAAGTTCTCATACAATTTTTCATATGTAACCAATATATTATATAGATTTTTAATAAATTCTTCAAATTTGTTCTGAGATAAGAAAAATATACCAAATGTATCGACATATCCTATTAATTCATTATTTCTAAATGGAGCAAAGGATGACCATAATTTAATTAACCCATCTAATATTATTCTCTCATTTAATTGTTTTTCAAAATTAAAATAATCTTCTATAAAGAATTTCTTATATTTATCAAAATATTTGTTGGATTTATCTAAATAAATTCTAAAATAATTTGTTGGCTCTTTTTCAATTAATATTTGGAAATGTAGATGTTCTTGTGATGCACCAGCAGAAAATCCTTTATTTAAATTAATAAATATATATTTATAATCTTTTTCAGGTATTTTTTCATAGAATTCTTTTATTAGCATGAATGAATTATAAAGATCTAAATAATTTATTTGAGAAAAATTCTTTACATGTTTTTTATAGTTTGGGACTAATACTGCATGATATTTTCCATATGGATATTTATTTGAAAAGAGGACAGAATCCCCAATATATATCTTCTTTGAAAATTCAAAATCTGGAGATTCTTTTTCAGGATCACAAAAAGGACATTTTGATTTTTTTGAATATATTCTACCAAAATTTCTTGGTTTATTTTTTATAGATTTATTTATTCTTATCTTAAAATTAGTTATTGGATCAATCCTTTCTTCGATTATAAATCTCTCAAATTCATTATTAAACAAATTCTTTACACTATATTCTTTTGATATCAATTTTAAATCTTCATTATATATCTTTTCCATTTTTAAGTTAGAATCTTTAGTAAATAAAAATATTTGAAATTTGCTTTTACACTTAAATGATAACTAAAAAGAAAATATTTATAAATATATTTATAATTAATTAACAATGGACAATAAACTTCAAAATATGGATGAAATATCAGAGGAAAGTATAAATCAAGGAAGTTTTGGATTTGAAATTTTTGATGTAAAAGATCCAGTAAAATATAATTCTAATACATATAATCTTATTATTTATGCATGTCATTATAAAGATTATGAGATAAATATAAAGATACTTTCATAATTATAGATCATGGAGAGTTTAAAAAATCTTATAAAGGGTCTAGATGAGCTTGTTAATAGATTTAAATTATATGGACCCAATTATCAAAATCCGGTTTTAGAATGTGAAATAAAAAAGAATAAATATTCTTGTAAGACTCTAAGTTATTTTGGTATAAGAAATGAAGATATAATAAGTATTCTCTTGAGAATATGTAACTATATTGGTATAGATAGTTATAGTTGTAATGTAAGAATATCAAATTATCCAGAAGCTCCAGAAAGCATACAAAGAGAATTAAAGTTTATATTAGATGAGATGAATAGAGTTAAAATAGTTAAATTTATTGAACCGTATATTAATGAAACAAAAGGTCTAAAGGTCAGAAGAGGAATGATTCAGGTATCATTTTATATAAGCTATTAATTTTAATGATTTTTAGAAATTTTAGACAAAATTTCTTAAAAAGTAGATTATTATAATTTTCTGTATGATCATAATATATGTTTCATTGATACTTTTACATATAAAAACCTTTTATATTATATTATCTTTAATTTTTATTACTCAATATTATTTTATAATTTCAGAGATTTATTCTTCTAATTTCTTTCGCAATATTTTCTAAATTATTTACTATTACAAAATAAAATAAAAAGGAAAGTTTATAAATAATATTCTCATAAAAGATATATGGTCTATAATTCTATATCTGAAAAGATAGTTAAAGAAATTAGTGAAATAAGTCCAAAGTCATGCGGCTTGAATCATTCTTATGAATTAATAATAACTAAAAGTGAGATTGTTCCACTCGATTATCTCCTTAAAGTAGCAGTGGGAGAAAGAGGAATATATGGGATAATTGTTTATATTGGAAATTTACAACCAAAAGAATTAGATTATATTATCACCGGTTTATTGGGTAGAAGACACATATTTTTAAGTTATCTTTTCTCAAAAGTTAAAGGGAAAATACGTTCATATGAAGAAGTGATAGAGAAAGACAAAGATGGGAGTTTAATAGATAATATGAGAATAAATGTCGTGGGCAATGATAATAATGAGGATATCCTGATAGAAAAGACAGTATCTAGAGGATATTATATTAATTATAGTCATCTGAAATTACCAAGTAAGGAGGAGGACTTACGATCTATGGAGAAGACTTTAAAATGTATAGAGGACAATATAGAAGAATATTTAAAGAAATCATTTGGAATTTCGGAAATTTCAAGTTCTTACCTAAGCGAATTAGATAATTTTCTTTCTATTAGATTGCGTACGGAATTAATTGGAGAAAGGACAAGTATAAGTCCAATAATTAGTTATGATAAAATAAGGATTGAGATTTCTCTTTCAGATAAGGAAAAAAGGGAATATTATATTTATATATTCTATAACCCATCTACAGAATTGGATAAAAAAGAAAGTAAAACTTCTTAATTTATCTTTCTTTTTAATTAAAAAATATGGATACATACCCCGATATTACAAATTATTATTATTTAATTTATTATATTAAAAAATCATGTAATCTTTGTTCAGGATGATTACTAACAATTCTAGAAAACATTCTAATAGCTTTTTCAGTAGATAAATCGTATTTAATTATCTTACCTTCATATATATCATAAGTTATTAATGTAACAATATTATATCCACTGCTACGATTATATATAGATGATAAAGATAAAATTATATTTGGTATTGGTACTCTAATTCCATTATAATTTATTAGTGAGAGAAATGTTATAATATGTGAATCATCTTCATAATTTAAATTATATAAACGATTCAATAAGTAACTTCTGCTTACTGCCCAAATGTAAGGATGACCATTATCCGCTGCAGATCTCCATTTTGAATCATCAATTTTGGGATGATCCTTTTTTATATTATAGAAATCTGTAGAATATCTAACATAGATATCATTTGCTATATACATTCTATTTAACAATACATAAGATCCAGATTCATCTCTATAAATATTTAATCTTGGTTGTATACGTATTCTGTGTGCTCTAAAAAGATGTAAGAGTTTTTTATAACCATGTATAGAATGAAAAGATATATAAAAAGTGACTTGTTTATGACTATGGCTTTCATAAATCTTTATTCCATCTATCTCCCTATTTATCATCATATGTTGAAAATGTTGGTCTATTAAAACATTATACATTTTGTTTGAAAGTGGCGAATGTACTTTTATCCCCGACCATGGTACTGTACTACGCATTGTCAGAACTTGGAAAACTCCGTTTTCCTGATGATAGATAAGATTATGTGCATGGGAGAAATAGTTATAGAAGTTTAATAAATAATAGTAATAATTGCTTTTATTACCCTTACTAAATATGCTAAGTATACCCATTATGAAATAATGAAATTATGAAAAATAAAAATTTTTTGATAATGTTATAGAAGAGGATATTTATTTCAACAAACAATATTTAGAATAAGAATATTACTTACTGTGGATTTTTAGAATATAAAATTATTTTGGAATAGAAAATGAAAATAAATTTAGAGATATTTAATATTTAATAGTAGAAATAATGATAAAAGTACAGAATATTGATATGAAAATTATCTTAATATTCATAGAAACTGAAAAAATTTTAGATAATGTAAAAAATAATATCTTTACGACTCATTTTAGTTTATAGCCAATAGAATATATTTTTATATTTTAATGATAAATTATTATAAAATGAGTGATTTAGGAACATTAATAGCTGGAATTAGTGCTATAGTAATAGTAGCTCTTATATTGGGATGGATCATAGCTTCAATACCTGTTTATTTGGCTGCCAAACTTTTTGGTAGTGATGCATCATTTTTAAGGGCTATGGGTGCTGTTCTACTTTCAGGAATAGTAGCTGTCATGATAATAATAATCTTTTTATTTATTTCAGCTGCATATGGAAGTTTTTTATTAATTATTTTGGGACTCGTTGTGGCTTTTATAGCTGTTTTGGGTGTATATAAATCTATGCTTAATGTGGGTTGGGGAGCAGCTTTTGGTATAATAATTGTATCTATTATAATAGGATTTATCTTTAATCTAATATTGTCTTTGTTTGGCATTGGTATCTTCTATTTACTTGGTAACTCTCAGTTACAATCATTTATATACCCATTATTCAATTTAACTAATATTTCTCAAGGCTTTAACCCAGGTTGAAGTTAATAAAATTGATATAAATTTTTATAATATTCATAAAAATATAGGAAATCCCAATTAGTATAAAAATAATATTTTTAGAATTTTAATTATATATTATTATAATGGTTAGTTCAGGATTTTCAGCATTGGGTATTGTTGGAATTATAGTAGGTTTTATAGTTGCATGGATCATTAGTTCAATACCTGTTTATTTGGCTGCCAGGATTATTGGTGAACATGTATCATTTTTAAGAACTCTGATTGCTACCTTAATTTCTGGTATTGTTTCTTTTATAATAGGTTTTTTTGTAATAGCGAGCCTTTTATTTACATCAAGTCTTACAATACTTTTCGTGGGACTTATTATTGGTTTTGTAATATCTCTAATTATTTATAAGTATCTGCTTGATGTAAGTTGGGTAAGAGCTTTCATTATACTAATTATAGCTGGTGTAATAGAGTTGGGTATTCTTCTAATTCTCTTTCTAATATTGTCTGCTATTGGTTATTTTATACTTGGTAGTGCCTTTTCAAGTCTTCAAGGAGTATCGGGTTGAAGATTTTTATATTTTTAAAATCTTTAGTCCGAATTAAAAAGAAATAAGAAGAATTAGATTTAAATCTTTTATTTTTTATGTATAAAGTCTAAATTTTTCATATAGAAGAGTCATAATTATAATTCTATTATTTGATAGTTTGTTATTATATAAATGTCTAGTAGATGAATAGCGTTAAAAGATTGGATTTAAAAATACTAATCTTTAATTTTTATTATATCTCCTAATCTTTATATTGTAAATATTAACAAATTTTAAAAATAACAAAAGTTTTATTCTTTTTATGGGAATTGATATTATTGATATTATTATTTTAGTAGTGTTTTTCATATCAATTTATAATTCTTTAATAGCATTGAAGAATGCAGAGAGGACTTGGTATGATATGAATATATTATTACAAAAAAGACATTATGTATTAGCAAAATTAGTAGAAACTTTATGTCGTATGACTGTCAACCTTTAAAAACTCCAATTAGTGGACAAGATTGCATATATTATTCTATTTCTACTTGGTATTCATATCTAACGAGTGATGGAAATAGTATATATTGGAAATCTGAATTTTTAGATGGCTTTGATGCTGGAATACCTGCATTATTTACAGATGGAACTGGTTTTTTAGCAGTAGATTTAGAAAAGGCACCAACTGTTGAAGTAAGAACAAATATAATTGAAATAATACCAAATAATTCGCAAAATCATAAAATAAAATTATCTAATATTGCTAATGCTAAAATAATTACTGATGAAATTTTACAATATATAAAATATGCTGCAAATAACAATATCCAAATAAATCTATCCAATATAAAAAATTATGAATTTATAATAGGGAATGATATAATAAGAAATTTAAAAAAATATGTATTGAGTGGGGAATTAAGGAATTCTATATTTCATGATAAAGCAGGAGTAAAAATAGATTCATGGAATTATGATAGTCAAAATCATTTGTATTTAGTAGAACAATATATTCCAATTAATGAAGATTATACTATTGTTGGAGGATTTGCAGATACTGGAGAAATGATAGATATGAAACCAGTAAAAGTTACGGTTCCAGATATATCTACAGGAATCTTGGAAGTGCGTTTATCTAATTTTTATCGAAATGAGTTCATTAAAAAGGCTATTGCTAATATAATTCTTGGAATTATTTATTTGATTACTGGAATTGCATTAATAATATAGATTTTTTATTATAAAATTTCTATATAATGGATCAAAAATTATAAAAGTTAGATATTCTTTAGCCAAAAAATATAAAATTCAGAATTTTATATTTTTATAGAATGAATGATCTAGAAATATTATCGGTAATTCTTGGGCTGGGAATCTCGGGGGCAGTCATGATTCTTGTACTAGGATGGATTATAGGTTCGATACTTATTTATTTTGTTGCTAAGCATTTTAATAGAAATGTATCATTTGAGAAGGCTTTAGGTGCTACTATACTTTCAGAAACAGTATTTCCAACAATAATAGGAATACTATACTTTCTTTCTATCTTAATTTCAATAATAATGATATATAACAATTATATATTAAGTATATTAACTTTTACTCTTTCGATAATTGTAATAATTATTGGTTTTATAGCAGTTTTATATATCTATAAAACCGCATTTAATGTAGGTTGGGGAGTAGCTTTTGTTGTATCTATTTTAGCTATCATAATAGAGAGTATCTTAATATCAATATTATATGTAGTAACTATGGTAATATCCATAGTAAATACACCAGTAGGAACAATGGAAATAGGAATTATTGGAATAATAGGTGGGTTTACGTTAGGATTGCTTTTATCTACAATATTTATCTATTTGATTGCTAAACGTCTTAATATAAATATATCCTTTTTAGAAACTTCAATAATTAATTTATTTCCGGGAATAGTATCTTTTATAATAACCATAATTTCTTTCTTATTATTTATATTAGAACTAAATAAAATAGCATTCTTTATAGGAGTAAGTATAATTTTCATAGTAGCTTCAATTTTCTATAAATATATACTTAATATAAGTTGGAGAAAAGCTATTCTTATGTCAATTATATTTAGTGTATTATGGTCTATTATTGGTCTATTTACAGGGCTTATTTCTTTCAGTCTTCCGATTTGTTGCTAATGTATTTATGTGTCTTTATAAAGTACATACATGGTACGATTCTATGTCGGATAACAGAAATTATCCGTCATGGATTTTGGGAGAGGATACAGTTATATATGATTTTGATTGATGTTTTAATATAGATAATCCAGATTAATTAATATTAAAATTTTAGATTTTTATAAAGAATTTAAAAAAATATTAAAAAATATTGTCTGAAGATTTAATATTATGGAACCAGGAATAGGATTTGCTATTGAAGTTCCTGTAGAAGCTATAATTAAAATGCAGGATTTATCAAAAATTAAAATTAAAAATAATGAAATAAAATTTTATTTTACTTTAACTTTTCAATTGAATGAAGAATTAATAAGATTAGAAGATGTAGAAGAAATTTTAGATAGTATCATTGATGAATTTAATGCTCATTATGATGATAGATTTCAAGCTTATAAAGTAATAAACTATAATAATAAAGAATTTTATATCATTTACAATCTTTATTTTGAAGAACCTGAAGATGATTATTATTATGAAAATATATACTTAGTGAAAAAACAACAAGAAGAAGAGCTTATGAGTCCTATAATTTCATCAATAAATATTTATTTAATTCCTAAAAATCCTCCAGATGAGAAGGTTCTATATGACTTAATAAATCTTTCTGAAGAGATTATTAATAAAGTGTTAGAAAATTTTAGTATTCATAAGAAAAGAAAATTTTTATATATAGAATCTAGTCAAGATGTAATCAAAAAAATTAAAAATGATCTCGAGAATGATAACAAAATATACAAAAAGATACAAATAGAACCTATTGGACAAAATAAGCTTAAGATTATAGAGCCTACAGATCTTATCATAGAAAAATTGATCAATAAAATTACTAAAAAAAGCATTTTAGAATTAATAAAGAGTTGGAATATATGGTCTCCGTAAAGATTTATAAAATTAATCCTAAGCTTGTAAATTATTTCAATAATTGGATTTTAAACATAGGAGATAAAGGTGTGGAATATAGAAAAGAAAATTTTAAAGAAGAAGAGTTTTCTTTAAAATTTTACATAATGGATAGAATAGAAAATGACTATGGAATATACTATGAAACACAAATTGATGAAATTATTATATTATATAACGTAGAGAAGAAAGAATTTCCCAATAAGGTTTCAAAACCTATTTCTTTTCAAGTGTATAATAAAGATAATGTAGAAAATTATTTAGGGGTATTTTATACAGGAAATAATCTTAAACTTTTTTTAGATGTTATAAGTAGTATATTTAATGAAAAAAAGATATTGTATGATGTAAGATTTGAATTATATAAAAAGAAAAATGATCTTACAAAAATATTTAAAGAAATAAAAGAATTTAGAGCTAAAGATTTATTAGATGACTTAGAAAAAGACGTATCTATTAGAGGTATTCAATTACAATCTTCAATAGCATGGTCTAGATATTTAGAAAAACTTGAGGGAAAGTTAGAAAATATAAGAGTTAAGTATAGAAATATTTATGTAACAATATCATCTAAGGGCGTTATATCTTCTAGATCTAGAGATTTTGAAGAAAAGAAGGAGGAATATACATATAATATATTAAAAGATTTGATCAAAATAGGTGCTATTAAGGTTTTACAAGAAGAATAATTTTTATTATATCTTTATATATTAAAATTTATAAATATAGTAAGAACTTCAATAATAAAATTTAACTTTCAAAAATACTTTAATTAATTTTTTAAATTTATAATTTATGTTCTTGACTTTTTCAATTATCTATAAGATTTTTTGGTTTTATTTCTTTCTGTATTTTTCTACATTATTTAGGATTTGTATGAAAAATAAATCCCTGTTATAAGTTAAGAAAAGTCGTTTCCTTTATACTTTCAAAAACTATTAAAGATACAGTTTCTTTTACTCCTTTAATTTCTCTTATCTTATCTAAAACTGCTTTTCCCAAACTCTCAACATCTT
>Ga0081473_124527_pt1 | contig 15129 bp, 30 predicted proteins | sample CisSprmetagenome_FD_70977 | JGI IMG/M metagenome (GOLD analysis project Ga0081473, IMG submission 70977) | Hypoxic/sulfidic aquatic microbial communities from Cistern Spring, Yellowstone National Park, USA v2 (version 2) | ecosystem: Environmental > Aquatic > Thermal springs > Hot (42-90C) >... | reverse complement strand
TATGCTGGGTATCCAAGTCTGACGCTGTAGATCGCTGGATAGTTCTCATCGAAAGATCTTCTTTTCTCAATAAGTATGTAGTCGGGATCAACATCTATCTTTACAGCCTTCGGCTCAATAATTTTAACGGAATCAAGAGAGCTTGGAGATCCTGTCCTGATACCTTTTGGAAAGATCTTTATCCAGGCTCTTCTAGATATATACAGCCTCACAAGATTCATTATCTCTTTCACAGGCACCGGAGATACTCTTTTATACATCTCAATCATTTATCTTTAACCTCCAAGTCCTCTTTCTTCTCAAGATTCACTATACATCTTCCATTGCTCCATTTGTATCCGAATTCTTCGCAGACAATCCTCAGGTATGTTAATACTGTCGAGGGGCTGTAGTCTGTCAGCATAGCAATATCATGATAGCTTATAGCGAAGATTTTTTGCTCGGCTGACCTTGCCTTAACAAGCTTTAGAAATATCTCAGCAATCTCGTCTTTTGTCTTCACTCTGCCCATACGCATCTCCATGTATAATATATACATCGGAGCTTATAAATAAATGTGTGTGAGAATGATGCGGGTTTAAAAACCTGCCAGGCGAAAATCTGGCGAAGCTTAAAAAGCTTATAAAGCTTACACACATTTATTCATTTATTTGCAGACTCTAAAAACACAAGTCACAAAAACAGGGGTCTCACACACATATTCATATATTCATATATATATTTATATATATACACAAAAATAATGTATTCATCGCCGGCCCATATAGGGGCCCCATTCACCATTCACACAAAATAAATAAATGAGACCCTTGTCACCACAAAACCCTCCAAAACCCTTGCAAATAAATGTGTGAATGATCCACTCGGCAATCTTTTTATATAAAAATATGAAAAAGCCTCATCGAATCAATTTTAGAATTTTGCGAATAAATAAATAAATAAAAAAGAATCATTTAGGATTGTATAGTGTCAGGCCTTCGGGCCAGAACTTGTATCTCATAAGCTCCTGCGGTGTCGGTTGTCTGCATTTTTTCTTCAATATGTTTAGAAAAGCCTCAGCCTCGAGAAGAGATATATACGACATGCCTGCCAGGTCGAGAGGCGTTAACCATTTCGGGATGATCATCTTACCGCCGTAGCATGGTCTCACAATATAATTCTTCTCAAGCTCAATACAATCAGCGATATAACACTCCTCAAGATATTTCACATAGAGATCTAGGCATCTGCCCTGCTTATCCCCAGCCATCTCAGCCTTCTCACTCATAATTGATCAGCCTCTTCACAGCGTCTCTTATTACCTTTGATCTTGATATATATTTCTTCCAGCGGTATTCATCAAGCTTCTTGAGAAGATCTTTAGGCATTCTGATTGTTATTATCACCGTCTTCTCTCTGAAATACTCTCTTTTATTATATAATTTTTCAGTATAGTTCATCATGTCAGGCGGCGGCAGTTTCGCTTTGGATCTTCTGACAAGGATCTCAACTGTCATTTTCTCCACCTCCTGCCCACCAACACTATCCAGGTCTTGAAGTATATAATGTCTTTCTCCTTAGTTATTAAGTCTCTTGATGCATACAGATTTCTCAGAACCTGCCTGATAAGCTCAGACCTTGTGATACCTAATTCCTCAGCCAATTTGTCTATGAATTCTGCAATTTCATTATCCAAGGCTGTGCAGAAGATCCTAACCATTTTTCTCAGCCTCATCTCTCTTTCTCTTCTCATATTCCTCTGCAACTTCTTTGAACGCAAGCATTCTCAGTCTGCTGTAATACTTGTCATAAAACTTGATCATCCCATATGCAATTATATACTCTACAGCATTCTCAATCTTCATATTCATCTCCTGCGCCATCTTCTTTATGTTTTCAAAATCTTCATCTGATAATGCTATACATATGATATGTGTCATTCTCTCTCCTCCTCCTCAGGATGTTTCCTGGCTGTCTTAGGCTTCTCAGGCGCAGGTGGTCTGTCGAATATTAACGCTCCCTTCTTGTCCTGCCTTATATATACTCTTACGGCTTTTCCTTGAGCTAATAACAGCTGTATTCTTTTCACGTCTCTCAGAATTGTTTTTGAGAATGTGAACCACTCGTTATACTTGTTATCCATCTCCCTGTATCCTCTCACAATTATCATCTCTCCACGCCTAGTGTTCAAAACCTCAATATCTTCGATCACTATTGTTCTTCCAGCCTCGTTTCGAAGAGGGATCCTTTCCAGAGGCTCAAAATCTATTACGGGACGGGATCTTTTTTCAGACAAGGTCTCACCATGTATAATGTTTCCTTAGAAAGCTTATAAAGTCACCGTCTGCATATTATAAAAAATATATTATATATATATAAGGATATTATGGACGCCTTATACATCATTTTAGGAGCCCGTATATAAAATCGTATTTTCCGCGTCTCATGTCTCTGCAGATCTTCTTTGCGAATTCTCTCTCTATTCTTCGTCTGTAGTATCTTGCTCTCCAAAGCAGGATCATAAGGCTCGTCCCGTTTCCAGTATCGTCATACACATAGATCTTCCACAGGCCCAGGTCTTTGAAGCATCTCAGCTTGTAGTATTTGTCTATCTCGAGCTCAAGCTTCTCTCTCATGATCCTCTCACCATTATGTCATACATCTCCCAGAGCGTCAGCGCGACCAGTAATGTTATAACAAATGCCACGAGACCTATCGTTATTATTATGCTGAGTCTGTTTATCTCGTTGATCGCTGTTATAATCGATTGATTCTTAATGCTGTAGATCTCCTCGATGCTAAGCAAGACATATAAGAGATATATGAATGCTACGGCTACTAATATCAAGAAGATTGCAAAGACTGTGAAGAAGAGGATCTCTTTTCTCATAAACAGTCGCCGAAAACAGTTTATAAACTGAAATATAAATTTTATACACATGGTGAACACATGCCCGAAGACTTCAAGACGTATATAACCAGACTTTATGAACATGCTAAAAAGCATATCGAGATGCTTCAGTCAGCAATTCAAAATGATGAGTATGACACGGCAGACTTTCTGGCTCAGGTTGTTGTGCAGGATCTTATCAAATTGAGAGAAGTTATTAATACGCAGCTTAGATTCTCTAAATCGCAGAAGTGAGTGATCATATATGTCTTCTGAACAAAAACAGGAGGTTGTGCAGCTAGAGGTTGATAAGATCCTTATTCCCGAAGATAGAGTAACATCTGTGATGGACGAGGAGATTGAGGCGGAATTAGAGGCGTCTATAAAGCAGCATGGGATACTGCAGCCGCTTCAGATCGCTCTGGTTAATAATCAGTATATTCTTATAGACGGGCTTCATCGATTGCGTATAGCTAAGAAGCTTGGCATGAAGACTGTGCCAGCGATCATAAAGCCGATGAGCGAAGACCAGCTTTTAATAACCAACTTGATAATGAATCGTCAGCGCGGTAGATCCAACCCAGCACAGGAAGCATTGATATTAGCTAAGCTTGTTGATGAATATCAGTATGACTTTGACAAAGCTGCAGAGCTGCTTGGTATGAGCCGATCCACAGCCGATAAGTATTATAGAATAGCGAAGAACACTACAGACAAGATCCTTGAGTATCTTGGCAGCGGATTAATGAGCGTTGGATGCGCCTACTGGCTGACATATCTGGAGGATAAGAATAAACAGAATGAGCTGGCGGAATATATAGTGAAGTGGGGCTACACAGTTGATCAATGCAGAAGCGCTGTGATGAGCATTATAAGACCTGAAGAGCCTCAGCCATATGTTATAATGCCCACCGGTGAGATCAAACCCAAACCAGTGCCAGTTTACCCCTGTGGTAAAGAGGTTGATCCAAGCAAAATAGTTGTTGTGCATATAGATGCTGATGTCTGGCCCATCGTTCAAGAAGCATTTAAGCAGCTTTGTGCCGAAGGCTTTTTCTACGGAAAACAAGAACTGATACAACAGCAGCAACCTGCAGAGGAAGCGGTCGAGGAAGAGGAGATAGAAGAAACTCCTCCGCCTCCGCCACCTAAACAGCCGCAGGCTAAGAAAGACTGGTTCATCGAAAAACTATAAAATTTTTTATACATCTATTATTATAATATTTTTCTTCTCATCGCCACGCTGACATATATATATATCCGTCGCATCGCTGCGCCAATATGTTACTCCTACCCATATATTACGGGTATAAAATTACGCCGGCCCCCCATCTCGCGAGAACGCCCGCCTAATTTTATAGGGGAGAGTATTAGGAAACGGTAACATTTTCGCCGCGGCACAGCGGGATCTTTCGGAGAATGATCGTAATAATTATTGGCTAAAAATCATGGATCCGACGGCGATGAAAAGTCCGATTGTGAAACCGATGAGGAATTCACGTAGATCGCCGATGAAGTCATCATCACGGTATTCGAGATGCTCAAGGAATTGGTATATGAAATAAAGAACGGTATAAAATAAAGATATGTATATGTTATTGATAGATAGAAAGCCAGCGAGCCCGCCCCCCAGTATATGTCCTATATCAGTTAATAAATCATATATCTTCTTTTTCGACAACATTTTTCTCAGCCTCAGCAAGCTTACGCTTAAGTATCTCAAGACCTACATACATCATTCTTATCATGTTGAACACAGTTCTATCAATCGCCTCCAGAGCCTCTAATATATAATAGTCTCCAACATATTCTTTGGCCAGATCGTTAATTCTTCTTCTCACAGTCTCATACGCCTGAATCTTTCTCTGCAGAACATCCATATCATGCATTATCTTATCAATCTTACTTCTTTTCATGACATAACACCTGATCTAACCTTAGGCATCCAGGGCATATATTTTCTCTCGATCCTTGCTTTGTTAATCACCTTCTCATATATATACGGCGCACCGCATCCAGAGCATCTTCCTATGGTAGTAATCTTTATAATGTTATCATCTTCATAGATCTTTGTCTTTATATCAACAATCTCTCCGAGACAGATCGGGCATCTCAACATCATGTGATAATCACCTAACACGGCCTAACCTCAAAATCTTTGGCCAGGTCTGTGCCGAATTCGGTTATTATCACACAGATCCTGTCGCCAGTTCTCTTCTCCCAGATAGCATACAACATTTGAGCTAATTTCTCTGACGGCGTGGTGAAATACTTTGTTGTGGCCACGCCATCCTCCTCTAATACAGTCCATCTGAGTCTTCTGATTATCTTGGGCTTCTGTGTCTTAGGATCTCTTATAGTAACCTCTTCGATAGTAGGATCTGTGAGAACAAGCTTTTTAGGGACGCCTGGGATAAGTTTTACATAATTCTTTAATATAGCGGGTTCTACGGGCATATATGTTCACCATGTTCTATAAATTTTCTCAGACTTTATAACCATAATCACGCAGTATAGGATCCAGCCATGGCGGATGATCCACCTCAAATATTATTCCATAAGCCTGGCACATAGCTCTTATATTAGGATCATCTCTCCAATAAACAAGTTTAACAACTATTGGTCTCGGCATAAACTTTTTGAGATCTGCATCAACCATTGCCAGCGCTTTGTAATACATTAGCTGTGAGATAGCTTTCATAGGGTCGTGAACTTTAAACTCTATAATCTCGATCCTGTCGGGCCAGACACATACAGCATCCACGTATGGCAGATATACTTTATAAACATTGCTTGGAAGACGCGCAGCTCTCTGGACGATGTCTGGAGAGACTGATCCCAGCCTCTTATGAGCAATCTTGTATATAGCGTTTGCGCATCTCGTCATTATATACTCTATGACCCATCTTCTCTCGACCTGCCTATATTTTCCTCGTGTGCCTGTTGATTTAAGCTTCTTCCAGCCTCCCTCACTCCAGTCAAGCGCCTCTTCTGACATCTGAAAATGACCTCCCGCGATAATATATATTTTTCCGTTATTATAAATACCGTTATAATCCTAACATTTTTTCTCGGTGGGAGATGGTATGCCCCTAAAACTTAGACCTTTAGATCAAATAACCGATAAATGGGAGAGAAGAGCATCTGGCGCAGCCCCTGATTATCAGGCAGGATTAGCTAATCCCAGAACACCATGGAGCCAGGCTGCTATAGCAGCTAAAGGAGCCTGGCAACAAGGCGTCACAGAAGCTGCAGGTCGAGATGCTTTTGCCAAAGGTGTGGCTAAGGCTGGAGATGCTAAATGGTTTAACAAAGCAAGCACTTTAGGTGTCAGAAGATATCCTGAGGGTGTTGGAGTAGCAAAAGACGATTATAAGAGCGGCTTCGCTCCATACTATGATGCTTTAACCAAGATTGATCTGCCTGCCAGAGGCCCTCGTGGAGATCCTAAGAACCTTGAAAGAGTAAGAGCTATAATGCAGACTCTGAGAAAGATCAAGGTGGAGACATCTAAATAACCTCAGCATCACAACAATATTTATCAGCATGAGGTGATGATCTAGATGCCAGCCACATACTACCTAAAGAAGATACTTAAGACAGGCACGACATACATCATGGAGAAAGACAGATACTACGTCATCAAAAAGATCGGCACGGACGCAACATCTAAGGTAACGGCAAAGGTTGATGGGATCCCAGTAGCTGATATAGTGAACATCATCGCTCCTATAGCTAAAACATCTTCTAACACTCTAGGGCCTAAAGACTTAGGCGATTACTTCATTGTCGTCCCGCCTGAGAGACAGCTATATTTCGATGGGCCAAGCGGAGCAAACGTGTATATAGAAGGAGATCTTGTGATACTTGCGCCTGGAGAGACTCTTCCAACCGAGCATTTAGCCAGATACAATGCTTTGCGAATAGAAAGCTTACATATGTAGATGTCTCAGTAGTCGTAGGATCCTCATGGGCCGCTGGCGTTGAGCAGAAGATCACTGATATAGCTCCGCCAGCGATTGAGGACTGGATCTTTGATGACTTCGCAGGCGTATCAGTAAGCGGTCTTGCATCTGCACAGGCCTACGGCCAGATCAATATAAAATTATACTATGATGGAAAGCCATTTGACCTGTTGCTAACCCAGGCCGGGCCTTACGGTATCGAGTCATTGAAGATGCCACTGCCTCCAACCGACAGCGCTGAGAAAGAGGGCTTCAGCTTTAAGGACAAGCCTGTGACGGTTGTGGGAGGCCACACCTTCACGGTCACAGCGGTGAACGTGAGCGGATCAGCATTATCAGCCGCAACAGGCTCTAACATAGCAATAAGATTCATGGCGTTCTACAAGAGGATCATCAAAGGCTAAGGTGTAGCTGATGGCTCTGAAAAGAATAGTTGTTAAAGACACAGGATCTATACCAGCAGGAGGCTATGTGGATATTGATTATGCCCCGGAGGTCAACCTAAGGCTTAAGAGAATAATTGCTGTCGAGACAACCGCCAATGCCTTAAGTCTTCTATTCGCAACATTTTATATAGGCGATGTGCCGTATTTCTTTCCAAACGTTAGTCTGAAGCTTTTCGACCCGGCCAATCCAGAGCCAATAGTTTTTGATCTAATGCACAGCGCTGGAGTAAAGCTTACTATGAGAATAACTAACAACGATTCAGCGGCAAGAAGAGTGTTACTTCACTTCGTATACGAAGAGTAATCATAGCCGGATAAACATCTTCTGTAAATAATATCTTTTTTTTATATATTCATGCCCCCAGACCGGCCTAGGGATCATCCTAGGCCGGCTGGAGAGGGATCCATGTATGCCCCGGATAACATATATTGAAAAGACATTCACAGTCCCTGCAGGAGGATCCTTAGCTGACTTCATATTCAAAAGGTCAGGAGAGAAAGCCGTGTACCTACATTACCTCAAGATCATAACAGATGCCAATACATCTAGTGCTGTGATATACATAGACGGATACAAGTTTGCGCCAAGCCTAGGCGCATCAACAAGCTTCGAGCTGGGAAAAACAATATTATTCGACAAGATCCCTGTAAACGACAGCATATCAATCAGCATCACAGCCTCAGGCACAGCTAATGCAACTGTTATTGTCTATGCATACATCGAGGTAGCTACTGAATGAGCGGGATAATACACTCATGGCCATTTGAAATCGATTTCAATAGAGCACAAATACGTAGCAGAATAAAGGAGACAGACATACTAGACTTTAAGGTGCCAGCATCATACATAGTTTTCACAGATGGCTCGAAGTACCATGCTAAGAACGGAGACACGGGGGTTATAGAGTATGTTGATACGGATGTGGCAAAGGTTATTCAGTACGCTGTCAATAAGGTTGTTGAGGGAGGAGGTGGAAAGATCTTTATAAGGAAGGGAGTGTATAAAGCTTTATCACAAATATGGATAAAATCTGCTGGGAGACCTGTCAGGGTGGTCATAGAGGGCGAAGGCGGGGCAACATTTATTCCTGAAGAGTCTGCTACGAGAATAGTGTTCAGCGGTCTTCCACTCACAAATGAGAATACTTCGACAGCCGTAAGAGTTGGGTATAGATATGATGATTACGGTAATGAGGTCAGCAACTGGAGTAACAATGCTGTCAAGATAGAAATAAGAGATATAGCTATACATTGTAATGATACTAGATACAGAGGGCTCGTGATCGAGGGCTCTCCCGACAGATTCGATCTTGTGAACGTCATCGTAAGTAACTGTGCATACGGTGTTGTTCTTAGAGGAATGGACGAGGCAGGTATAGGAGGGAGAATAGTTGGTTGTAACATCGGTGGCGGGTACAGGGATGTTAATGGCGTCAGCGGAGCGTCTCTTCAGATCGGCGATATTGTTCAGGGGAAGGTTATAGCAAACGGCATTGCAAATCTGTTGATTGAGAATATTGGGTTGTTGAACATAGGTTATCCGCCTCAGAACACAAAGCCTACACAAGGCGACCTGATGAGTCTTAGACCAGCCGCTTTGAGGTTAATTAGAGGCGGTAGGATAACGGTTATCAACTCTCATCTTCACCTAGGCGGATGGGGCTGGGGCTATGCACTTCATCTCTGGGGTTCACAAGCATCTGTAACACAGCCTATAACAACATCTTCTTCGCCTTACCCGGGTGGTGAAATCGAGGTGTATGGCACGAACTTCGAGGGAGGAGCACCATTGAACCTAGATGGCTCTTCAGCAAATGTTGACAATGTGTTTATATTGCAGGAGACTGATACTGGATGGCTGTTTGTCAGAGAGTCATACTTCTACGGAAACGGTAGTGTCAGGATGCTCTTTTTATCCAGAAGAGGCAGATTCAAAATTGAGAATAGCAGAGTATTTCACCTCTATGGCTCTGTGGAGTTTGCTACGTACTACTCTAATGCAAGGCTGTTGGCGTCTGGACAGGGTTCTGTCAACAACACAGAGATATTCTTTGTCTCCGGTACCATCCTCTCGATAGACAATTATATGCAATACAATAATGAGTCATGTTCAGCACTATTCTCAACATGGTCTGGTTCAAGGAGCAATCCAGCTATTTTGCCAACATCAGGCATATCTTTGTGGGGCAACACAGTATATTACAAGCTTCCTGCAGGTACAAACGTAACACAAGGTATCAACACATACAATGCTCACCACGCATCGGCTGCGGATTTGTCTCGTTTACCAGATTTCAGTATTCAGGTTCTGCAGACAACGCCGGAGCTAATATTCATGGGTGCGATAATGAATACATCGCTACCGGGCTTCGTGTTATACTTCTATGCACCAACATCAACAACAACAAGCAAAGATGTGCTGATCAAGATAAAGTACGGATGATAAGGCGGTCTAGGAATGCCACTGGTCTCTGCAGACATCACGATACCTGCTAACACGCCTCAGACATCGCCTGTGAGAGTAAACGTTAAAGTCCCAGCAGGCGTCATCAGAAAAGTATGGGTATTGATCCCATACGGCCACAAGGCCTTGGCTCATCTGATTATCCGCCACGGAGCTACTCAGATCATCCCGTGGACTGGCGATATACATGGAGATGGAGAACAACTAGTTTTTGATGAAATCTATGAACTGCCTACAGAAGACATATTAATTTTGGAAGGCTGGAACGAGGATTCTAAGTATGATCATAAGTTTATAGTAAGACTTCTGATCCTTCCTAAGCCCTATGCGTTTCCAGAGCTAGGAATGTTGTTAGCATTGAAGAAGGTTCTTGAGGTGATGGGCATTGAGTAAACAAAAATATTTACTAGAGGATCCCGAGGGCCTCCCAGACTTCACGCTACCTGTAGCCATAGTTGCACAGCTGATAGCGTCTCTGGCGGTTGATATCACAGCTCAGAGCATTGGAAATATAAAGGTTGATATCGCGGCGCAATCACTTACACAGCTGAATGTCGCCTTAGTAGCGTCATCAATAACACTTGATGTAAATATTAAGAGCCAGGCTACCACTCTGAATGTTAATGTTACTAATGCTACGCTTAATATTAATATCGCAAGTGTGTCGTCTGACGTAGTGATCCCTATCTCGATACAGTCCAGCGCAATAACATTAGACGTGAACATAAAAAGTCAGAGCGCTAACGTTAATGTAGCGATAGCAGCTCAATCAATAGATCTTAAGGTTACTAATGCTTTAGATACAGCTGGAAACCCCATCCCGCTGAAGATCGATGTTGCGGCGCAGAGCATAACGTTAGATGTGAACATTAAGAGCCAGGCTACTACACTAAATGTTAATATCTCTGGATCATCCATTACGCTAAACGTGTCCGTCACATCGCCTCTCGACACAGCTGGAAATCTGAAGGTCTCTGTGCAAAGCTCTGTAACTATAAACGTGAACATCACGGGCCAGTCGATAACTCTTAATGTTAATATAAACTCTGTCACAGCTGGACTGAATCTTCCTGTTGATATCAAGGCGCAGTCTGTGACGCTGAATGTGAACATTGCTGGGGCATCGACTACTGTAAACGTTAATATATCTGCACAGTCTATTGTTCTTAACATAAATGTTTCTGACGCTATTGCACAGCTGACACACACTACATTGTTGTTGAAAGGCAATAGAGTTATCGTAAGCGGGTATGTGAGCAATGGATCAGCAACAATATATACTGTGCCGACAGGAAAAACAGCATATATTATAGCGATATCTTATAACGCGTTCAACTTCTCAGGAGCATCACCTGAGGGAGCCGCGCTGTATCTTGTCTCTGGAACAACACAATACACGCTGATAGACATGACGATCAAGCCCTCTGATTTTGCATGGGGCTATTTAGGCGCTGGAATAATTAAGATGGTTGCTGGAGAGAGCCTGAAGATCGCGGCAGACGTAGATGTAGCATTCAAATGTGATATTGTAATTATGGAGGTGTAATGATATATGCCTAAAGTGGAGAAGATCCCTCCCAAGACGCCTAGAAAGACCTCTTACAAAATATCTGACACAATATCTGTGGATCTTGAGAGGCTTGGAGACGCATATAGATCCTATTATAACAACAAGAAGATCTCTGAGGTCAGGGGATCCTTCATCGAGTGGTGCTTCAATGTTGAAGAATATAATATTTGTTTCACTAAAGATGAGTTGGAGGCGATGTTAGGTGAGCGTTAGAATAAACATCGATTTGAGAGAGCTGTATAAAAGACTGTCTAAAGAATGCAGAAAACAGCTTCTGCAGTATATAAAAGAGAAGCTTGATGAGGCTATGCTAGAACAAATGCTGATGGGATCCTCCGAAGAGAAGAAGGAGGAGAGAGGTGAAGAAAAATCCTAGACTTCCTGTGGGATCCTCCCACGCGAAACCCTGAAAAACCCTGGAAATGGATGATCATTGATTCCATCATAATTGCTGGGATAGCTGCTTTGGCAGCTCTGCCAGGCGACAAGCTTCCGTCATTAACGGATCTTTATATAGCCATAAAAGCTTTTCTATACAGCTTTTTGGTGCAGATCGCTGTGGAGAGAGGGATAAAGCCGTATTTAAATAAAAACAATAGAAATAATAAAAATGGTGAATAGATTTGGCAGCCGCACCGCCTCCAGCTGGAGAAGAAAAAGCTGAACAAATGGCAGAAAAGGTTATGTTGATACTTAAAGAGCTTAAGTTCACAGTCACAAAAGACACTGTGATAATCGAAACCGCAAGATCCCCCGCTGAATTAACGCTGAAAGAATGGCGTGTAGTAAAAACATTTGTAGACAACATAATCTCTGAGATGAGAGCAAGACCTACAAGGTGAATAATGTGAGCACAATACCTGTCGGCACGAAGCTTAACAAATTGTTAATGAAATTAATAATCAAAGCTGCGAAAGGCGATAAAGAAGCTGTGTTTCAGATCGCCCAGGAATTAGTAAAAATCTTTGAGGAGGGGCTGGAAGAGGAGGAGAAACATGCTGGTAAAAGTTGAAGATGTACAACTGACATATGTTAAGCCGAAGATAACACAGATCCAGTATCAATATATAATTTTAACTACAGACGAGTATGGCCATAGCGAAGTTTTTGTCGCTGACGTGGAGAAAGCTGACAAAGAGAAGATTGAGAAGCTGATTAAAATGAAATACGCAATGAGATATAAAATTTCGGAAAAAGATGTTGAGGTGAAATGGATAGTTGAGCTACCCAGAGTTCAATCTAAATAATTTTTTTTAAACCTCTTTCAGGAGGATCCCCCTAAAGATCCTGATAATATCTTTAGTCTGGAGAAGGATCTTGACACAGGCTGGCCCTGGCCGTTAGATGCGGTTCAAAAGTTTTTCGAAGATATGTATAATTTTATAGCTAACATACCTGGCCGCGTATGGTCTTTCTTTCAAGATGAATTAAGAAAAGCATTAGAATGGCTCTGGGGCCATGTAAGCTATAATCTTGTTCTCTACGCCTTAGACGTCTGGGCTATAACAGATGAGTGGACACGCGACTGGCAGGATCCTTGGAGAACGATAGCCAGGCTCTTTCTCTTTCCTGCAGCATTCATGTTTAAAGCATATAAAGATCATATCGAGCCTGCGCTGTCTAATGTTATTAACGAAACTAAGAAGTATTTTGATGGAGCGTTTCAGGCTGCTGCAGACACTCTCAAATCAGCTTTTTCGCCAGTTGTGGATCCTCTGATAAACTTCGCCAATGCCGTCAGAGACTTCATAACAAGGGATCTTCCTGATTTTTTGGGTAAAGCAACCGATTTCTTTAAGGATCTTCCTGGCAGAATAGCTGATTTCTTCACATGGATTAGAGATGAAGCATGGAAAAGCATTGAAGCTATTAAAGATTTTATCACTAAGGATCTTCCAGACTGGCTTGAGAAGGCAAGATCCTTCCTTGAGGATCTTCCTAATAAGATAGTTAATTTCTTCACAAAGGATCTTCCAGAGACGATTAAAGATTATTTAGGAAAAGCATGGGCCTGGCTGGATGAAAATATTATCAGCAAGATAAAAGATGCAACATCAAATGTGTGGAACACTATTGTTGATAATGTGAGATCTTTTGTGAGGTCGGCCTGGGAGTTCTTTATAGGACTACCGAAGATCGCTGAGGGCGAAGGGCCTGAAGGGATCCTCGCCAGAATGATCGAGATGGCTGCTTTAGGCTTCACAATATCAATAGCTGTGGATCTCATAGGGATCAAGGTGATGGGCACAGGCATAGATTTAAATGCTGTTAGAGAGAGATTAAAAGAGCTTTTCGAGGCATTCTTCGACATAAAGATGTTCACATCTGTCATGATGGCGATCGCAGTCCAAAAACCTTTAGAGCATGCGATGAAAAGAACATTCAGGACAGAGAGGCCCAGCCCAGGCGATGCATTAAAGTTTCTTGCGAAAAACATTATAGACGAGAACGAGGCGATGGAGTATCTTGCGATTGCTGGATACCCAGATGAGATAGCGAATAAATATATTAGAAGCATATTTAGAGAGCCTTCGTTCAGAGAGGTCTTCACAGCATATAAAAGAGGCAAGATTGATGAGAGAGAGTATAATGTCTGGCTTAAAGTGTTGAACATAGACAAGGCAGAATTGCTAGATGGAGTTTATCATCCGCATAAAGTTATGGAGGAGGCTGCTTACACTCTTCCAAGCCCGTTCTTATTGGCATATGCGGTAGAGACAGGAGAAGTTTCTGAAGATGTGATTAGAAAGATCCTTGAGTATGACCTTGTTCATCCAGAGTTCATAGATGTTGTTTCAAAAGCATTGTTCTGGAGAGCCGCCAGAGACGAAAGATCATTATTGAGAAGATATGTTATAGACAGCTTCATCGAGGGAGCGATGAAGATAGAAGAATTCTCTCACTACCTAGGCATTTTAGGGATCTCAGGAGCGCTTCAAAGCAACATAATAGAGGTTGCAGACCATGCCAGGCGCAAAAGCATTAGAAGAAAAGCATTGTCATACCTAGAGAAACAATTCTTAGAAGGCTATATGGATAGAAACGACTTCGTGAATCAATTAGTATCATATGGTTATGATGAGGATCTTGTGAGAGAGTATGCAGCTTTGTTGCAGTATGTCAGAGATAACTATATGACTGTTAAAGAGACGAAAGATGAGAGATCCGCACTAAAATCATCACTTGTAAACAAGTATAAACGCGGATTATTATCAGACGAAGAGCTTGAGCAAGAACTGAGAAAACTTAATCTAAACGAAATAGAGATTGCCCTAACCGTGGCCAGGGCAAAACTAGAATTTGATGCAGAGCAAAAAGAGATATTGTTCAATGATTTAATAGAGAAGATTAAGCAAGGCAGACTCTCAAAGAGCGAGTTCGTGGATCAATGCGTCAGGCTTGGCATAAGATATGAACGCTGTATGACATATGCAGATTACTACTGGACTAAATATATAGGCGATGAGTTCTATGTCATCACGAAAGATGAAAGATCATCGCTGGCCACAGCATTAATAAAGAAATACATCATGGGCTTCATGACAGAAGACCAGTTGAGACAGGAGCTTAAGAAACTTATGTTCACAGACGAAGAGATAGAGCTGAGAATCAGAAGAGCAATAGAAGAAGACGAGGCAAAGATGCTTAGCGACCTGCTGGCCGAAGCTGACAACTTGTTGAAGAAAGGAGAGATGACCCCAGAGGAATATATAGAACATTTAACATCATTAGGAATGAGACGAGAAAGAGCTGAGGCAAGAGCAAGAAAGATCCTTGCCACGATAAGGAAAAAGAAGTAAGAAAAAAAATATATT
>Ga0081473_138793_pt1 | contig 15133 bp, 11 predicted proteins | sample CisSprmetagenome_FD_70977 | JGI IMG/M metagenome (GOLD analysis project Ga0081473, IMG submission 70977) | Hypoxic/sulfidic aquatic microbial communities from Cistern Spring, Yellowstone National Park, USA v2 (version 2) | ecosystem: Environmental > Aquatic > Thermal springs > Hot (42-90C) >... | reverse complement strand
GAACTAGGTAGAGTTGGGAGTGGCACTTGGGGCATAGTTCGGGGCTACTTTTTAAGTCTGCAATAACGGTTGGCTTATTGAAATTGCCTAAGTGCCTGGTGATTGTTCTTGCTGGTATTACCTCCTCGTAACCGCACTTGGGACACCGATAAACTATACCACGCTCATCCCTCTTAGTTTGAAGTAAGGATTTGCATCTGGGGCAGAACCTTAATCCCCCAGGAACCTTAATAACATCCTTAACCATAGCATAGAAACTGAACGCTTAATATTTAAATATTCACCCACGGTAATTACTGAAATGGCTTCCACACGCGAGGTGGTTGTTCAAGATAGGCTTTACGGAATTATACAAAAAATAATTGCTAATAAGAGGTTCGGCGGCCTTGAGCTAATTGTCGAGCGTGAGTACCCGATTGATAATAAGAGGGCTGATATCGTGGTATTGATTAAGGATGGGCGAGTCCCAATACTCGTCATTGAGACGAAGAGGAAGTACGTGGAGAGGGGGACGTTTAGGACGGACCCCAGGATAACGCCAATAAGTAGGGCAGTGGTTGGGCAGGTGCTATGCTACGCAACCCTGGTCAAGCATTCGCTTGGGCTTAGGACTACGCCGTTCTTCGCCACCGCAAACATTGATGGAATATTCGTATTCTCACCAATAGAGGACCCGAGCTATTTCGTTGATATGAATGCGTGTAGGGATGGTAGGTATGAGGATGTGATAAAGCCTGGTAGATACAACGATCTACTTAATGAGTACAGGTTCAGGTATTATAAGCTCACTGAATCTGAGGTTGAGGAACTGATCGATAAGGTTGCTAATTCGTGGATTAATATGGTAAATATCAATAAGCTCAGGGTAAATCTGGGCAACTGGTTCATTGAGCAGTTAAGACTTGGCTTCATAGAAGCCTTACTAGACGTCTACGGTGTTGGTGATTACCTCAGGAGCGAACTCACCCGCGACTCCAATTACTGGCGCTACCTCGATAAGTTGGCTAGGGATTATGGGTATAAGAATGGGTTAGTAGACATAATTGGTCAAAACCTTGAAAATATCGATGACCTAGCCAGGATGATGCTCTACGTCCTCATGAACAAAATCATATTCTACAAAGTCCTTGAAAAGCATTATACACTGCCCGTGCTAAAACCGTTCTGTAAATCCGTCAATTACTCCACGAGTAAGTACCTAGAGACCCTAAGGAATGACTACTTCAACAACGCCCTCACCACTACTCAGGACTTCGAGCCAATATTCAGCACGGGACTCTTCGACGAGTTGAGACTACCTGATGATCCCGAGGTTTGTAGGGTTATTGATGACTTGATAAACCTAATTGATGAGGTTGGCGCAGAGAGTATCGGCGACATAATTGGATATATCTATGAGCAATTAATACCCGCCGAGGAGAGACACAGACTTGGGCAATTCTACACACCACCGGCAGTAGCTAGGCTAATTGTGAAGTGGAGTGTGAGGAAGCCCACGGACGTGGTTCTAGACCCAGGGTGTGGCTCTGGCACATTCCTCATAGAGGCCTATTCAAGACTGTATAGGCTAAAGACTGGCAAGACCCTACTGGAGAGTAGGCCGGGTAGGGAGGTTCACGAGGCAATCCTAAACCAATTATATGGCGTAGACATCAACCCATTCCCGTTACAACTAACGGCGATGAATCTGGCAATGAGGAGTGTTAGGAACCCAAGCTCCAACATGAACCTCGTACACCAGGATTTCTTCACAATATTACCGGGACAGCAAGTACTAGCACCTTACACGACGGTAACTGTTAGAGGGATAAGGCCTAGGCGAGTAGTGCTCCCAAGAAATTTCGATGCAGTGATTGGTAACCCACCATATACCAGGTGGACTGATTTATCACCAAATGCGAGACAGGTAGTTATTAAGTCGATTTCGAGCTTTCTAGAAAAATATGACCTAAGGCCTAGAGAGGGTGCGCCTGGCGCATCACCGCAAATATACGTTTACTGGATTATGCATGCCACGAGGTTCCTCAATGATGGTGGTAAGCTGGGGATGATCATAAGCAACATGTGGATGCAGACGGATTACGGCATCGAGTTCGGGAAATTCCTCCTCGATAATTACAAAATCAAGGCTTTAATAGATATATCGTACAGGTTATTCATAGCGTTAATAAGCACGGTGATAGTACTAGCCGAGAAATCAAGCAATGAGGCAGAGAGGACTCAGAATAAGGTGCTCCTGGTCAGGGTACCACCAATTGATAGTAGGTTAAGCAACGCAGATGTTGAGAAGAGATTAGAAGAAGTTTTGGGATGCCTTGCTGATGCGATTGATGAGGGGAGCTATGAGTTTAAGGAGGATAGGTTGAGGGAGTGTGGTAAACTCGGCGTTTGGTATCGCTTCATTGAGCAGGGACAAATACCCAGGGATAGGAAGTGGATTAGGCTATTCTTTGGCGGTGAGGACATCGTGAATAGGCTTGAGGAGTTGGCTAACGAGGGTAAATTAATGATTAGGGCTGGTGAGTGGTTTATGCCAACTGAGGGTAATACGATTTGGAGCATTAAATCTACATTGCATGGATTGGGTGCTAGTAAGTTCTTCTATCTCAGTGAGAAGATGGTAAAGAAGTGGGGGATACCTCAGGATTGCCTCGCTGAGGCAATTACATCGGCGAAGTTTATAAGTACATTCATGTTCACGAGGGATGATTGGGAGAGATTGAGGAGTAAGGGTAGGAGAGTGTACATGTTTATATGCCATAAACCTAGGCCTCAATTACCGAAAGCCGTACAGGACTACATTAATTGGGGTGAGACAGAGTGCAGGACGTCGCTGAGGAGAGGGAGGGGTGCAATATGCTCGGAAACTACTGCGTGTAAAAAACGTGCAAAAACACGTGGGTTCTATGATTGGTACGACCTGGGTGGTTACGTACCAACACCAATAATGGCAATATACCAAGCCGGGTATCACCCACAGTTCTTCCTGGTTGAAATGCCATTAGCTACTTATCATGGCATAATAACGTTCATACCTAAGGTGAGGGTTAGGGTTGGCAATTGGGTTTTTGACCCAGGCGAGTATAGGAATATTATTGGTGAGGTTAATAGAAACGTGGAGCTTGATGAGGTTGAGGTTAAGGCGTTGCTGGCTTACCTGAACTCAACATTCAATTGGCTCTGGCTTGAGCAAAGTAGTAGAAGGACCGGTGGTGGAGTTTTAGCCCTTGAGATAAATATCGCCAAAGAGTTGCCAATACTTAATGTTAAGGCTATTGATAGGGGTAAGGTCGAGGAGTTAGCCAGGCTTTTCGATGAGCTTGAGACCGAGGCTAGGAAGCTCATGGGACTTAAGCCGGTGACTAATGATCCACCTGATGATGAGGAGGAAGAAGAGAGTGGGAGAGATCGCCAGAGAAAACTGAGAATGTTCAGACAACTTAGATCAGTCTTTAGTAAAATAGACCGTGAAATAGCTGATATCCTAGGTTTAAAGGTTGCTTATTTAGATATCTCTGTTGAGGATGTGCTATGGGATCAGGCCTGGGAGATGTTGGAGAGGAGGGTCAGGGGCGCGGAGAGGGTGGCCAGGCCCGGCGCTCCACCCATGGCTGAGGAGAAACCGCGCGAGCGTGGTAGGAGGCGTGGGAGGGGTGGTGGGTCGGCATCAATAACATCATTCCTCTAGGTAAGTATTGCCGATGATTACCTGAAGACATCATTCATAGTAGTTACAATAATCATAACATCAACCACCCCAATTCTCTGAGTCTTAACCTTATAAAACATGCATAACAATAAATAAGCAATGCCCTGGTTCATGTACAGGAACGACCTATTCATCCCCGTGGATATCAAGGCACTAACGATCAATGAAGCCCTCAGTGCTGGCTTGCCCATCGCTAGGGAGGTCTTGGGCGTTGTCGATAGATATTGCTTGTATGAGGTTGGTGGTGAGGTCGTCATTGAGTATTGGCGTGGTAATGAATTGTCTGTGAAGCTCATTTACGCCAACGACCCAGCGAGGGCGTTGATGCGTTTCTATGATGCCGAGAGGTCTGGCTTGGTTAGGTGTTCCTCGGTCTCCTAATCATTTGGTCCATCAATGCCATCGTTGCTAACGCTTAAAGTTGGGCCTCGATTGGGTTATGTGATGAGTGGTGTGTTGAGGGTATCAACACGCATCGCCGTACTCACCATCATATTCGCACTAGCCACATACACAGCCCTAAACATCCAAACCCACATTAGTGATTCACCAATCTTCAACCAAACCCTAGGCTTAGGCTCGCCGCTAATCATCGGCGGCTATGGACTCTACCTGAACCTAACCGCAATAATCACCAATGCAGTGTTGGTCGCAATAGCCTACCTAGTGCTTGCCAGGGGCGAACCGAGGGTTGGTTTGATGAAGTACTCGCTGGGCATAATTGCCGTTTACGCCATACTATCAGCAACCCTTTACCTAGCAGTTACTGCGAACCCAGCCCAAACCTGCACCCCACTGCCCACCAACCTCGATAGCATAGCCACATTCACAGCCTCGATAGTCATCGGCTCAGTAACGCCGTTGGTTTACGCCCGTGGGAAAGGATGGAGGGTAGGCAACAATTGGAAACCACTCCTATTCACACTCTATGCATCAATCGTTGTTGGGAGCCTAATCATTGACACAACCACGGCACTAGCCCTCTCGTCAACACCCCGGCTAGCGCCAGCATGCATGGGCTCGGTAATTATTGGAGCCTACGGACCAATCGACGGACTAGTAACAGCACCACTGCTGGGACTACTGGCCGGATACATTGTAATAAGTGCAATCACGAATAAGCAATAAAGACAAAGGCACAAGACCTAGCCCCAAGGTCCTAACCCCACGGACCCCTTAGCCTACCTGGCCTCCTCCTTGATTACCACTTGGTGGTTGCATGTGTTCAATCACCGTGATGGCTAGCATTATGTATGCTATTAGGTCTATTGTGATTGCCAGGGTTAGGGGTACAAAGAATGATATGGCAATGATGGGTGGTATGGCCATAGAGATTATGATTATGAATATGGCAAAAGCGAACTGCTCAAACATGAAGAACCTAACATTGTTAATGAAGTTCAAGGCACCCCTAGACTCAGCACGACCACGAATAAACAGGGAGCCCACGGAGAAGGCTATGGTGATCACTATACCGAGGACCCCCAAAACAGTCCTCACCACGGTCTCTACGACGACTCTAGCAGCATCCTCAAAGGCTTTCTCAAGAGACGGCGATGCAAAAAGTATCTCAAGAAGCGATGATGGTGAGGATACCGATAAGTAATTAACTAGGGTAAGTATCATGAATGGTATGAAAATAGTGAGGGGTATGGCAAATAGGTAGAAGTAGAGAGACAGGAGCAAGTACCTATACACCCTACTGAGGACCTCGGCAGCATCACCCCTGAAGTAATCACTCACGCATTCAGGGACACCCTCAGGCGTCTCGGACCCATTAATCAATACGGGCAATGCATTGGCTAGCCTCCTGAGCCCTAACACCAATGACACGTAGCCCCCAATGAACAATAAATCAAATGATGTGAAGAACACCGTGATAGACAGGGATGAAAACCACAGCGATTCCCTGAAAGCCTTGCTAACCGGCACCTTCAGGTGGACCACGTCGATTCCGTAAATGATGAGGGCTAAGATGTATAGTGCAAAGGCGATGCCCATCAACACATCAGCCGCACATCTAATAACACGGGCGCCACTACCCAACCTACCCTCACCAGCACTCGTTAGGAAATCATCGAGGCACCTCAGGGTCTCGAAAAACCTATAAAGCACCAGCATTTACTACACGTAAACAACAATCAATTTAAGGATATTGCATAATGCTTAAAGCCGCGAAGATACCAAAGCCTCAATGGGTTGGTTAAGTATTATCACAGCGATCTTAGGCGGTTTCGCGGGTTACATCTTTGGTGTTGTGTCCAAGCCGAGGTTTGAGTACCTGGGCATAACCGGAAATCAGTACGAGCAGTACCTCCAGTGCGCCGCCAGGTTTAGGATAAAATACCGGAATCTCGGTGAGAGGTTTGTTGCGAGGAACTCTAGGGGTTGGGTGGGGATTTACAATGGGGATAGGCAGGTCCACGGAGCACCAAGCGTCTGGGCCTGAGACAATACCGTCAGTGCCGACATTGCCGGTAAGGAGTCCCTAATACTCTTCCTAGTGTACCCCCAAAACATAGGGAGCCCAGACGGTCAAGCTCTATCATACCACTAAGTTTATAAGCCGAAGACGGATCAAAAAATCTTTAGGATGCGGGGAATGCGGGAGTCCCGGGCGAGGAATGACTCTGTGATGCAGACCAGACTACGCTGAACCGTGACCGAAAGCTTCACAGGCTGAGATGACCCGCCCGGGTCCGCCCCTAGACCCTTAGACCTATGGTTTCGATCATTCATTCTCCATCATCTTTTGTCAGCACGGTCTACTTAGTCTCGTGTACTTTCATTGTTACAGGGGTTTATAAGAGTTACTAACCCGTCACTTGAATCGCAACTACTAACCCGTAGCTACACCTGCACTATTACACGTCATGGAAAGACTTACATACTGGTTAGGGCGAGCCCGACCATCGCAATAGGGAGGGTTCCCTTATTAGTCTGAAACAGAAATCGTGGTTTATCTTGCCTTAAGCCACGGTTGAGAAAAATTAAAAACCGCTGAGCTCCGAGCCTACAAATAGGAATAGAAAGGTAACACAATAAACAGCCATGAAATCAACGTGCAATAGGCTGCGCACAAATACGGGCCAGCACTCATGACCTGGCAGGCTTAGAGTAACTCTTTTAAATCCCTACAACGATGAGAGTACACGAGATTTAAATTTTTCTTAACCGTAAGCTTATTAATGAAATAAGCCATCGTGACGGTTAGGCCCACTAATTTTCTGTGGCGTGTGGTGGGCGTTGCATCGTTTGGCTGGGTTGGTAAGGAGCCGTAATCGAGCCGGCGATGTGGGTGTGTTTAAAAGCTTTACCATACCGTGGCATTAGTCACTCTATCACTGATGCGTAACATGCAATCAATTGCCGCCGGGCCAGCGCTCACAGGTAATGATAATACCTGGGGTTAGTCCGAGCAAAATAGGCAGGCACAGTATAGGACCGGCTCAACGAAGATCAAGCCACGCCGTTCATTACAACGTCCCCACGTACGAAGGCTCTCCAGCGTGAAGGTTTAAAAGCTTTGCCATACCGACAGACTCCTACATCCATCACGACAGCGCTACTCATTACCACGTAGCGAGTAAACCCCGTTATCCTCGATGAGAAGTACCTGATTTAAGCGCAAAATCGCAAATAACAAGGTCGAGCAATGTCATCGAAAGGTTTAAATTAAGGAATACTGAAAGAGACCTCGGCGTCCCTCAGGGCATTTTATCTACGATAAAATTCACTAACACAAAAACGTAGCCTTCGTAACCTTTGACCTTATATGACTAATTTATATTCCCGGCCGTGTAACGATTCTAGACCCTCAGGGAGGAGTGGTGGGGTGCGCGATGAGGCCGGGGCCGACAAGGTGATGATGGATAGAACCGCCGAACCATGACGATGGAGCCCGTTGCCTGGCCGAGCTCATCCCACCCCTCGCGCCCCGTTATCTTTTAACCATTACAGGGTATTTAAAGTTAAATTTAAATTTCAGATAAAATAAGCCGCGGTTTTCGTGTATTCGGGGGTTGAATTTAGAGGGATTCCCCTCATCGTACTTATCCGCAACTCATCTAACAAACACGGACTTTTCACGACGTGTAATAGTGCAGGTGTAGCTACGGGTTAGTAGTTGCGATTCAAGTGACGGGTTAGTAACTCTTATAAACCCCTGTAACGATGAAAACAACGGTACTCACTGTGGTGGTGCCTGCTGGGTTAGAAGCTGTCGGTTATTGCGCATGTAGTGTTGAGGTATTGCATGGGGATTACTGGAGTAATGCGTGAATATTGGTTGAAATGGTCTCTTTGTGCTTGATCTCTACTCATTTCATTAATGTAATTATGAGTAAATCACTAAGCATTTCTCGAGTACTCTATCGCCGACAATTCTCTCCTTGAATGCCGCGGTGCCTAAGACCCTTATCGCCGAACCACCCTCATAACGAAACAAAAATTTATATTATCAAAAAAGTGTTTCATGCTTAATGCCAGTTGGTAAGGACCAGGCCGAGCAAATCGTTGCTGAGGACTTGAAGAGGAAATACCCAAACATTCAGGGGATAGTGTTTACATCATTCGAACAATACATATACCCTGTGCTTCATAAGGAGTCTGGTACGTCTAAAATTGAGGTGAGGAATTCTCTAGTGCTCTCCGGGATGTTTAAGGTTAAAAATGTGTATGGCATTTTCACGTACATAATCGACGCAGAGACCGGCGAAATAATGGAGTATAAGATAATACCGCCAATACAATGAATTCGATTGAACGCTTTAAGAACTAAAATGATTGATAGGTATTAAATTTCGGCGATAACAGCCACAGCATTGGTGATATAACCCAACCCACATCACCCAGGCGACTGAAGGATTGTTATCTCCGCCGATGCTGCCTATAGGATTCTTGGCGAGACGGTGCTTATGTCCCTAGTTTATGCCATAGCTAGGTCGCTAAGGGATAGAGTTTTAAGTGTAATAATGGGGATGAGCCTTATGGTGTTACTATTTGTTGAGAAGTTAGAGAAATACTTTGGAACTAATATGGGGGTAAAACCGCCTACGGAGCTCATTAGCCATTACAGCTCCATCCTTAGCCCATCAACCATTGCCAGCGGATTGAAGGTATATGCGAGGGTACACGTAAGAGGGGTGTTTAATGAGGAGGGTGATGTAGTGAAAGAGATCAATGAAAATGTTGAAGCCCCAGTCATCGAATGGAAATCTAATATTTATTTAGATCTCACGGAAATGCACTTCCGTTACGGCATCCCCATAGGCTATTTCCTCGAGGTCCTCCTGATATCGCTCACCGCTAAGAGTGGGCTAAAGCAATATAGGATGTTGGTGTACCCTGACGAGTTTAGGTACTCGATGCCGCCCAATATCCCGCAGAAAGTATCGAACTTGGTGACGGGTTATGCACGCGTGTTGAGGGAGTTAGGTGGTATGTATGAGGTAGTGGATCTCCTAGGTACTGTGGGGTTGCAGGAAATATCTGCGGATCTATGGGAGGGCCTTGTGAGGTTTTATAGTGGCGACTACGAGGGATCTATAAAGTTCTTTAGGAAGGTTGTTGAGGGTCTGAGGAATATCGCGAAAGAGGCAGATGCAATTGAGGAGGGGAGGAAGGAACGTTTCCACAGATATCTCTCAGGCGCGTATGATCTAATAAGTAGCTTTGGGGAGCACGCCGGTACCCACGGATCCCTACCCGAGGCGAGGCTCAGTAGGGATATAGCGTTATCCACGTCCAGGTACTTAACCGAGTACCTCAAGCTCAAGCAAGGCAGCCAAAAACAAGCCCCATCTACGACGTAGACGCCTTAATCAGCGAGGCCGAAAATACCGTAGCGATAAACACCGTCGTTGCCGCGGCATCAAGCCCACCTGGCGGTTCTACATACTTATCAAGCATCATCAATTGCCAAAGGCATGAGGAGAATTAACGAGGTACGTAAGGTACATAAACGACAATATATCACAAACGTCTTATTAAGAACATGCATCGAGGAGTAGCAACCATACCCATGGCGCATCTAACAAGTTGGTTCTCAATCAGGATTTATACTGGAAATTTACTAAAACAGGAGTAATGCGAGGGGTAATGGCGCAACGATGACCTTGTCATCGCGAAAATCTACCTTGTCCACATCCAGCGTCGCGTAGATGCAGTATGAAACTTTAATATTGCTTCTTTTCAAAGCATAGTTACACTTACTAACATGATCTTTATTGAAGCTCCTCGAAACCTCAAAAAGAACGCTTAGGCTCACTTCGCCGTGGCTCTTATTAAAGTATCCAACCTTTATGAGGGCGTCAATTTCGCGGTCATCAACCTTGACATAATTAATGTATTTACTCAATGGAGGTCTATCCTTCTCAGGTCTACCGCACGAGACGCTCATTGCGTAGGCACCAAGGGCTAGGTTCGACAATGTAATGGCTTCAAGGTAATGCCCAAGTTCGGCACTTAAGTCCTCGGTTTCTGGCTTCTCCTGAGCCTGCTGTTTAGGTTCTATTGGCACTAAGTCGTCGATGGCGTTCACGATCCTAGTAAATGCACTCGTATATTCCTCATTACTGACCATGTGCGTGTAGTATAGGTATGCGCCTATTAAGTACCTGGGGTCTGTGAATACGTACTTAACCATGTCTTGTTTTATGTAATGCTTAATTCCGATAATAACCCCACTATCATCTAAATATCTGGTGGCATTCAATACGGCATTATTCAGATCCTCATTCCTCCACCCAATATTCCACCATAGTGAAATTTTTCGCGCCTTGTCATTAACCTCTTTTTGAAGATCCCCTTGGTTAGTTTCTAAGCCCTCTTTCATCACCTTCTCCGTAAAATACATCATAACCGCTTGGAGGGCTACTTGGAATAGCGTGTAATCAATCCCCCCGTAATACCTACCGTATACCCTTGCATCCTCAAGGATCTCCTCCACAGTCTTAAAGAACGTATGACTAAAGCCCTCTAACTCTTTATTATTTATGCAATCATTTACGCACTTAATACCATGCGCGGTACCACCACAAATTAGGTAACACCTAAACAGCTTCATTAAAGAGGCGTAACCATCGCGATTATCACGATCAAGAAACTCGCGAAGATTCTTGAGAAGATCGTACACCGTCTCAGCTTTACTTAAATTTTCTATGCGTTTGCATCCCTCTAAATGCTTCTCCCTTAAGAAATTTCGGATGTTTTTATCCATTATTTCTGCCACTTCAACGAACCTAAGTGGCAGGACTTTAATGGAATTGTAATCAGACTTTCTAAACTCAAGCCGTCCTCCAATTGCGGCTGAGGGCGCAATCAATACGAGCCTAGCCTTATCCGGTAATTGAGAACTGATCCTAACCAAATCCTCATCACTGCACAGGTGCGCATCGTCCAGTACAATTATTGGCTCCATGTCATAATGAGGCAGCAACGGGATGTTTTCAGTACGGAAACGTGCAAGATCTGCCAATCGTAGCACAACATCGGCGGTAATTGGGCATTGAAGGAACACCGGTAAGTATTGCTTCCCCTCCTGCTTACGCCCGTCCTGCCCCTGCTTCCCCTCCCGCAGCTCCTCCTTCTGTTCCGGCTTCTTTTCACACGATGCGCTTGACTGATGGGCCAGGTCTAGCACAGCCAGTCTTACGTATAGGGATTTCCCGACATCCCTAGAACCATAAACAAGAACCTTATTATGGCTACTTATAATACTGGATAAAACACCCACGACACGCGGGTACAAGCACCCCTCTTCCCCCTTCCCCTCTAACTCCTTCACACCGCTGTCTACATCCATTAGGAAGATTTAACATGTATCAGTAGTTAAAGTACTTTCTGCATGAAAATGGCATTTAATCTAAAAGTGATTCATCATTACGACGCTAAAAATGTCGGCTTAGTTAAGCGCTCCTCAACCTCCTAATCATTGCGATAGTTATCAACGCCGCTATCGCCGCCTCTGTTGGTATGAGTACTAATCCGTCCGTGGCTCCGTAGCCCCCGATCACGAGCGAAGCCTTGGCGTATAAGTGCGCGATTTCAGCCGCTACTCCGGCCATCACCGCTGTTGCTAGGTCAGAAAGTAGGAGTGCCGTGAACAACGCTATGTACGCCTCCGCGGTAACCCAGTAATCTCCTTTCGCGACATCGCGTGCTAGGCCGAAGGCAGTGATGAACATCAATGGTGCCGCGATTATCATCGGCGCGTTTAGGCCCAGCAACACAGCGGCGGCTACCGGCCACATCACTGGTAGGGCCGTGATGGCGACCACGTAGGTTATTGCGAATACCCAGAACCACTCATTGGCCATTACTGCCGGCACAACCCTACGCCCACGCCCACGCAGTAACCAAGCCAGTGCGGCGGCCACAACTGCGGGTATTATCGAACCAACCAGGCTAAAGCCAACCGAGTAGTTCCTGGATTCGTAGATCCAAAGGATTGGCTCGACAAGTAACTTGCCGATCCTAAACGCTATTGGCGCCATGGCCGCCAATAAAATAATGAAGAAGAGGATGAACAACAGACTGGCCGTGCCGGGGTTGAGGAGCCCAACAACCCTCCTAAGCCGCCCTCCAGCCGGCATGCTTAATCGAGAACATCGCCATCGATTTAATACCATTTCCCTAAGCGGTGGATCCGCAACGAAGCCAAGCCCAACCACTTCACTTCTTCTGTTTTAGATTCAGCATAAAAAACAATATGTTGAGGGGCGAGCTAGTATGGTACTGCTTCAATTCTTCTGTAGTAGATTCTTATGTGTTCAAGCGGTTGAAACCACCATGGTTCAGGTTCAGCGGTGAGGGCTTCAATTCTTCTGTAGTAGATTCAGCAGAGGGCGAAATATGCGAGTGGCTTAAAGAAATGGGAGAAATAATGCTTCAATTCTTCTGTTTTAGATTCGAGATCGGAAACGCTGTAGTGGAGCCTGACAGAGTGGTGATCAAGCTTCAATTCTTCTGTTTTAGATTCATGGGCATGTGATGTTTGTGGCACCAGACGTAGTAAAAACTAAAGAGCTTCAATTCTTCTGTTTTAGATTCCTGTTATATGGTGCCATACCCATCATGGCTTTAACGTTTTCTCGTGCTTCAATTCTTCTGTTTTAGATTCCAATTCGTGGTTTTATTTACCTCTTTATAAGTCTTTCCCTACCCCGTTTATGGGCCTCCGTCAGAGGGGCTATCCACCCTCCATGCCTACGGTCCGTAAAGCCTCTAACGGTCTCACGACTACGACACACGTAAGCCTCTAACGAGCAATTCAACTCCTCAATATCGTGGGGACTCTGACGGCAGAGTTGAACGTTTATCACTACGTTAGGCCCTTGATCACTGGCTCGAGCTCGATTATTGCCTGTCTCCTTATTGGTTCTGTTATGACTATGGCTTTCGCGGTTAGTCCTGCCATGTGTGGTGGTAGGGCTGTTGATAGCCACCTAACGTCCTCATCGGTTAGGTTTAGGACGCTGGCTACGTCCTCGACGTATGCGGCGTTGCCGCCTAAAATAATCATGAACGGCATGTTCTTTAGGATCTCCTCCCTAATGTCCTTTATCGATTGTGTAATGAAGATAATTGCTACCCCGCGCTTCCTCGCCTCACGCACAATGTACTCTATCAATCGTGTTTTGAGGACATCATAGGCTTCATCAACAACTATCAACTGCTGCAAACGCTCGATGATTGGTTGGGACATTACAAATGAGTACATGTGGTCAACCACAACACTCGTTAGGAAACTCCTCAGGTCTGGGCTCCTGATGCTTGAGAGTTGCAGTGCCTTGTTGTTGAGGAGCTCGCTCACCGGCACAATCTCGGCGTCGCCGAGGTAGCTCATTAGCCTATCGAGTGTTAAGCTGAATAGCTCATTGTCAGACCTAGCCCTTAGCCACTCCATGGATTTGAAGAAGTCCTTGTACAATCCATTTTGGTATATTGTTTTTAAATCAGTAAGGATGAGGTCACGAGGTATGCCTAGATCCTCGAAGGCCAGTGACAACCGATGCACGCGCTCCATGTCCGTGATGCCATCAAGCTCGAAGATGTTGATAAACCTCTTAGTGATGTCCACGGGCTCGATGCCGGGTATCTTGTACTCACCGTGCGGGTCAAAAACAGTCACACCAATGCCACTCCCCACCAGCCCGAGCAGTATTAACTTCATAGTCTTAGTCTTACCCATGCCAGTGGGGGCGATAAGCGCACCCATACCGGCGGGTAGCGAATCAAAGTCAATCCAAAGCTCGTTGTTCTCACGATCCCTACCCAAGTAAACACGAGCCCTAAGTGATTCGCTCAGCACCTTCCCTCCGTGGAATATCGGCACCACGGCTAAGTCGTAGCCCAGCTCGTCAATTGTTGGGAAAGTCCAAACGTGCGTTTGGGTCGTTGTTTTGCTAGTGAACAGAAGCGGTATGTTCGATGGTTTACCCAACGCAACCATGGCCTTGACCGGCTCCTCACCGCGCTCATTAATCCTCTCCAAAACAACTGCCCATTGGGAGGCCTTGGGTATTGCTCTCGGGTTTTCGTGCACTATGAGCTTGGTGTGGCTTGAGACAACAGTCCTAGAAACCTCGCCCCTGAACTGCGGGTTACCGGAGATTGCAATCATGAAGTTGCTGTTGCTCGCAATGAATGCCTCGGCTATTGACCTAAGGTCCTCCTCAGATGGCTTAGTGAAGAGTAAGCCACTAGCAGCCAACCTGTGGCTCAGTCTCCCCAACTCGCCACCCTTGATCACCGAGTAATTGTGCCTGGCCCTGATGGCCAGGGCGTTCAGGACTAGCAAGGCCATTAGGCCGTAGATTCCCATGAATATGAAACCGGCAAAATCGATTAACACCAACGTAGCGATTAGCCTAGCCAATGATGGGCTCCTCGGGAATCCGACCAACTTCCTAAGTTCCGAGCCCGTCACCGGCGTTAAAATGAAGTACTGCCTTAGCAATACCTCCTTGGCCCTGACCCAGTTGGTAAACTCGCCTAGCCCAGCCTCAGTGGGCTCTATCTTTTTACTTAACCTAATGTACTTGTTATCGCCGAGCCTGATGAAGGTAAATGCCTCGTTGGGCATTAGGCTAAGTCGGCGGATGAACTCGTTGACTAGGTTCACGTATTGTGAACCGCTCAATCGGGAAATGTCGAAGAGGGGCTCTGCGGTGTAGAAGACGTGGGCGGTGTTGTTCCTGTAATTAAAGACGTAGTCCTCGAAAACCTCAAGCCTAGGGGCTAGGCCTGGGAAGATTAGTGAGTAGAGTCCGTCAATTAACCAATCCCTTGTCTCTCGGTAAATGAGTAGTGGTATTAGGAGTAGGGATAGTGGCTTGTAGGCAATCCCCATTATGACGATTGAGATGAGTAGGAACCACCTGATTTTTACGCTGAGACCCACGTACTAACGCTAATCACTTT
>Ga0081473_131437_pt1 | contig 15144 bp, 15 predicted proteins | sample CisSprmetagenome_FD_70977 | JGI IMG/M metagenome (GOLD analysis project Ga0081473, IMG submission 70977) | Hypoxic/sulfidic aquatic microbial communities from Cistern Spring, Yellowstone National Park, USA v2 (version 2) | ecosystem: Environmental > Aquatic > Thermal springs > Hot (42-90C) >... | reverse complement strand
ACTAAGTAGTATGCGTCCTTTCTTGGTTTTTGGCTTCTCAAGATCATTCATATTTGTTCAAGGAGTGCCTTCCTGTATCTTGATGGTAGTTCTTTTTCCCATGGGTTCGCTACTCGTAGTACTTGTTCGAAGTACTTGTATGCTGGTAATGTGTGTTCTCCATTGTCGTTTAGTCCGTATGCGTGGATTTCATCAATTGTTTCTTCGTTCCAGAATTTTGGTAGTGCTTGGTTTATGAGTGTTGTGTTTAGTGTTTCGAGGTTTTTTGCTAGGTTTTTCATCCATGATGGTATTTCTATTGGGTAAGAAAGGAAGCTTCGATTTTTGTTTTTGTGCTTGCCTGGTTTTGCGGAGGTGTGTGTCGGCTCCTCATGTGTTGAGAGTTGACCATGTGTGCGCATCTCAACCCCATATATTTTGTATCGCGCATATATTTAAACCGCATAAACCTTGGCCAGGAGTGCAGAGCAGAATTTTACACAAGTGTGTGTTTCGGTGAAGGGGAGTGTGGCGGTGTTGTTGAGGAGTGTGAGCTTGCGCAATGAGCACGAATCTATGAAAAAAGGAACAGTTTAGAGGCTCTCTTCTTAAAATCATCTGAGCGCGGTGAGCTCGCACATAGACTGGCACAGCGAGTGGCGAAATGTTTAAGTTTGTATGGTTATCGCTCTTTAGAAGTATATAGAACTGTTGTACAGGCCTACGATATAAGAAGCAATTTTGTTCATGGAACTTTAGTTAATAAAGAAGAGAGCCATGATGCAGGTACAAAAGAAAAGAGCCGTGATGTAGATACATTAGCTAATAATGTTATTAAATATTTACAAATTTCAATTTTAATGTTTTTAGAACTGAAAAATAAGGTTAAAAAGGATGATTTTCTAAGCACTATTGACAATTCGCTACTTCATCCTGATGCATTAGCTAAACTGGAGAAACTAATTAGAGAGAACAGTCCAATTACAATAAGTTATTTCAGTATAAATGCTTCTGAGAAAAATTAGAAACTAGTTGTGTTTAGAAGTAGCGCTATTTCCAAGGATTGTGAGCATTCCTAGCATAAATCTCGCCTCTTAATTTCCTAAGCAAAAATATTTTAAATGCTTATTCTTTCATTTCAATCTGATACATGGTGTGCTTCTTTGATCGCAAAAATGTATAAACATTATAAGGAGTTGATGAGCAGTTTGATTATTATGTTGGTCGGAGTATTCTTAAGGAATCTATGATTGATTGGTTATGTAAAAATTTTGAATTGCTTGTTTTTGCTTTTGTGTTTGTTTTTATTGGTTTGTTGTGGATTTTGTTATGATTTTAGCATATAATAGGTTTTTGAGTGTGTTGGGAAAATATATTGTAGGGGGGAGTGTTGTTTTTAAGTTAGGAGTGTGCGGATTGCGTCTTCGATTTTCTTGAAGTCTTTGAAGCTGTTTACGTTTATTATTGCTGTGTTTCTTCTTTTTAGTGTGTTTAGTTCTTCTGGAAGATTTTCGCCGACTATTAGTAGCATTAGTGGGCTTTTCTTTATGCTTTTCAGTTTTTCTGTGATGTATTTTGCTTGTAGGTCGTCAATGTTCATGTCTGTCAACAATATGAAATAGTTCTCATTCGCATCTTTGTGCATTTCGACGGCTGTTTTTACTGCTGAGATGATATCTGTTTCTTCCATCATTGGTTCAGTATTATTTTTTATTCTTTCATATGCTGATTTTACTGTGTGTTTTTCTGCTACGATTTTGCTTGAGAATCTTACTAGGTTTACTAGTGTGTTTTCTCCTCCTTCGTTTATTGTGTTTATCAATATTGCCATTGTTATTGCTCTCTCAATATCAAATATGGTAGTTATCATGTTTGTGATTGGTGATAGAATGTCTTTAAATGCGCTTGTTGATCCTGATTCGTCTATGAGGATTGTTATGTGTGATGGGGTTGCTGATGTTGTTTCTTTTTTGTCTCCGATTGTTGTTATTGTTTTTCTTACTTTCCATTCTAGTATGTTTTTTGTGATTGTGCTTTTCATGATTTTTCCTCTTGGATGTCTGTACCATGGTACTATTATTTCATCGCTAGTTTCATAAGAGGCCCACGTTCCATTTTTTGTTAGGAGTGCTTGATGCAATATTCTTTTGGCTATTTCTTCTAGTATTCGAGGATCAAGGAATTCTCGTCTGGTCATGTATTTGAAAATTTTGTCAAGCTCGTCGGGGCTTGGTGGTTCTGGTTTTTTGATGTTGTCTGTGGGTATTGTTTTTAGTGCTTCTTGTGTGTTGTTCTCGATTGTGATTCTGTACATTGCTAGGACTAGTGTTAGGTATGGTGCGATTGCATTAATGTTGCGTGTGTCAGGCATGTGTTGTAGTAGTTCTTCTGTTGTTTTTGCTGTCTTGTCTTTTATTATATTGTAAAGCTTGTCTGCTGTGTCGAAAATTTGTGTAAATCCTAGGTATGAGAATGTGTCTTCTGATTGTGTTATCCATCTTTTTATGTTGAAATTAGCATATATTGATGTGAGTGCATTGTAAAGTATGTCGCTGAAGTATTTTTCTTGTTGTGGTGTGTGTTTTGCTAAGGTTTCCCTGTGCTTCAGCCATAATGCCATTAATGGGTTCTTTTCCATTTCTAATCTTTCATTTTCAAATTTTTTGAACATGTCAATGTTTGGTAAATATATGTAGTAGTATGTGAGTGTTGATAGGTTTTTGTATCCTGGTATTTCTTTGCTCAAAATAATTATCTCATTTATGATATCGCTGATGATGTTTTCAATGTTGCTGAAGATGTTGGCGTCAAAGGGTATTTTTGCGTAATCAGAATATTTTTTGGCGATAGCGTAAACATTGTTCACGTATTTCATGAATGGGAATAGGAATGCATGTGCATCTTCATGTGCTAGTGCGCCATCAAGTATTTTATCGTACACTTCTTCTGGAATGTTTAGTGCTTTGAATTTTTTCACGGATGGGATTTCAATGTTGAGTTTTTCATCAATCGAGAATTCTTCTAACACTTTTGCGACCTTCGACCACACTAGTGATAATATCTCATCAGTTTGCTTATGTTTTTTATGAATTTGACTAGCTAATAGGTATAAATCGAGGTCATCCATTTCTTATTCACCCTTTATGATGCTTTTCCTTCTTTCGATTACAGTGGATGCTATGTTGCTATACTTGTTTAATGAGAATGTGTCTCCTTTTTGTAGCATTATTTCAATTGTTGTATATTGGATGTTTTTTGGGAGTGTTTGTAAATCAATTCCCTTAGTTATGAGTATTTCAATCATGCTCGCAACGGCTGGCGCAATGATTGGCGTATCGGATGCTTGACTGATAATTGTTTGGAATAATTTTTCTAATTGAGCGTTAGGTGCGACGGCAATGGTGGCCACATCTTTGATTATTTCTTCAGCGTTTTTTAGAACTTCTTGTAGAATGTTTTGCATTTCTAGAAGCATGAGCTTGTAATCCGTATAATTTTCTGCATTAACTATGATTCTTGATTTAGTGGTTATCATTACTGCTTTCATGAAGTCTTCAATCGTAACGTGATCGTGCATGTTTAGGAATGCGAAGAATTTTGCTAATGTGAGCGTGTGTTGGATGAAGCGCCCTCCTGCCACGAACTCAAATGAGAGTTTTTTGAATGCATCAATTTCAACTGGAGGGCTTTCATTTTCACTTCTGCTGAATAATTGTAAGTATTTTACTCCATCAATAATTCCTATTGAGAACTTGTATGTTAATCCATACATAATGGTTTTTGCTAGGAATAATAGTGATTCTGGAACTGGAATATTATCAATAAACGTTTTTATTGATAATAAGTCTAGTTGGTTAATTTTTACTGATGGTGTTTTGTTGAAGTATTGTAGAACATTAAGGTCATTCTTTACTGCGTTAGTGAGAATAGTGTATGTTCTGTCATGGAGTGGAGCATACTTCTTGTTTGTTGCAACTTCCATGAATGGCTCAATGTTATCGGTTATGACTATTATTCGTGTATTCTCATTTAATGATGATACTGACATTTTTGTGAGCAGGGTTTCGAGCCCCCTTGGATTTCTTGACCCCTCGTCAATCACCACAATGTAGTTATCGAATGCATCGTACTGTGTTATTAGTCCAATTTTTTCATTTGGTACAAATTTAATCCTATAATCCTCAATGTTGCCGAGTTGCGAAGGATCAATAATGAATATTTTTGGTTTTGAAATTCTCTCCTCAATATTAAATCCTTTGTTCTTTATTTCGTTAATGAAGGTGCTTAAATCACTATTATTTTTCTTTGTTAGTGATAATAGGAATGTCTTATTTAATGCAAGGATTAGCGTGTTGTTGAGAATCCTTAACGATGTTATTATACCGCCAACATTATTCTCAAGGTTTGATTGTGGTATTAAGAAATTGCTAGAGATGATTCTTATGAGTTCATAATACTTACTAACAACATCATCACCACTATAACCTATTATAATTTCTGGAATCTCAACATACTCTGCAATCATTTTAGAGCCAACAGTTTTAAATGTCCCGATCTCTCCGATAGAATGCAGAACAATGGGAGGTTCGAGAGCATCGCTTGACATAATCATGCTGAAAGCTAATAATGTGCTCCACTCATTATCATCAGAATCGTTCAGTCCAAAGCGCTTATTCAAATCACTAATCACACTAATAACATTATTGCGCAATCTGCGCATCTCATCAGGCCATATGATCCTTTTTATTGGTTGAACAGGTATTTTGATATGCTCTTTTGAAACAACTCTTTGCGTATCATCTACCAAATCGTTTGGTACTTTTACACCATCTCCTTCTCTTACAATCGTATTCTCGATCTTCTCTTTATCTCCTTGAACTTTTACAATAAATCCTTCATTTACTAAAAACTTTATAAGATAATATACTAAGCCGTCCTCAAGATATTCCTTTTTATTATTTATTATATTTCTTATCGCATTTCTAACGTTTGCAATATTCCTAGTTACATAATCGCTATTATTGCTATTAAGATAATCCAATGAGCCGAGAATTTCAGGTAGAAATACTGCAAGTGCTAATATGAAATGCTTGCAGACAAAGTGATTACCAGTTGAATGGAATGGGCATGAGCAATATTCGTAAATTCTTGGCTTCCCGTCACCATCTCTCATCACAGATATTAGTAGTGTATACACGTTGAATGGTAGTTTCTCTATTGAAAAAGTTATTGAACAGAGAACAATCAGAGAATTTCGTTCAAAGTTTGGTGAGTTTTTGAGAAGCTTAGCTACTTCAACAATCAATCTGCAGGGATTTCCATTTCCAAAATGGAATTTTGATGTTGAATCAGATTATACTGTGGAGGAGATGGTTTCTATTGTAATGAGTATTCTTAACTCAACAAGTCTTAAGGCAAATGATATTAGTCTCTTCACAAAACCAAACCAGTTAAAAAGGAAATTTGTCACGGCAAAGCAATTGCACGATGCGATAACATCAAAGACAAACCTTACAGCTATGACGTTATTCAATTATGATCTTGGCTTTGAATTGTATGGTAAAGTAAAAAGCCTAAGTGACAGTAATGGTGAGTATATTCACCATATACTAACATCTCATCTAGCTTAGAGAAGGGGATGCATCCTTCTATTTTCCCTTTTTGATCATCTTGGCAAAATATAATTTTAGGTTTCACATCTTTTGTTCTGATCTCTATAGCTTTAGGACCAAATGCAGTAAATAATGGCTGATAGATTGCTCCTATTGCAAAGCTAGCTAAAAGTACTATTACTTGTTCAATTTTCTTTGATGCAAGAACTGAAACTATATCTCCCTTTTTTACTCTTTTAATTTCTTTTAAATACAATGCCAACTTTAGGCTTTTACTTTTTAATTCCGAGAAGCTAATTTTCCTTCTAGAATCTTTAGATACTTGTAATACAGCATCTCCTTCAAACTTGGTTAAAGCATATAAAGGATTTTCTTCACCAACAAACTTTTTTGCTTCATTCCAGCTAAACCTTTCTTTTATTTCATTATAATCTGCCACAGCATTTTTATCTACACAATACAAAAATATAAGTATTTGCTCTTAAATAAGATTTTTTTTGTGGTTGTGTTTTCATTATGAGTATTGATCTTTTTGAATGTGCCTACTTTAGGTTTTCAGAACAATTAGCATTTTTCTGCCCAAAACGTGGACTATGCAACAATCCAAAAACTAGCCACAACATTCTTATCTAAGAGCATATTTTTTACCTAATCTTCCTTTGGAAACTATTTTTCTATTAGAAAACTTACTCAAGAATCACTCTTGCACATTTTCCCTCAACGTTTTTTCCGCTTCTTTTTCTTGCGTGTACGTGAGTATGAAGTCGAGCTTTGAATGGTGCGTAATCTTCGCTATGATTGATGGGTTAACATTCTGCTTCAATAGATGCGTGATGAATGCGTATCTTAAGCTGTGCGTGTTTATCCCATACTTGTACTTCGCATACGCTTTTACCCTCTCAGTTAAGGCTTCCTCATTCTCATCGCCAATCCATAAGCACTTTTCTCTTTGTATGTTGTCTGGTATGATGATGAGTCTTTTTTCTTCTCTTTTCTTTTTTGAGAGTTTAATGGTGAGTTCTCGTTTTCCTGTTTTTGCGAATTCTTGTACTGCTCTTACGGCTTCTGAGATTCTTGTTCCATTGAGCAGTTGTGTGTATAGGATTGTTGTGTATGCGTATTGTTTATCATTCTTTGGGTTTTTGAGTGTTCTTTCGAGTTTGTTTTTTATGTAGTCGTAGTCGAGGCCTCTGTCCCACGTCATGTGTTTTATGTGTTTTTAAATGTTTATAAGTTTTTTGTCTTATTTCCAAAATTGTGAGGTTTTTCTTACGTGTGTTTCATGTGTTTTTTCATCTTACAGCTCTAAGACAAAACCTCAATGCTTTAAATACACCCTAGAAAAAAACATTATTGGAAAAAACATGACAACAACCAAAAAAGAAGAACACAACATAAACGAAATTGACGTCTGCCCAAACTGCGGTAGTACAAAATTAGTCAGCTCACCAGAAAGAGGCGAAATCACATGCATACAATGCGGAACAGTAATCAGAACAAAAACCATTGACCCAACACCAGAATGGAGAGCATTCACAACCGAAGAAATAATAGAACGCACAAGAGTAGGCCCACCAAACCACCCATCAATACTAATACCCTCAAGCATCTCCGCTGACATAGACTGGAGAAGTAAAGACGCAAACGGAAAAAGACTATCACTAAAACAAAGGATGGAAGCCCTAAGATTACGCAAATGGCAAAAAATAAACATAACCAACACCCTCGGGAAAAATTTAATACAAGCAAGCGACGAAGCAGATAGATTAACAAGCATACTAGGATTACCACAAACAGTTCGCGACGAAGCACTCCTAATTTACAAAAAAGCAGTAGAAATGGGACTCGCAAAAGGCAGATCAATAAACTCACTAATAACAGCAGCACTCTACGCAGCATGCAGAAAAACACGAATACCAATCACACTCGACGAATTCACAAAACACAGCAAAAGCAATGATAGAAAAGAAATAGCACGATGCTACCGCTTACTCATAAAATACGCATGCGTTCACGTCAGTCCAGCAGATCCAACCGATTACGTTGAAAAAATCACAAACCTACTAAACATGAAACCAGAAGTACAAACACACGCACTAGAAATAATCAAGAAAGCAAAAGAAAAACGCCTAACAACAGGCAAAGACCCCGCAGGTTTTGCGGCCGCAGCAGTATATATTGCTGGCCTATTGCATGGCGAACACAGAAAACAAAAAGAATTTGCACAAGCGGCCCAAGTAACAGAAGTCGTCATAAGAACAAGATACAAAGAAATCATTCGAAAACTAAACATCAAAGAATTACCACAAAATCCAACAACCAGTATATTATAAAGTTGTCAAGGATAATAATGACAATGCGACAAAGTTCATCATAGGAAACGTTGATACTAGCGATTCGAAAACTATAAAAACTTTGAGAAGTAGTATCACATGGACGTTGAGAAAAATAAAGGAGGACAAATCAAATGTCAAATGAATTTATCGTAACAACAAGACCAAACATAACTATAATTGATGAAGCCCATGCAAAAATCCCACTATGGCAACTCTTCAAAACAAAACCACAGTATAAATTGTTCATTGTTGAAAATGTAATAATTAACGACCTATGCAATGCTGTAATAGTTATTGGCAAACACGGTCAGAAGTTCAAAATTAAAACAAAATATTTCAACAAAGAAGAGCCTGAGCAAGATCTCAAAATAGATGAAACACGAAACGCTCTGTTCATAACCCAGGACCAGTTCACGTTCACATTCACAGCAATCACATGCAACATACAAGTGCCTAAAGAAAAAATTGAAAAAGCGACACCCTCAAGCTATTTCAGTAAGGATTTTTCTTTAGTTTCTATTGACGTACTACCTGAAAAAAATAACACAATCTTACTACAATTCTACGGGCACTTCTTTAAAGCAAAACGAACAGGAGATTATTACCTGATATGACACAATGAACAAAGTAAAAAACGCTTTCCCAACACCTAAAAATCTTGAATTTGGCGACGACGTTCCATTCATTTTTTTCCAAAGAGCTATACAAGAATCACAAACACGTAGCGCAACTCTTAATAACAACAAACATCACTCTAGAACCAAAATTCTTAGAATCACAATTCTACAAAAATATCTCAGAAACTAGGAAACTTTCCAACAATTCTTTCTCAATTATTATGAAGAAATAACCACAAAGATTAACAAAAAGTATGCAGTTAACACAAAAACAAACCACAAAATCCTCACTAAACTACAAGCAGAAATGAGCGAGAGGCCCCATTCAACACATATACTTTCAGCAAACAAAAAGAAGTAGCATCCGCTACCATCATTCAGAATTTTTTAATCACATCAAATTCCTAGTAAAAATGAAGACCATACGCTGTTATTAAGTATGATAAGTTCAAAAATCCATTTCATTTACAAGTGGACGTTAGGGTGTCAGGTTGACGCAAGCGACATATAAACATAACAATAAATTACAAGCAAACGCATCGGGTGGACATCGGAGTATGTTAAGTATTATAGAAAACTAGACCATACAACTACTCTTTTACAAGTGGACGCTGAGGTGTCGGGTGGACATCAGGGTTTATATGTATGCTTAGCACATATTACAAGTAGATATCATGGGAGGATATTAATCGTGATCATAGTAAAAAACCCATTAGTGTTCACACCTAGCTACATTCCACAAAAGCTACTATTCAGAGAAAAAGAATACGAGCTATTAATAAACCATCTCAAAGTCATTAAAGCTGGTTTAACGCCATCGCACCTACTACTCTTAGGGCCTCCAGGCACTGGCAAAACAGTTACTGTAAGAAAAGCAATCCACGACAGCGGAACTAAAGACCTAGTAATTTACACTATTTGCCAAAGCACATCCTTCACAACACTCATAAACATTCTCGAAGAAATAACGCAAGTAGGCATTAGAGGAGTAAGCTTTGGAGAGGCATGGAAAGAATTCCAAAAACTCACCAACAATAAACCACTAATAATAATTCTCGACGAAATTGATAGACTAATACTCCCAGGAAAAGGAGAGGAACTACTCTACTACCTATCAAGGAGAGACCTAACATCAATCATAGCAATAAGCAATCGAGGAAACATTTACGAGAATATAAGAGACCCGAGAGTAAGAAGCAGCTTCATCCCAAGAAAAATAATGTTCTCAGAATACAATGCTGAGGAACTCGCACAAATCGTAGAACAGAGAATCAAAGAAGGACTAGAAACCGAAATCGAAGAAAGAGTAGTCAAATTCATCGGCGCTCTGGCCGCACGAGCAGGAGGGGACGCAAGATACGCAATAGACTTACTAAAAAAGAGCATCGAAATAGCAATAAGAACGGACGAGCCAACAATAACCATTCATACTGTAGAGAGCGCAAAGAAAGAGATTGACGAAGACTACATAGTTCAAGGCATACTAGGACTGAGCGAAATAGAAAAAACAATACTACTAATAATCGCTAAAGCAAAACGCACCACTCTCTCAGAAACATACAAGCTTTTTATTGACATCTCAAAAAATGAAATTTCAATGAGAAGATTTTCAGACCACATTGACAAGCTAGAGATGCTCGGATACATCAACGTAATAAGAAAAGGAATGGGACGCGAAAAAGGTGTGCGATTCATCATAGAACTCTCACCAAACATGAACCCCGAACTAATCCTAAAAACACTACAAGAAAACTCAGACCATTTATAGATGAATGACGAAGAGACACACCCCAACGTCCACTTGTAAAGCTCCCCACTTCTGAAAAATCCTCTATTATTACATATATGATATATTCATATTATTTTTTACTTTTTTACGAACGAATATATTCTAAAATAAATTTAAATACTTATAACATATAGTATGTATAATATAATAAATAAAATAAATAAATGAAAAATAATGAGAAGGGAGGAATAAAATATATATTCATAATTTAGAAAACTAAACACAATCACACAACTCCACTCAAAACAAAAACACCACACACAAAACACCGGTTACAACTGGACGTTAGGGGGTGTGTGTCTGGAAGGGAGTATCCCAAAATACAAGTGGACACTGAGGTGTCAAGCTGGCATCAAGGTATGCGCAACCATGTATCTATCTTTTACAAGTGGACGTTAGGGTGTGGGTGTGTCAAACAAGCCACCCTCTCAATGCAACATTCTCACATAAACAAAATTACATGATCAGAAATCAACAACAGAATTCTTCTCACCATTATTCAACACAAATCAAGTAGCACATGCTACATAAAAACATCATAAAACAATCAATAAAAGAAGCATTTTTATAAAAAAATAAATACTCAACGAACATCATAATTATCGTGAACATAAAACCAAAAGACATCTATGCGGATCAAAAAAGAGGACACCTAGCACTAGAAATAGAAAGAGAATACTTAAAAGAAATCATCAGTCTAAAAAACGCTGGAGAGGGCAACGCCTTCATCTCATTGAACGAAAACGCAATCATAACAAACCTAGCATTAAGAGAAAAACTCCCCATCATCTTTCACACAGAAAAACCAAAAGCAAGCGGCTTCTACAAAATCATTGGAAAATACGAACATGGCACATTCCACGTAAAGGATTGGAGCATTGGTGAGTACCCTAAAATAAAAACCAACGTAAACACTGACTACATCATCAACAAAATAATGGACGGCGTCGAAGTAGCTGGCGGAAGAAAAGCTGAAGAGTACGCCACACTCACGCTCATCTCATCCCCACCCGACCCATACGAGAATATTGCGGGTGGCATACACATCAACATCTTCAGCCCAAAAGGAAAAGCAAGAACATTTTCTAAGCGATTGGAAGCGTACTCACTAAAAACACTAGACTGGATTTGGGCGTATCATGACACGAGACCAAACAATTATCTTCCACTTGCAAAAAGAAGCTTGAATCTTGGATGGGAATATTCTGTCGGCATAAACTCTGAAAACGTCGCGTATGCACTCCCATTCGATTATCCCATCGGCATCATCTCTGCACAAAACACTAAAAGTATTGATTATGATGTGCTGAATTACGTGTATGCTTTGAAAGTTATTCCAATTATTGTTCCAAACGATATTACACTAAAAATTATCAATGAATATGAGAGCAATGTTGTTGAAATACTTATGCATATCGGCGCATCAAACATCATGTTCAAGGACAGTTTCCTCGATCCTGACTACACATCAATGCCATTAAAAATTATCCGCATCGCACAAGCATACGCAAGAAGTGACAACACTCTGAAAGTGAATGATGAGCACGTGAAGAAAGCATACAACACAATAATAAACTCAACAAGAATCGTGGTAAACGAGATAGTTGAAGAACCAAGAAAAATGCTACCCATTCGCGATACGGAGAGAAGAATATACAGCATAATTAGAGAATCTAATGGTATTAGTATTGATGAGCTTTCAAAAAGAACTGGCTTGAGGAGAGATGAACTGTTAGAGATCATTGAACACATGCGAGCAAAACCTCCCATTTCTATTTATCGTGTGAACAAAGATTTGTGGAAAGCAATATGATTGGCATTCTGAAGTTTTTCTAAAACTAAACATACCACTCGTAAGTAACTTACTTCCCATAAGTTAAGCACGCATTTATTTATGGCTAGATGTTGCATGTTGGGAATGTTCAAAAACTTTAAACCATTTAAATCCTTAAACACATTTTTTATTTAACAATAATTTTTTTTACCATTTTTTATTGCATTATTAAAACTCCCGCAACCTTTCTACTAAAAACACTAACTACCTCTACTTTTTTCCACCAAATAGAAAAACCTATCAATAAAAGAAACAAAGATTTCTTCACAAAATTAAAATAACTCCTTTAACGCATTTATTTTAAGCTTGAAGGAAAGCACGAGCATATCAGTCTCAAAATGATAAGAACGCTCACCATTCACAACATCAACAACATAATACCTCTCCTCACGACCACTATCAAAAATCTGAACATCAATCGCATCATACTTAACTATACTAACCTTTGTAAAAGGCTTCCCCTCACGTTCAGCATTTTTCACAGCAAGCAAGTAATCCTTCTCCACATACACAATATCCCATTCGGCCATCATTCACCACCCTTCTCAACATCATGAATTATCCAACGCGCAATCAACAATAATATGAAAACATTCACGAAAAACAGCACTACCTCACGCAAATCCAGCGACAACTTCTCCACTAACAATATCAACAACGACAAGTTTATTATCGTAAAATAAAACATGACCACAACCATTCCAAGCATGTATTTTTCCCGAATCACTCACACATCACCACAACCTAAAAACGTTCATTACTTTTTAACCTCCTTATGCTCTTTAACCTCCTTATAAACGACCCAAGCACACAAACCATTGAATATTGTTACAGCAAGAATACCAATGAAAAACATCACCGTTTCTATATTTGGTAGCCTTAACATTAGTATCATTTCTTCAAACGATGTCACTAGCAATAGCAAAAATGATGCGAATAAAATCCAAAACGTTTTTTCTCTCTCATTCATTCTCATTATCACCACTAAATATTGTACAAAGGTTACTTAAAAAGCACAAAAGTAGCATACGCTACCACAACACTCTTCACGATAAGGAATAAATATTCAATCATTAGCAAAACTTATATAAGACATACGTACAATACATAAATGACCAGGTGAGTGATCTCTAGTAACGAGTGCACATGTCTCACCTCCTGGAGGCCCCATATCACTCACCTGGCCACCTTGAAAAATATTGAGTAAATATCTTTAAACATCGAGTAGCATTTGCTACGCATAAAAGAAATCTTAAAACTAAAAGATTTTTTCACACGAATAATGAGAAAAATGGGATTAAATCAACATGCTAGTATAACATGGTATTGCAACGTTGTTGATCTCGGCGACTCTTCACTATCAGTAGGATATTGCGAAAGAGGTCATGGCATCGCATTCATAACACTTCACACTAAAAAAGACCTTGAGATGCTAGAGTCACTCATTAAAAAAATAAACCCATCAACAAGAACACTAATAATTGACGCTGACCATTTCACTAATCTCGAAGTGCTCGCACCATTAATCATTACTGATGTTGTCTTCAATGAACACAAATGCAAGGATGCACGCTGGTGTTTAAATCTTAAATGCCCACTCAATAAAGCGGAACTGAAATACCTTACAAAGTATGCTAAAAGTCCTGAAGAGCTTGAAAAACTCCACAACAATCTCGAAAAAATAACCAACGCTTTAAATCTCGAAAGCAAAGAAGAACTAATAATCATATTCCCAGAACCACCAATATCAATACGTATAGAGTAAATTAACAGTCAAGGATTGAAAAAGAGCTGATTTCCAACACTATATTTACCTCCTTTTGAACTCTCTCAAGATTAGTACATCACAATGCAACATTTTTACAAAGAATAAGTACATTTTTCACACGAAACACCTGCAATCAAGTTACCACAAATATTTCATTTACAGTACGCGCAAACAAAATTATCAGAAAGATCCCCGCAAAACGAATTATTTTAACCAAGACAATCACGCCTAAATCATTTTTTGCACATTTTATCGGGGAGTGTGTGTTGCAAAAGCTGGAGCGCAAAATCCACTATTTGAATAAGTTTATTCTGGATCATCTTGACGTGTTCTATAAGCAAGCAAATCCTGTCGAGGGTGAGTTTCGTAAAGTGCTCATTGCTGATTTAAAATCCACAAAAACGGGTGGCGAGTGGGAAAGCTTCCCAACGTTCGAAAGCTTCCAAGAATACGCAATAAAACGCATACAAAAATTCGGACGAGACCACGTGCTCGCCGTTTACGTGACAAAAGAACGCTACACATGGGACGGCACAATCAAACACATTGACCTAGTCATGGATATTGACGGAAAAGAAAACGACTTCTCATCACTAGAAAAAATCAAAAAACTCAAACAAATCCTCACCAACGAATACGGCATCGAACCACTATTCAAACTAAGCGGAAACGGCATCCACATACAACTCCAGCACGACATCTTCACATACAACGAGAAAATAAAAGAAAGCGAATTCCAAGACATAATAAACAAAACATACATCAACCTCGCAAGAGAACTCGGAAAACGAACAGGCATAAAATTCGACGAAAAAGTATACTCAAGCGGAAGACTATTCAGAGCAGTATACTCACCACACGAAACACAAATGGTACTCGCAGTACCATTCAACCCAGACAACATAACAACATGGGACGAACTCATACAGCACGCAAAACAACCAATAATACCACAGGATACAACATGGGGAAGAATAACAGACCTCATAAAATTCTCAATCAACCTCGGCAACATCTACACAATCACAAAAAACATCGAAGCACAGAAAAAAGAAATAACAACTGAAGAAAAAATCAGAAAAATCAAAAAGAAGCACGGCATGCAATCAATCACACTAGATGATGGTCGGATTATTAAATACGATGCATCGCTAGACGGCTACGGTTACTTAAGAGTCATGATCGAGGAGAAAATCCCACTAGAAGACG
>Ga0081473_130239_pt1 | contig 15168 bp, 18 predicted proteins | sample CisSprmetagenome_FD_70977 | JGI IMG/M metagenome (GOLD analysis project Ga0081473, IMG submission 70977) | Hypoxic/sulfidic aquatic microbial communities from Cistern Spring, Yellowstone National Park, USA v2 (version 2) | ecosystem: Environmental > Aquatic > Thermal springs > Hot (42-90C) >... | reverse complement strand
CTAATCCGCCTGAGGTTCAGGCGTTGGCTGAGCAACGTAAGAACATGATTGTTGAGACCGTGATTGGGTTATTTAGGAAGCTTGCTGAGCAGGTAATTCCAATCGTTGTGGAGGGTGCGGGGAAAGCTTTAAATGCCAGTTCAACCCCGTCGCAACTTGATGAAGAACTCTGGAGATTCTACAGCCAACAGTACAACCCAGGAGCAGGAGCAACAGACCCAAGAACAATCCCTGGAACAATCCCAACAGCAGGCACAACAGCAGTTAACCCCGCAACAGGAGCCTACCAGCCAGCAACCCAGGCAACTCCGCCCCAGGCTTATGCCGCGCCAAACAATCAAGGAGTCGGCGTCGGATATAGTGGCTTCAATATTCAGGCGTCTAGCCAGTCAAGCGGACCAAATAGTGCCTCCAGCGGTGTATTCACTACTTCTGTCGTTAGGAAAGAAGTTCCCAGAAATGCTGACAACCCACTCAGCGAGGGTAAGTCGCTGGACGCTTCAGCTGGTGTTTCAGAAGTATCAAGCGGATCTTCAAAAGTACTGGGAGAGCTTGCTACTAGCCAGCCTAAGGCGGAGGGCTCAACTGGGGCAACCGATTCAACTTCCGAACCCGATTCCACCACCTCCGCCGACGGTGGTGAAGCAGTTCATATTAAGCCGACCAGAGTTAATTTTGGAGGCACTGGAATCACACTCAGAGGAGTGGAGTCCTGAAGAGATTTTCAATTACATGTCTTATATTCAACCAATTATCTCAATTCTTATCCCAATTCTAAGAGCCGCTAACATAGACATTGCTGGCATAAGTGAGGAAAAGCTTGATGAACTACTGGAAGTCAGTGTGCTAAGAATCGATGACGATAAGAAGAGGGAGGAGGCAGAGCAACTCTTAACAATGTTAAAGAATTACCCCATAACGTATCGCAGATTCCTATGGATAGTGAGGCAATTATTAAGCTAACAGCATGTAGTTATTTTGTCTGTAGGAATTGTATGGTCGGCGCCGTCCATTCAATTCCTGAAGGGGAAAAATTTAAAAACTAGTTTTAGGGAAGCCAGCCTATGAGCAGTCCACTAGAAAAGGCGGAATTTAAACATGTACCGATAAACCAACTGAAGATAGACTCCAAGATAGTCTCAGAGACAACTATCACCGAGGAGCTTGATGAATCGCTATCATCAAGGGGAATACTTTCCCCGATAATAGTTACAGAGGACTATAGGGTAATTGATGGTGCGAAGAGGGTTAAGTGGGCTCAGAGAATGGGCATTAGGGAGGTGCCGACGCTTATAGTTCCATTAATATGCAAGGATGATGCATCCTGCAAGGCTGTGAGGTTCCTGCTGAATAACGTACGTGGTTCATCTGTTAGCAGGCAGGAGATGGTTAATTTAGTGTGGAAGCTGATAATGGACTACATGGTGAGTCTCAACGAGAATGTCAGGAGTTCAATAGCAAGAGAACTCCTTAACGGAACCATCCCAAACAGCATTGTTGGTTGGCTAAAGGAGAAGTACGGGCTACCTTCAACAACCTCAAAAGACTACATTAGGGTGTTGTTAACCACTGGGGCATTCAGGGACTACCTAAAAAGCCTAGTAACACCGATTACAGTTACTGAAACCGCTCCAGCGCCTGAAAAAGCAGTAGCTGTTGCCGAGATACCAGTGCCTGCTCCTAAGCCAGCTGTTGCAAAACCTCCAGAGAAGCCCGAAGTTAAGCCTGTAGTTACTCAATCACCTCCTCCACCGCAACCTGTATCACAGCCACCAAGTGAGGTTGAGATTAAGGAGAAGCTTCCAAGCACGAGGGTAGCCGACGTACTTCTTAAGATAAAGGATGAGTCAGTTAGGGACGAACTCTTGAATGCCTTGAGAGAAGGGAAGATAACGGCTAGGGATATTCTACAGGCATATAAGCTTGCCCCAACAGCTGAGGAGTTCGAAAAGATAGCCGCTAAGCTAGCTAAGGGCGCCGAAGTACTAGGTGAACTCCGCAGGATTGCTAGGGGTGAAGGCGAGGGCGGAGGCGGTGAAGGCTTCGTTGCGCTTGGCTCAAGTATATTCAAGCATATTACTGAGGTTGTTGTTACAGCGGACTTACCGTATATAGTCGAAGCAGTAAAAGCAACAAGCCTTCCAGAGAACTTACAAGACGTGGTGAGGTTCTTCTATGAAGTAGGGGCAAGGCTCTGTAAAGCGCTTGCCGACGACGCAAGGATACAGCCCCAGGAATGTAGAGAAACATTTGACGAGGTTATGAAGGCTATTTCGTAACTTCTCGTTTGAATTAAAACTAAGTATTATATTTTCAAACCATTAACCATTTCATAGACATTGTTGAAGTTTTATGTTGCAGTAGAAATGGAATGGCTTGAATATTTATAAAGGGGTGGGGGTAAGAACCCTGTGGGCTGGTGGAAGCTACGTGATGCGTCAGGCAACGAGTTAGAGCCAAGGAGACTACCAAGCGGTGAGACACAGGCAGACGTTGTTAAAACGCTGTTTGATGATTTCCAGAAGTCCGACGTTGTAATGCTGGTCGCGCCTCAAGGCTACGGTAAAACATTCATTGCGTTGAATTTAGCTTCAGTCTTCCGTGAAGACGACGAGACAAGGAAGATACTCTACATTACCCCAAATAAGGTGCTTCAAGAACAGGTTCACTCAATAGTGAACGTGAAGTTCAAGATTGGTGAAAAACCCCTGAAGGCGAAGACAATCTACGGTTTAAGCTCCGTCCACTGCCCATTCGAGTTCAACGGCAAGAAACTCTGCATGAGGGACTCCACAGCCTGCCCCATAAGGAATGTGCCATCCAGGAAAGAGAAGGGTTACGTTGTTGGGCAAGTTTCAGGCTACTACTATTACTTAGCAGACATAACGAACATTGATTTAGTGGCGGAATGCGAGAAGCTTAAGCAGAAGCGCCTGCTACCAGAGGCATTCGACTGCAACGATGCGGCTAGTAATGTAGTGATGTACAAGATTGGTGGAAAAGTTTACTCAGAGTGCCCGTTCTACGCTCAACTTAAGCCACTTGTCAAGCCGTTTAAAGGTGTTCCACAGGAAGTCTTGGGCGAAGACTTTGATGCAGATATTATAGTCACTAACGAGGCTAAGTTGCTTTACGAGGAAATGATTGGTAGGATTCTCCTTGATTCAAAGGTTTTCAGCCTAATAATAATTGATGAGGCTGATGAGATAATACTTCAAAACTTCCCCGCAATAGAAATCAACGAGGATGAGCTAGATATGCTTATACACGCCTTAAACGAACTAAGAGAAAAGGTTGAGAGGGACTCTACAATAACACTGATTGATGAAATTAGGTCAGAGCTACTTGAATTCATAAACGAGTTAAGGATGATTAGGAGGCAGAATAAGGGGAAGCACGGCTTATTCCTAGTTTCAAACGCTTACCTGCTTTCAAGAGCGGCGAAGAAAGCACTGGCATTATTCAACGAATTGAATTCAGAGACCGTGTCGGTTGAACCACCAGTGGTTTTGGAGGAATTCGCAATGAAGTTCAACGATCCCATAATCTCTAAGCTGGCTTTCAAGAAAATTTACTACAACTTCGAGACAGGCAACATATTGATTCTCGGGGATCCAAAGGAGGCACTGTACCTGAAGTTAATCTACGCTAGGGAAGGTAACGAATTCCCAAAGGTACTGTTAGTTACCGCAACTCCGCTTAGGAGCACAATGCAAGTGTTTAAACAACACATGGGTGCAGTTGAAGACTACATTCTACGCAAGATAGAGGGTCCACACTACGGCAAATTCTACCTACTCGTCACTACTCATTTACCAGTTAGCGGTAAATTGTTTAAGACTAGGCAAGACTACAGGATGACTGTTGTCGAGTTAATGAGGGTAGCGCTGGAGAAGGCTAGGAAGCTTCAGAAGGTTGTGAATAAGCCGATACTTGGGTTATACGCCGCAAACATTTACCTAAGGGAACTCAGCCTAAGGGTACCTGGAATGCATATTGACACCGCTAAGGTTTCGCAAGACTTCGCAAGAAAGGCGCTTGAACAGTATAAGGAAGTCCACAGCACTAGGGCTTGGAGGGGCTTAGACGTGAGGGGCGGCTTAATTGTGTTTATTCCGAAGTTCCCGTACCCAGACACAACGTCTTCCTTCATAGAGTGGCTTTCCAACAATTGGTCTGGCGAATTCGAAAAGGGGCCTGTCGCCGAATTAGGAGACATAAAGTTCATTCAAGGGATAACCAGGGGCTCCAGGGAGCAGGACGACCCAGTTTACATTGTTAGTCCAGATACTCATGTGATAGACTGGTTCATGAGACATGTGGAGAGGGGTGAATTAACGTTCGGAGGCTTAGTTGATGAGGACGGTAGGATACTTGCAACTGATGTGGTTAAGGCGAAGGAAGTGCTGAGAGGATACGCGTTCGGTGTACAGCCACAAGCCTCAGCGCCAGCTCAACCACAGCCACAAGTACAGGCTACTGCACAAGCCCAACAACAAGTCCAGCAACAACCACAGTCACCACCTACTCCACAAATTCAACCTGCCCCAGCACCCACAGTTGCAGTGGCCTCAAGTGGTGACGGGCATAAAAGCGAGGTAGAGGCTAAAGCTGAAGTACCAAAACAACTTCAAGCCCAAGAGCCTGCGCAGTCAGTATCTCAGCCTAGTCAAGAACAAGAGAAGGTGAAACCTGCAGTGGAGGCAACTGCTCCAAAGGCTACTCCAGTGAAAGGACAAGTATCCTTAAAGGCATTTATGCCTCAGGAGGGGTCTAAGCAAGTTAATAGCAAGCCTGCTGGGGGTGGTGTTGATGTTTCTGAGATTTTGAGGCCTGAGGTTGTTTTGAAGCCTATTAATGACCCTGAGGCTCTTAGGAGGGCTGTCCGTGAGTTCTTCGAGCCCTGGATAATTGAGGAGCCTGACCCAAGGTGGTTGAGGGTTAAGAGGAAGTACACTATGAAGCTTGTTGAGGCTGTTGATAAGGCAAAGTCAATAGAGGAACTCAACGAAATGATTGCACGCATTGAAGCTGAAGAACGTCAAGAGCTTGCTCAATTGGAACAGGAACTTCGCCGCCAGAGCGGGTCTTAACCTCGCCGTAGGTTTTCCTCCTCCACATGAACATGATGTCAAACGGTATGGATTTCCTGAACAACCTCTCCTCATCTAAGTCCCACCTCTTGTAATCGTCATTAAGCATAGCCCTAAGCTTAAGCTGAACATCCCTCGGCACGTACGGCATAACTATCTTAACGTGGAATCCCCTAGGGGACTTGTAGGTAAACACGCCAACTGCTCCAATTAACTCTGCGAAGTGCTTAATCTTAAGTAATCTAACCCCAGCCCAGCAGGGATTCTGCTCGTCATCAATATCAATTTTAAGTTCTATTAAATCAAGCACATTAACCACCCACAAACCTCTTAACGGTTTCCTCAAGTATCTTACTGCCCTTCTCCCTCAGCTTCTGGTAGTAGTCAGTGGCCTCCTCAAGAAGCCTCCTGAAGCCACTGCTCTTAGCCACAGCCGAATCCTCGAAGCCAACGAATATTCCTAGCTCAGGCATAGCACGCGGGTAATCATACGGGTCACGGGAGAAGTCGGTGGTCGGCCAAACACCAAATATCTCATCGTCATGCGGGTAGGGGTTCCTAACAGCCCAGGCGTAGTACTGGTAGGCTGGCCCCCCGCCGTACAGGTTAAGCTTCTCTATAGCCATCATTAGCCACCTCAGTATTATACTGTACTCGAACCCCCACCACGCATGGCTCTTAAGCCACTCATACCCAACAACCTCCTTCCTACTGTTCAAAATATCTATCAAGTTACCAGCCGTTTCACTTGCGGCGGAGTAATTGTTGTAGAGCTGGTCGAGGAAGTTATCGATGAGCCTATTCAGCTTGTTTGTATCTAAGCAAACTGAGTCGTTCTGTTCATTGAATATTAGGATTGGTGCTGTTAGCGTAACCTCCATTTGTGCTTCAAAGGGAGCCTTAGATGTTTCATACTCGATATGGTATATTACCTTAATCGGGTGGAACAATACTCCTGGGCCAGGGGGTAGCTTACTGGCTATACTTGGGGGATTATTACGTCTCATGTAGTTCAAGTCCGTCTCAGCAATGTAAAGCATGAGGTACCTTAAAGCTAGGGTGAGCCTATAGCTGTAGAAGCCCAGTAGCTCCCTTATTCTCCTGCGCATGTTTAGTATGGGTTCAGCGCTCCACCTCTGTAGCTCAACCCAAACCTTTATCACGTTCCTGAAGTTATTCATCCTGTTGGGGCTAGTCCTAAGGTACCTAGTGCCCTCAACAACAACAATAGGGTTCCTCCTAATCCTCATCACGTTATCCACGTAGTCTATTATAGCAGTAAAGACGTCGTAGAGGTGTTGCACGGAGACGCAGGGCAACTGTTCAACCTCAAAGAATTCACTGTACTTAAGCTCTGCTCCAGCAAGTATCCCAGGCTCTATATTTTTGCTCACGCCTACCTTAAACCTAAACTGGTTTTTAAAGATTGCTCAATTTAGTCATTAGGCGGAGAAAAATAACTTTAAAAAGCCTAGAGGGTAAGGCACATATGGCACTGGTTCCAAGAATGGGTACGATAAAGATGATGGTGGAGCCAGCCGCAGGGTTCGCAGTGACGGATGCGATAGCGGGCTACATAAACAGTAGGATATTCAAGGTGCAGAATAACGTGATAGTTCCAACCTCCAAGTACTCAAGGGTTGGCGCAGGGATAGCAACCATTGCCTACGCAATCGGTAGCTACATGCTGGCGAAGTACGCACTGGAAACCAGTAACGCAGACGCCAGCTACCTATCAATAGGGGCATCCTCTTCATTGCTTTTGCAGACAATAGAGGGTGCTGTTGCAACAGCCTTAATGGGCAAGACACTGAGTCCAACAGCGGCTAAGCTCGTGAACTTCTTCTCACAGGTAACCGCAACAAATGTTTGGTAACCCAATAAGACGTTTTAATTTAAATTAAATTTTTCTTAAAATTAAATGAAAGCCATCATTTCATACTTACCTTCAGGGGTTATTACAAATGGTGCTTTAATCACGTGGTAAGCCTTAATGTTAGGGATAACTAGTGGCTTAACACCAAGCTCCTTGTTCACTACTTCAAAGAAGTGGATGTCCTCACCCTTCCTAACGGTGTAGGTGAACATTTGCCTATTCTTCTTAATCAAGGCTTCAAAAATTGAGGTGTGAATCATCGCTAAGCCTAATCCGCACGCATCAACGTTGAACAGTTTATTGGGCAGTTCATCTGGCTTTAACCTAACGTATTTTTCACCCCTCTTAACATGCAGGTTCAACCCCATCATGTTTTTCTCGAAGTACACCCCACACATGACTGGGTAGGCGTAGCTGAGGAAGTTAGTTATCGGATTAGCGGTTGGAATAATATCGTCATCTATGAATAGTACGAAGTCGACCCCACGCCTAACAGCCTCCTTAGCAATCCTCTCCCTAGCCGTAGCAACGCTGTAATCCCTAACAAAATTAGTGGCTGACTCGGCAATAGACGAAGCCTCAGCCATGTATCTGGCTAGTACGGCGTACCAGTAGTAGGAGCTTGGGTTACCCGTTGTGGGTACGCCAATCATTATCGAGTATTTCACTCCCAACCACCCTCAGTAGCTAGTTCATACAGCTTCAAATACTCATCAGCCATGGCTTTAATTGAAAACCGCTCCTCAACATACCTCCTAATGGCTAAGTAATTCCACTTCCTCTTTAAGGCATCCTCAAAGGCATTCGCAAGTTCATCCAGGTCAATTGCGTCGAGGATTTTGCTCTGCCACTCCTCAGCCTGCTCAATGAGGCTAAGGCTGTTCCTAACTAAAACACCCACTTCACTATTGGTGACTATCTCTGGCCCAGAGCCAGCTGTACTAAGTAGTAGCGGGGTTCCAGTAGCCAGCGCCTCAATTGCGGTTAAGCCAAAGGCTTCAAGGTAAATAGTGGGTTGAATAAACAACTTAGCCCTACTCATGAGGACTCTCTTAGCCCACTCACCACGCCAACCACTCGGGAGCCTGAGGAAGTGCACGTTCTTGACTCTCATTTTCTCGGCTAACTGTTGGTAATGCCTAGCGTAGTGGAAGTGGTCAATTGCAGTGGGGTTCCACGCAAGCACGAAATGCTCCTCAGGGAATATTTTAGCGAGTTTAATTATTAAATCCACGCCCTTGCTTGGATGTGGGCGCCCAACGTATAGGACATAGTCCCCCTTCCTATCCGAGAAGGGGTATTCGGTTACAGGCAAGCCGTAGTGGACGACCTCTGGGTTTAAGCCGTACCTTTCCTTAAAATATTCCTTGACTGCATTGGAAAGCACAACGGTGTTCCTGGTATTGAAGAGTGGGGGCAGGTACCCGTTCCTGGTTATTATACTTCTCCCGTTAATTATGTGGGAGTATGCGTGGAACATCCCGCTGTTGGACATGTCGTGTATTACCTTACACTGCTTAACATCCTTAATGAATAGCTTAAGGGCGGTGAACTCGGTCAAATTATCAACAACCCCGTAGGTGCAGGGAATTGGCGCAAGCGTAACGTTAGGAATCCTCTCAGTCTGCATACACGCAATCAGCAGAACCCTCAAACCCCTGGAGGCTAACTCCCTAGCAAGCCACCAAGACACAACCTCAGAACCATACCCAGTGAAGCTCCACGTAGACGCAGGGTAGGTTGCACCAGCCGCAACACACACATCATACATAGGCGCCCCCTGGAAAACACCTTAATAAAGTTTTCTTAAAACCAAGTAAACCCCAACATCAAGCAAAAGCAGAAGATTTTTAAACCAAAGGCAGAGATAGCCTTGACCAATATGGCGGTACTCAAGCCTCAAGTAATAGTGTCTGGTATAGTAGCACTACAAGAGCCTAGGTCAGCCGCCTCAGCTAATGGTGTGGTAGTTGCTAGGGTTGGCAGGATGTTCTGGACTAAGAGGTGGGCTGGTCTCTACATAAAGAATATGCCATCTACTGCTGTGTTCCCACACAAGGGGCAGATTGAGACCAGGATAAACTTCGGTACTGTTGCAAGCAGTGGCAAGGGTAGCAAGGGCTTCGTGAATGGCCTACCTGCTGTTGCGGCACTTATTCAACAGAGAGTGAAGGGGTATCATGCACCTGATGCGATGCCTAAGGAGGATTATCCATCAAGGAAGAGGAGGACATATCACACACTTGAGGATCTAAAGAAGATGCTAGCTTAGTGAAGTAAGTTAGCGAACAGATAATTAAAATTCTTTTAACTTTAAAAAATCATTATTCAGTTGTTTTCTTTGTGAGCTCGGAAGAATTAGAGAGAAGGGCTACCAGTATTGTTAATCAGGCTTACAGGATAGTTGAGGGTTTCATGTGTGATGGAAAGCACAACGATATTTTAGACAGGATTTACGAAGATATAATTCAAAAAAGTATGGGAATTAATAAAACTATTACTACTTCAGCTGGTAGAAGACTAATAAGGAGTTTTAGGGAGTTAAAAACTACTTTATGCAAGTCTATTAAAGATGAGGTTCTTGGTAATACTTCCTTTAGGAAAGATTTAATTGATACTGCTGTAAAGATTTTGAGAGAGAAGAATAGTACTGCGGAAGCAATGAAGGTGGTTAGGGAGGAACTAGCGAGGCATATAGCTTTCGATATGACTATTAGCGTGCCTGATCTTAATATACAAGAGCCGTATTTTGAGTATTTAGCTGAGAAATACAAATCCGACCTAGTGGACACCAGACTAGTAAGATATCAAGATTTGCTTAAAATGTTGGCTCCTTATTCAACCAATCCCCTAGTCTTAAACTTCATGTTGGCTCTATCTGCAGTAGAGAAGAAAGCAGAAACTACGGCTAGAGAAAGAGAAACAGAAGAAAGAGAAGTTTCTATGCCACAGGCTGTACAACCACCAACGCAGGTTCAACCCCAACCAGCAAGGATTCAAAGAGGTCAATGTATAATAATAAATAATTACTTAGTTGTAAGTGATAGGGAATTTCCAGAGATTAATCCGCAAGCAATGATGACGGAAGTTTTAAGAGGATTATCACCAAGAGGATTAGCGAGATTTACTGGGGGATACAAATTGGATTTATTAAAGGAGAGTGATCTAGATGTTTTGAGGAAGATTCCAGCTGTAAGCAGATTACCTACACCAGAGGAAGCTGTTATTAATCCAGGTTACCCATACTACTGCGGATTAGAATTATATGGCGTGTTTAACGAAGTTATTCAAGACTATGCTGTTTATGCTGTTCCTCATTTAATAGGATGCTTAAGAAGTTTTGCTGACACACGAGTGAAAGAAGGGATTTTCCCAATTACCAAACTGGAGTTGTTTAACACCGATAGTCCAATATACAAGGAAGATAAGCAATTGAGGCTTCCAAATATCACCTATATTTATCTAAGTGGTGTAGATGTTCATAAGTTTGGTAATGCCTTAGCCGATTTAATTGTTGCGGCTAAGAATAATTTAGAGCTTAACGAGTACCTTAGGGCTTTAGCTTGGGGCTTGGTGTATGATTTCTACACTGTTAGTCGTTGTGTAAGGTCGGCTATTTAACTTCAGGCTTCTTTTCTTGGCTTGTTAGGTAGGATAGGTTGTAGAATCTTCTTTCGCCTAGTTTGTGGTGGTAGCCGTTGTGGTAGGCTAAATAGATTTCAACGTGCCCGTACTTGGTTTTCGTTACCCTCCTCTTCACTGATACTATTGGTGCTCCGCATATTGGGCATGGGTCTCCTGGGGATAGGTTCTTAATCTGCATGAATGGGATGTCGCTTATCCACTTGACTAGAACTGGCGTCACTGTTCTCTTCCCGAGGGGTGCATGCGGTATAAAGTGGTTTATAGCCCTCTCAACATCATCTTTACTCATTGGTGTTTTCTTCATTAGCCTTCTGTTGAGGAAAACATTTAAAAGGCTTTCTCCCATGAATGCCTTGTGCCAACCTTAACTGAGCGCCTAATTAGGTGCTTCGTAGATGGTGTAGGTTGTGATGAAACATTTGATTTGCTTATCAGGGAGTTTCAAAGAGCTCCCGAATCAGTCGCCTTAGATATGCTACTGTCGGGTTCGGCGATACTTGCCGACGACTGGGCTGATATCGGGAAGATGGATAGGATACACCACTGGCACGTTGGGGTACTCTTAATGGCGGCTGGTAGGCTAATTCTGGATTTAGCGTCAAGTCGATACGCCTATCGGGAGTCACCTTCACGAAGTTCCTCTCCAGCTCAAGGAAGTCAGGCACCTTCGTCATTGCGTATGCGCTCCTAAGGGCAAGCCTGAACATTGCCGACTCGTGGAGTAGGTTAAGCTTAGCTGAGGGTCTGAGGTAACTGTCAATGTATGAATTCGGAAGTGGGCTACTGCCCCTTAGTATTGGGCTAGTCCAAATCCTGTTAAGCGCATTGTTGTTAAGTGAAAGGGACATGTACCTGAACCACTTGGGGATGTAGTAAGTTGGGTTACCTGAAGCCGTGAACCTCCTGGTTATCCTCACGCCAGTGAACCTGTTGTTAGCGTACATAACAATCATGGGAAGAGTGAAGTACCTCTGCTCGCCAGCGTGAACAACCTCGAACAGTATGCTTGGGTGAAGCTCATCACTGTTGAACTGAGCCTTAAGTTCAAAGTACCTCCTCAACGCTTGAATAGGGTCCTTGAAATTCTCAACACTAAGCTCATTACAGTGCTTACCCCTATCACACTTCATGAGCCTAACCACTGCTCCAAGAATCTGAAGCCCCTTCTCCTGAGCTTCCCTAATCTTCGAGGAAAGGAACTCGAAGCTTTTGTAGGCACCGACGGGTATTTTGCTTGATGTTAACCAGTTTTGAATCAAAATAACTGGACTCTGCCTAATCTTCCTAGTGTTATAGTAGGCAATAACTGGAACCTTAGTTTCACCACTCCTCCTAAACCTCAACTCAAGCAACAAGTCCCTCCTAACATCAAGTCCAAGCTTCTTGAAGTAACTCTCGCTCACAACTTTTTAAATACCCAGAGTATTAAAAAGCTATGGCTTTGACTTCGTTAACATTTCAGGCACAGCAACAGGCAGGGGTAGCAACATTGGGAGTACCACAGTACATGACTTGTAGTCAAGGTTCAAACGGCGTAGTTACATGTAGGGCAACTGGCGTAGCTAATTTAATGCCTGTTTTAGGCATGGCAAGCCCCTATGTGGTTACCTACGTGATACCTGCTCAGTTTGTTGTCGGTGAATTCGGTGCAATATCCTTCCCGAATCAGTTGGCTTTAACTGGTCTTACAATTAATGTGAATGGGACAGAATTTTTCAATGCATCGTTCTGGACAACAGCACCTGGTGGAGGTTGCCCAGACAGGATAATTTGGGTTTCCTGTAATTTAAGCAATCCAACTAACTGCACTGGAATCACGCCACCTCCACCGCTTCGCTTCCAGCCAGGCGTGGATAACTACATTACAATAAAGGTGTGGGGTATTGCTAGCTTCGGCTACGAGGTTATTGTAACAATTTGCCCGCAAGGTTCAACACTTGGCGGGAGCGTAACCTGCCCAGTGGCAGTAGTACCGCTGACGGATAACTGCGCCTGTTGCCCAGTAATAGCTACAACACCTGGAGTATCTCCTACTCAATTTGCCCCATCACCTAAGGTTACAACTAAGATAAACGTCGGCTGGGTGGTGGCTGGGGCACTACTAGCCGCAGGCGTAGGCATGGCGGGTTACTACTTCTACAAGCATCCAGAGCACGCTAGGAGGGTTGCTGAAGCAACTCAAAGGGCAGTGACAGCTGGAGCAAAGAAAGCCGTCGAGTTAACTAAAAAAGCTGTGGGGGCTACAAAGAAGATACTAGGTTAGTGAGCATCAATGTCAAGCCAGGCGGGTTGCCCTTGGTATCAGCCATTTAAGTTCTCAATAAATATCCAAGGGCGTCAAATACAAGGTTGCAGTAACTACCCAGCCAGTTGGCCCTTCCCAGTTCCAGGGCACTATGAAATTACGTTTTACGTTAAGTCAACATCCCCACTGTCCTCGGTTCTTGAGCCAGCTACGCTACCAACCTTGGCTGATTACATTAAGCAAGAGTTCGTGAACCAAATGGAGCAACAGGGACATACTGTAACTAATGTGCAGGTTAGCGTCAATTACTCGCAGAACACGATAACAATTTCCTTTGACGCATCGTCTCCTCCAATAACTCTAGTCCTAGAAATACTGGTGCCTATAATCATACTCGGCTTAGTAGTGCTGGGAATACTATGGCTCATAGATGATATCACTCATACAAGCGCCAAGGTATCTGCAACTCCAGAGGGTTGGGCAATAATAGCGGTGGCAGGGATAGGTGCAACCGCACTGTTAATCTTCGCCATTAAAGCGAAGAAAGGCTCTTAGTCTGTTTTGTAGAGTAGCATTGGGTTTTTGGTTATTTGGTCTGCGGCTAGTGCAATCGATGTTTGAGCCATTTTGGTTAACACATCATCCCAAGTAACCCTTGTTTTATCAAACATCCCAGCCGCCATCATGAGTGTGCGTGCTTTAACCAATAGCCTATAAGTGTTCTCGTCTATTGTTATAGTCCTGCGCTTCTTCTGAGTTGAAGCAGTGCTCATAGTGGCTTAGACTGTGTTTAATTTAAAAAGCTTCTAAAAACTGCATGCATAAGCTGACTGGAGATTTTTAGTTTTAAACTAGTTAAATGCTTTGCAGTAACTTAACTGCACTAGTTTAGGACAGTATCTCAAGCTTTTTAAAGAAAAGGCAACATGATAACTTGACCCATATGGCGCTATCAAGGATAAGTCTCGGGCAGTTAGCGGCAAACTTACCACCAGTGAATGTGTACGTGTTTAACATACCGACGCTTAGGTACTACCTAGACTGGCAACTAGCGCAGTCCATAGTACAGAACGCCATTCTTGCTGGCGTACAGAAGTACCTGCAATCGGTGGCTCAGAATCAGGAGCTGACTGCAAGGGAACTGGCTCCATCACTCGACATACCGCTTTCAAGCGCTGTTACTGCGCCTAACGTGAGCCAGCTATCGGACATTGCTTGGGACTGGAGTGTTTCAGCCAGCGGTACACTAACTTCGCCAAACACTTTGCTTAACTACACGCTCTCTGGGAAGAACGTTGTCTGGTCAATATTCGGCCTCTACTGGCTAACGCCTAACCCACAGATACAGTGGATTAGGTTCAAGAACGGCGTCTACGTTGGGCCATGGATAGATGTTCAGACTGACTTGCAGAAGGGGCTACTCCTATTCGACTCACCACTGGTAGTTGCCAAGGACGACCAGTTAATAATTGAGTCAGCCACCACGGTAGCGGCCCCATTCACGGACAAGTTCGCCATACTAGGTGTGGTGGTTGAGCCGTTTGGGCAGACTGCAACACTGAAGAGTCCTTAACCAGGTGATCGCTGATGTCAGTGCTCTCCGTTATACCACTAAGAACGAAGTATGAGCCAAACGAGTACCTAGCCGCAGTAGCCTTAATACAAGGTCCAGCAAGCTATTCCACAGGCGGCTTCACAGTAACCTTCCCCCAGTTTAGGGCTGTGGCATTCGTTTCAGCTAGCCTTGCAGGCGGTTACGTTGCGGCGCCAGTGTCATACAGTGGTAACGCCGTTACAATACAAGTGTTCTGGAGTGGTAACTCTGGCGCCCCACTACAGCAGGTAGCCGCAGGCACGGCTCTAAACAATGTAACCTTCAGCGTAATGGTGGCTGGCTACTAATAGTTCGAGTTAAAATAATTCCCCTTTAAAACACGTTTTTCCTTTAATCCCACTTTTTTAAAGGCAAGCCTGAGTATGCCTTATGGTTAGCTTGAGTAGCTTTAACGTTTATAGGAAGTACAAGGCGTGGAGGGTCAGTAGGAGGTTAAATAAGTTGTTTGAGGAAAATGTGATACTGGGCTATGGCTGGCAAGGAGCGACGCCAGTAATATTCATAAAGACTAATGATTTAAAGGCAAAAGAGGTAGTTCGCTCTCAAATATCCTTCATTCAACCTATTGTTATAGAAACAGACGAATTCAAGGTACTGAACGGTTTTTTCTCAACAGGCAAAGGCAAAGACCAGTTAAACCAGGAGCCTCGGCATGCCTAGCTAACGTTAACTGCGCATGTAGCTTAAGCGGGGT
>Ga0081473_128498_pt1 | contig 15180 bp, 13 predicted proteins | sample CisSprmetagenome_FD_70977 | JGI IMG/M metagenome (GOLD analysis project Ga0081473, IMG submission 70977) | Hypoxic/sulfidic aquatic microbial communities from Cistern Spring, Yellowstone National Park, USA v2 (version 2) | ecosystem: Environmental > Aquatic > Thermal springs > Hot (42-90C) >... | reverse complement strand
GGTAATCGCCAGGGCTAGGAGACCCTCGTTGCGTTCGGTCTCGGAGTGGTTGTTGAGAACGACTTTACCAAGCCTCTCCAGGTCCTTAAGCATTGCAGGGTGTATGAAGTAGATTCCCCAGTCATTTTTATATTTATACACCGTGTATGGCTTGTAATAGGCTAGGACATCGTAGGCCAAACCCTCACAGAAACCGCCAACACCAAAATCAACACCAGACCTCTCAACATCCACACCACCCTCCGGAACCCACTCAACACCAGGCTTGAAGGTGTCTAGTAACCCCATTCTGACCCACCGCGTGTGTTGCTTCTGCGAGTTATTTATATGTTTTTGTAGTACTAAGAAAAATTGTTTTGTAGTACTCCGTAGTTAGTAAGGTTTTTAGCCTAGGCGTTTGGGTATTGGTTGATGGGTAGGTTTCCGTACAGGACTTTGATTATCCTCGATGAGGCATTGAGGGTGCGTAGTGAGGGTGGGTGCCTCAGGTTTATGGACATCGCCAAGCTATTGGGCATTAGCAAGGGTTCGGTCAGAAATATGCTGAGGAGGATTGAGGGTGAGGGCTTGATTAGGAGGGTTGAGAGAAACGGCTACACGTGCTATGAAATAACGGATAAGGGTGTAGGCTACATAATAGAGAATTTGAAGAAACACCTGGATTACCTAGGGGATTACTTGGAGAATAGCCCCTTGGTTAATGTCTCTGAGACCCCTTATGAACAATTCATGAACCTCCCCGACTACGTCGATTTCGTAGCCATCGACTCATCAATACGCGATAAGGTTGATGCTGACGAGTTAATAAAACAACTCGGTTGGGGGAGTGAGGACTCGGGGGTAGTAGTACTCGGTGATTTGGGAGGTAGTGATAAGGAGGCGCTCAGGGAGGCGTTGGGTGGTTGGAACACGGTACTCTACTGGGACTCCGATTACTATTACTTGAACTCATTCAAGCCGCCGGGCATTAATACGATAATTAAGCTGGGGAGGGATGGTAGGACGCTTATAGCAATGTCGGCGGTTATTTACGACCCATCGTATAACAATCCATTCATCAACGCCTACATAGACAATAGGTGGGCTACTGCGAAGATAGCGCTCACGGACGCAATCTGGCTCATGTACCACATCGACGTAATGCTCAGGGTCAGCTTCAACACCGAGTTGTTGATTAATGAGTTGGTAATGATTGTTAAGCCGGGCAATGAACCACTAATGCTCACGAGGACATTCCCAGAAAAGACCTCACTGAAGGTATTCATAAACCAAGTCATACCACTAAGCAACCTGAGGGGAGGCATAATAACGTAAAAGTACTACATTGAGTACTAAAACAAGGCTTAATAGGTTAAGAATGACACTACACCGTGGCTTCACTGCTGAACCAATGCAGACCCGAGGAACTAGGCTGTAATGCCTGCAAGTGCCTCAGCATCATTGAATTAGTACTGAGGGTTAGGAGGGATTTCGAGAATTACGTGGGCAGAAGCCTAGTCGATGTCGATAATGAATTAGTCTACAAATCATTAATCGGCGGCCTAAAGGACGATGGGACATTCACAGAAAATGCCATTGCGAACTTTATCAAGGACTTGTTTAGAGTAACGATTGAGGACCCAAGAAGAGCCGCGGCATTTTTGAAAATAGACGTGAAGCCGAAGGTAAGGGTTGTAAAGCCAGAGCCGTCACTTGACGAGCTCAGGAGCACACCAGACATACAGGTGCTTCACGATGTACTCTACTCATTGATGGAGGATTTAGGAAATACTCTCAATTACATAATTAAGGGGTTAGGTATTGAGTGCGATAAACTGGGCACCAGGTGCCAAAGTAATATCGAGCACCCAAGGGAACCCAGTGACCTAGTTAAGCTATTCACGTCATTCCTCAACGATTGTGCGGTGAGGTTCCTACCACAATTTAGAGACAATGCGTGCGTAACAATGGCATTCCACACGGCACAATTAACGAGGAGGTACTTAGAGGCCGTGTCGAGAAGTACAAGCCACGAATTAGGTGGGGTACTCGATAGGAAGGATATAAACGAGCTACTTGGCCTGCAGGAAATACTGAGCCTAAAGGACTTTGGTTTAGGTGAGGAGTGGTCATTGTGGGGGTACCCTGATTGCCTAACGTACGATGAGGAGCGGGGAGTAACCTGCTTAAACATGAAGAGGTTGGAAACACTCGGTGGCGCAATCAACAAGGCGGTCATCATTAACAAGGCAATACTCGAAGTACTAAGGGAATTAAACACGACTAAATGGTTTAAGATACCCAACACGTATTATGACGATAATGTAAACCAGGTACTAAGTAAGGTAGAGCTAAAACCCTATATTAATGAACTCCTTAAGCAACACGCACAGCTGTTCTCACGAGCCGGGTATACTATTACGTATATAATGGGCCTATTTGGGTTATTGAAGCTTAATAAGGAATATTTCGATAAAAATTTCAAAGGAATTACTAAAGAAGCTGAGGAGCAAAGTGAATCTTATAGCATAAAAAATATAAACTATAAGAGCAAAATAATACTCGATCTGTATAAATACACAAGACTTAGGAAGTACCCTTATACTGAAGATATAACCTCAGTGCTTTATTATCCGTCCTTGGTTATTGATAATGACGGTTTTGTGCACTTTAGGTTTGATTTGGGCGATTTAATTCACCATGACTTGGGTATAAAGCATGTTAAGGAGTTCCTTTACGATGTTGAGCCGTTGATGTTTCTTAGGGTTTTGAATCCCATATTCACGGGTGATAATCGCGTGTTTCTAGTGACCTCATACTTTAATATCCCAATGAGTGGGTGATCAGTATGGGTCCTGAGGAAGTTAGGAGGAGGCGTGTCGAGGAGGTCGTTGTTGAAAAGCCAAGGCGTAGCGCCGCAGTACTCAACGAGACCCTTGAGCAGTCAACCCAGGAATCCGCCAATACCCAGGCCACGGAGCAGCTAGGTGGTGCTGAACCTATTACTGAGGAGTCTAGGGCTGTGGGTGTTGGGGAACCCATGGTCATACCAATTAACGTTTTAGATGTCGTGGATAAGATCGAGAGTATGCCCGTTGACTCCACAGCGAGTGTTCAGGGTGTTGATTTCAGACTCAACGTGGTTAATTTAGAAGCCTTAATTAATCCAAAACTTACGCCCGTGGCTGGCTTAGCAGTTGATGGCGAGCCTAGGGTTACCGTTAAGTCATTTAATGAGCAGTGGATTATGGAGTTACCATTATTAACGCAGCAGTTTGTTGCTGCCCTGGGCGTTAACGATGAGTTGCTCGTGAGTACGGTTAGGTTTGATCCGCCACGTGTTTTGGAGTTACCGCTATTACCCGTTAGAATGAGTGCCGCCGTTGACGAAGTCGATTCATCAGTACCTACCGGTGTTTTGACCAGGATATTGGAGGCTGTCGGTGTTTCACCGGAGTACTCAGTTGAGTCCATCCTCGACCTAGGATTAACGTTCGATGATAGGCATGGGAATAGGGTTGGTGGTGCATTTACATTCAATTGTGAGGGTACTACGGCGGTGATATACAGTGACGAGTATAAGGGGCTCGACGAGAGCTTGGCGTTGATAGCCGTGGAGCTTGAGAGGATTGTCTGCGGTAAGTCCTACGACCCAAGGTTCATTGACCTAAACGATGAGGATGAGGTTAGGGATCTGGAGGTCCTCATTAGGGATGAGGGTGTCTACGTGATTAGGGGTGACGTTAAGGATGACAAGCAGAGGAACAAAGTTGGGAGAGTCTTCAATAGGTTCTTCGGATACAACCCAAAGATCGTGATTATGAGCGAGGGCTTGGCTAAGAATTTTATACTTAAGCCGTCCCTCTACGTGAGGGTTTCGGAGGTTAGGCCTGAGGTGCTCAATGTCCTCGCGAGAGCCTACACAGGATTCGCGACAGGGCCCTACTGCGACGACATACCACAAGAATTAGACGCCCTGGCAACGGCTAGGCTATGCTACACCACCAGGGTTAGGGAGACCGTTAGGTGGGTCCTAGAGAATGCTCCGGACAGGCTTAGGCCATCAGTTGGCGGTAGTGAGAGTGAGACCCACATGAACCTTAAGGCACTCGTAATCAGGTACCTACTTGAGAGTGGCCGCAACTTCAGGGTTGAGGATGAGATTACGGAGTGTAAACCCAATGTGCCAGACATATACGTGGTTGATGGGGGCATAGCAATTGACGTTAAGGCAAGCATAGGCTCGCTACCCACAAACGACATAGTCGAGGCACATAGTAAGTACTCCGGTTGCTCCAATGAGGTTTGGGTCGTCTTTAGACCATTCACAGTCCTAGCCTTCACCAAACCAATACTGAGGACACTCGAAAACCTCGAGCTCAAGCCGAAGGTAAAGGTACCACTCTACAACCCGCAGAAGGGGCTTTACGAACTAGTCGATATTGCAGACTTCCTAAACAGCATATACGAACACCTCAGGAAATAAATCACAAATTACGTCGTTAGTTCCTCCAGCGAAATACCTAATACTGCGCGAAAATAGGGATGGCGGTGAGGATGCATAATCAGTGCAACTGCATAATGATAATAAGGACGTGTAGTGAGGAGTTGGTCAGGGAGGCGGTTAGGCTCGGTGCCGATGAGGCACACTGTGTAGGTAATAGGTTAATTATTACCTGGAATAGAAAGAAAGAACCACCATGTAGCCTGAAATGCCTGGTTATGCAGACAATGGGCGAGATAATTAGAAAGGCATAACTTGGTCACCCTGGAGCGCAGTAATGAATGTTAGTCACTTGTTGGGGCAAGCCGGGATTTGCATAGTGGGGTTTAATCGTTACGTGAGTGTTGCGAGGGTGAATCCGGATTCTGTGTGAGGATCGAGCCTGGGTTAATGTATGGGGTTCCCTCCGCTGTACCTGGTTTTAATCTCGATGTCTAGTATGTAGACTAAGCCTTTAATATTAACCCAGGAATCGCTCTTATCTCCAAAATGATGAAGGTTAAGGCTGGGGCGTTGACGTTAAATTGTTTAGGGGGCTTTTAAGGACTTGGGAATACGGAGAAACCATAAACAAAACACCTAAATTATACTGTGGCTAGATAGAGTTAATGCTTAGGTGCCCGTACTACGGCTATAATGGTGAATTCAAGTTAATAAAGGCATGGAAATCCAGGTTCTATGATGCTATAATGCTTCAACGCCTAAAATGCGGTGGAACATTCAATCATTACTATGGTGTTAGTTCTAGAACAGATAGGGTGCCTGAGTTTGTTATTAGAGTTGGTCCAAGGGTTAGAAAATCAATAAATAAAATATTAATTTAAAAAGTGTATGTAATGGGGACTAGGCTATGTGTGCTCGTTATCAAGCACTTGAATATTACGTAAAGCAGATTGTTGAGCGTGCTTTAGCTGATATTGAGAATGTTCACTTTTTTGAGGAGATGAAGGTTCCTCACATACGCCTTAAGGCTGATTATGGTTTTGAGAACATCGTTATTGAGACAGAGACTCCTTGTGGGTGCGCTAAGGATGGAAGCAAGTAAAGAAGTACATGAAGAGTTACACGCTGGCCTTACTGGTGCAAGCGTTAGTAAGTTTCCTCCTCGTCCCTTGCCGCATTGCCACTAAGGCATGTGGGTTTAGGCGGTGGCATTAGGCTGTGCTCAGGGTTTTACTCGGTTATGGCTTCTACCGCGGTTAGGAGTGCTAGGTAGCAGTGGATTGCGTCTTCCTCATTCAAATTACCATGTTTATCCTTCACTCCATTAATGCATCCGTTGAGGTAGTCCTCCATTGATTCGCCGTACGCCTCCTCGAATGACTTACCGAGCCCACTAAGTTTGGCATTCATTATTACGAGCTCAGCGCACCTCTTAGCATGCATGTACGCGTGGTGGATTATTGTTATATATGCAACGGTCTTACCAGTAATCTCATTTTCCTCATTAATAAAATGGCGCACTAGCTTCGAGCCCTCAATTATAGCGTTCCTAACATAATTAATACAATCCCTTAAGGAGCCCGCCTTAAACCCACCAGGCATTACAGACAAGGCGTACGAGATTATTAAATAAACCTTTTTGCTGCTCGACTTACTTTCCATGTTTAAACATACAACTGTATATCACATACTTCTTACATTATTGAAGTAAGCACAATGCTCACGTATTGGGCACTCCTCACACCTGGGCTTCCTTGCCGTGCAGACCTGCGCAGCGAAGTCCACGACTGCCAAGAGCGACTCCCTGCGCCACTTAACCATCGAGGATAACCTCCAAAGCACCGCATCATACATGTACCTCCTCGGCGGGTCCCTCCCAAGTATTACACGCGAAAGTACTCGGGCGATGTTTGTGTCAAGTATCGGCGCCGAGCACTTGCAGGCCAGTATGCACACCGCAGCAGCGATGTAATCCCCAACGCCGGGCATTGCCTTTAACTCCTCGTAGCTACACGGTATTGAGCAGCCATGCCTATCCCTAACGTACTCAGCGAGCTTAATGAACCTATCAGCCCTCTGCCTATAAAGGCCGAGGGGCTTAAGTAAATCCTCGAGGGCTTGCCTATCAGTTTTAAGCAATGAGCATGGCTCGGGGAAAAGCTCGACAAAGCGCGGGTAGGCCACGGAGGCCTTAGCCGCATCGGTCTGGAGGAGGAGTATTTCAGCAATTAACACGTGCCATGGGTTGTCCGTATTCCTCCAGGGGAACTCCCGCCTAAACAACCGCCAATTACTTACGACCTCCTCCACTAGCGAATTTATGGTGGCCCCCTCTAGTGGCTTTGACTCCTCAGGCATAACAACGCCTTAATAACCCTCTTAATATAGCCTAAACCGTATAGCTTGATAGCGCTAGGCTTAGGCAAATAATTCAAGAGCTTCATGGCAGTATTGGTATCATTCAATAAAACCTCCTGAATCACCTCCTTCCACGGCTTACCTTTATCTTGCTGCCATCTAGATTCTATGTAGCTGTACAAATCATGGTCATATTTATGCAGCTCATTGCGCAGCTCATAAATCAATTCTACATAATTTTTCCTCAAATTGCTATCACTGGTTGCTTCATAAAGGTCGCTTGAGAAAGCCCTTAATTCGTTCATTATTAGCGTTAGGTATACATTGATGGACTTCCTACGATATAGGTACCTTAATAGCCCCTCACATACGATGTTTTCTGCCTTTACATACCATGGAGGGAAAAGATTACGCTTTTTTACTAAATCATCAAGTGACGTCATGAATTTATCGAATGCACTGAATGACCCCGCATTTAATGCGAGTATGGCGTCGATTGGTAGGATGTATGTCTGAATGGCGTTCTCATTATACTTTACTGGCAATATTATCCCCACGCCGGGTTCGCCACCCGTACCATTGGGCGGCAGTTCAACGATTAACGGCGGTACTATGCCTAAGTAGCCAAGCAAGCATTCATAAAACGCCTTATACCTCTCAAAATCATCCTCTGTGATGCAGGGTATTGAAGCGTTATTTTCCCCATTGTACCGATACTTATATTTCACAGGATTATTCCTAGAACCGTACCTTTTAGACTTATTAATTCCCACAAAATGACGTACCTTGCCGCTAATTGTGTAGAGCTCAATAACTCTTCCATTTGTAGCTTGGAGAAACTTCTCAAGAGAGTCGCTTTTCTTCGCCTTTAGGACTGTAAAGTCCCCTGCGCCGAGTATGTAGATGTAGAGCCAATAAGTATTTCCTGCAGGAATTGCGTGAAGAATGGTCAATCTATTAGGGCTATAATTAACCCTAAGACTTTTAGGGTCGCGTATTTGCGTGCTCCGTTCAATAATTACGTCCTTGGACACTGATCTGAGAAATAATATGTACTTTAAAATCGCCCTAGCTATTGGATCCCTTAAATCCCTAAGCATGCTTTTGATTTCTCCATCAATTCCTTTAGTACGCGCACTCCATAATTTAATATATGTATTGCATAGCTGTCTGCACTTAAAGGCTGTGGGGTTACTCATGCCGCATACCTTTACTTTTTATTTAGATTGCCCCATAAGTAGTCAAATATTTCGCTTAAATACTTAACTATTGGGCCTCTCACGACTAAGCCTATGTCGTAGTTCACGAATAGGTGGTATTTCGTTAGGTTGAACGTGCCTACTATCGCGAGTTCGTCATCAATTATTACGAACTTTGCATGTACCCCGCGTACCTTAACGGGCTTGCCAGCAGCCCTGCTATAATCAGTGGCGTAGGCCACCTTCAGTGTTGGTAAGTAGCCCTTTAGGGGTTCAACATCGCTGGCACTCTCATCTTCTGTTATAACCTGTATTTTGACGTTGCGGAGCTTATCGGCGCATTCCTGCATGAGTATGCCTAGGAAGTCGCCAACGTAGGGCATTGCAATCTTAACCTCACGCTTCGCTCCGCATATGTATGCCCTGAGCGCATCAATGAGCCCCGGAAAGCTCTTACCGGCGAGCCACCCATCAAGGTCCTTATACAGAGGCGGATTTAGTATTAGGCTTACAACTTCACCAAGCACCTCAGGCTGCGTTTGCGATTGTTCAGGCTTACTTATGATGCACCACTTCGAGGTTAGCAGGGGCTTCGTATAGTCAATTGTGGTCGCCTCATTGCGGTAAACAAGGCCCTGCCTAGCAAGCTGGAGCAATGCTAATACAACCATATTTGGATCAGCCTTCAGCTCGTTAGCCAATTCAAATGGGTAGGCACACCCGCCAGCCCTCTTAAGCGCCTCAATTATACTATCGGTTTTAGGCTCGCTCATCAAAGTCCACCTAGGCATGCGCCCCTGTCCACAGCCCTCGTACTCGCCCTCCAACTCAAGCTGAAATTCTGGAGCGGGCACGCCTCAAAGAATATGCAGGCCCTACATGCACTCCTGCAGGCCCTTGAGCACGGCTGAGCAAAATTACATATGGCGCTTAAGAATTCCGAGTAATTATTAATCGCAGTCTTCACTCCACCAATGCCTTGCGGAGAATTATCGTATATTAATATTTCCGCAACCTGCCCCTTCTCGTCAACAAATATTGACTCGCCAAATTCATTAGGTGAGAGCCCTGTGAGCCTAGTTAAGGCTAATAGCATTACATGAGATAAGCTGTGCACGACGGTAAAGGGATCAACATGTACTATGCCAGGTATATTATTAATTTCCTCAACGATCTTCTCAACTCCCTGATAATTCAATTTGAATAATACGCCGTCGGTTTGGAGTCTTCGCCCTAGGAAGTTCACATTACCCCTTTGGTCCTGGACAATAACAGGAATTTTACTAAGCCTACGAGAGTATGGGTGGCCTAGCAAATACATCATGGTTAATTCATAGACGTTAAACTTACCTGGCCACACATCATCCATTATTGGAATTACCTTCCTTATCACCTCTTTAACTGATGCCACATTAACAGCTAAATCAAGCTTACTAATAGGCAATGGCGAAAATACTGTGACTGATAACGGCTTTGTAATAGCCGTCGATGGCCTACTTATTATACTTCTTCCGCCACGTAAGCCCGTTATATTTGGGAACACCACTGGACTTTGTATGCCGTGGTTGCAAAAGCCGGGATTCTTCTGATCGTAATGACTGCAGGACTTATCATTAAGTGGGCATATGAACCTTAGGCTCTGTAGTGGTCTTCTCGGGTTAACGGCACGCAAGCCCTTCAATACTCCTCTATGCTGCGGGCATTGAATTTCAACGATTTTTGATGTAGATTGAACATAATAATTCTGTTGCCGTCCACCTAAAGTTAGGTATATCACAGTACTTCGATTAATGCCGTCAATATGTGGCACCCCAACGTACGCCTGCACCAATCTTGCCTTACAATGAGGGCAGTAGTAATAACCGTCGCTTCCCTGCTGAGCCGTATTAAATGAAAGTATACTATTACAACGCGGGCATATTAAGTAATCAAATGATTCAATAGGAGGTACATCGGTATCATAATACACTTGTTTCAAATCATATATCACATATGCTGCCCCATTTCGTATCTTATCTAAAATATAATCCAATGCATAACTAAGCGCCACATTTAACAGCGACTGCTTATTTTTCAGAATTTCTATAGTCCTTACGAATCTGTCAAGGATTTGCTTAGTATATGTATTACTCATGTTCCCACCTCGGTGAAAAACTCGTTTACTCTATTTCGTATAGCAGAAGTAGCACCTATGTCTTTAGATGCAAAGAAGTACCCCCTATAGCTAACTACTTGCCCCAAAAGTGCATGCTTAATAGCATACCTAAGCTCCCTATACCTAAGATTGTACGGCCTTGGTAGTTTGTTAAATTCAAATGCGACATTAATGTCGGCTGCTCTTAAATTGTAAAGCGTCTCATCGCCGCCGAGAACATCTATAAGACCATTGTGGTTAAAGGGGTCATAAAGGTTTACTATCCTCCCAGCATTTTGGTTTATTTCTTGTTGTACTAACGTTCTTTCATTATTAATTACGGACTGAATAAGCGGGATGTTTTGTAGATTAATTATGCTTAAAGGTATGTCGTTATTAGAGAATAATGCAGATAGATGAGTTATCATAGAGTTCCAGAAAGCTTGCCTGCGGCTTGCATCTATGCTATTAATTATTACATTACAAGCATCGTTACTCCTTGGGCAATTGCTTATCATGCAGCATAATTTCACTGTAGCGATAACAAATCTCCTTACCGCCCTCCTTACAGCCTCCTCGTTGGACGCACCTACAGGGTAAGTCTCGCGCTTGAGCGCAGCTTCCCTCATCTTCCCATCGCTTAATAATTTATAATTCTCGAAGAAGTAGTAGTCAATCCTCCTCTCTGGGTCGAATATCGTAAACACTACAGCATCCTTCTTCCTGCCCGCCCTGCCAATCCTCTGGATGTAGCTCGTTAAAGTGTTAGGCATGCCGTAAATTGTCACGAAGTCCATCACGCCGTAGTCAATCCCGAGTTCGAGCGTACTTGTAGCTACGAGAATGTCCAGGTTACCCCTCTTAAATTCGTTCTCAACATTGACTCTATCTGGTCCATAATCAGTAGAGTGCCCCCCTATCCTATCTGGCACGATTATTTGCCTTACTTCCTCATCTATCTTTAAGCTATGCAGTAATTCGTTAGATTCATCTAAGAAGTTCGTAAATATAACTCCCTTCGGCACATTATTTACTACATTTTTATACTCGCGAACAAAGTTGGCGATAAGCCTGACAGTAGTTGCATCAATCGTATATGCCTTAGGCATTATAAACGCAAAATACCTTCTGTGTCCCCCTACTACAGTGCGCGCCTCAACCTCGGCCTGAATAACTTTAACATCGCCTCTTCCTACGCCAAATATGCTTGCGGCGAACTCCTCAGGATTACCCATTGTGGCGCTCGCCATCACATACGTTATTTTATGCCCTATAGCGCCGCTCAACTTATTTATCACGTACTCCAATAAGCTCAGCATGTGGTGGACCTGGGCCCCAAAGCTGCCTGTGAGCATGTGGGCTTCATCAAGCACTATCAATGATGGTCTGCTTACATTATTAATAACCTTGATATTACTATTGATAGCTTTGCCACATTGTACGCATTTCTTACCCCTCCAATTGTGCGGATACGTAAACCCGCAGTACGGGCACCTCTTATAGAGGGCGCCGAGTACACTCCACTCGAACCAATAAGGTGGCCCACTCCCTATCCCTGAGAGTATTCTATTCATCATATCCTCATCAGTGATTAAAATGTCTGGTGGCTCACCGTATATGTCATCCCTCGTAATCCTCATGTACTTGCTTACAAAGTCTGCAAACAAACAGTTACTACCACCTTTGTTACATATGACCCCCGAATTTACGTCGTACTCCATAGTAGTATCATGTATCGGGCAGTGCATTGGAAGCGTTATTTGCTGCTGTGTTTGCTGAAGCTCCTGAAGCTCAACCTTATGCTTTACGTTACCGTGGAGTACGCCGAACGTGAGTTCGGTGCTAATGTAGTTATGTAAATAATAGAGCATGTGCGCTACCTCCTCCACCTGATCGTTAGCGAGCGCCTTGGTTGGGTACATTAATACGGCCTTAACTCCTACGCCCTCATCCCTACATAACTTCCTATATGCTGAAATTATTATTGCGGGTATTAGGAAAGCGAACGTTTTACCGCCAGCCGTTCTAGCCGTAATGACTATCTTATCCTTAGCGCCCGGCTTATTGATAAGGCCTTGGCTGGCCAATACCTCCTCAATCGCCTGCTCCTGGTACTCATAGAGCTCATTAACTCCATAGTTATTACTTAATACGTTGGCTAGCGCGTCGAATAACGGGCTTAATTTCCTTTTACAATCATCATTAATATTAAGTTTACTCAATAAATACTCAAAGTAATCTTTCACTTTACGGTTGCTTCGCTTTATTGGGGGTAGGACCTCCTCCTCAATATGGTAATCTGCCAATCTGCCCTTGTTACATGTATCGTCTTTGCATATGAACATTGCATTGTATACGTGCGCATTAAGTAGCCCGCCCTTTTCCGCATCCCACCGTACGTTTAGCCGCGCGCCATGTAATGCCTCTACACGCCCCTCAACCTCAAGTAAATGCCCAAAGGCCCATCTGGTGCCCTCCTCCTCTTGTTTATTCCACGTGAATACCCAATACCGCCTGCAATAATCATTAACCGCCTCGCCTTTGTATGAGGGGGCTGTCCTCAAAATACCCCCTAGATTAACGAGGTACGACTTAACTACATAATTATCACCAGCCCTGCAAAGGCCTAATACAATACCGAAGGCAGGGTAATAATAGCCGGCGGGGTTATTGCTCTTATCGTAAACCTCACCCCTCAAGCTCATCCATGGATTACTATTTAATATGCCTAGGGGGACTGCGGTTATATTGCTACCCAGGCTATATGCTCCCCCAGAGCCTACGTTGAGCACGAAATGTTGCCCTGCATATCTGCGCGGTAGATTTATTGCTGCTACTTGTTCGAAAACGTAATGCACGTATTTCCCTACGAACTGTTGGGATTCCTGTTGATTAAGGGGTAATAGTATGAGCGATGTAATGAGACAATCATTATTTATTGGGATTTCTAGCGGAATATTCAACATGCTTGACGCCCACTTTGGTTTGCTGAGGTCGCTTGGCTCAACCTTAACATTATACGTAATCTTATTCGCTCCCCTATCAACCATGCCGTCAATCGTAATCTTCGTATATGCATCCTCCCTCCACATGCTCTCATCATCAAAGTCATATGATGTCCTCACGTAGAAGCTAAAGGTGAAGTCTACGCTTCCACTGCCTAAGTCGGCATTCAGTAAGTCCACGCCGAATATATGCCCTGGGTTTCGTGATGAATAGAATTCCTCAATAAACTCCTCTACATCTTCCTCCTCTTCCTCTTCGCCGCTAATGCTGGGCTGGCATTGCGGAATTATTTCTTGCCAGAGCATCATCGCTATAGGTATAGGCGGCGGCGATAGGACCGAGATGTGCGGCTTCTCTGGGTGGTGCCTTAACCTTAAATAATCAACGGACTGCTCAATAATATTCTTCAAATTGTAGCTACTCTGCTGAGCAGCCGCCATTTAATGCAATGACATAGTGATATTTAAAAACTTTTTCTTTCAGTTCTAGATTAGGGTCCTCAGTAGGGCTTCGGCGAGCTTCTGGCTGAACTTCGGTGGCACCGAGTCGGCAATTGCCCTATACATGTCGTCAATGGGAAGCGGCCTAAAGTCGAACCAGTCCGGGTAGGTGTATAGGCGGGCTAGCTCCCTCACCGTAATCATCCTGTCGTATATTGGGTGGAGCATCATACTCCTCCTCGGGTGGGGCACGACCTTCACCAACCCATCAATCGGCACCCTATAGAGCCAGTACCTGTGCTTCCTCTCGACATCCTTAACGTACTTAGACGCATCAATGAAGCCAGCCCTGTGTGCGGTAACGAGGGAGTAGCCGGGCGGTATCTTCGGGATTAATTCCTTAATCCTGGAATTAATGTTATAATTCACGTGATTGAGTATAGCCGCGCCATCATGTATGCATAGGTCTTTACTACATGGATTCGGCGGTAGGTCCTTGATTAAGTCGATGGGTCTTGGCGGCGGCTCCCTCAGCTCCTCAAGCTTACTAAACACCGCGCTAGCGCTGCCGCCCCTCAAAGCTACAACGATCCACCTCCTACGCATTGTCGACACCCCGTATTCAGAGAATGGTATTAGCCTATAGGCCACGGAGTAGCCTAGGCCCTCAAGCCCCTTGACCAGTGGTTCAGGGTTCCAGTTGGGCACCTCCTCGACAACAACGGCCTTCGGCATGACTTCCCTAACTGCCCGGAGCACCTCTAGGTCAAGGCCGTACTCAGGGTGGTTGGTGCCGCGCTTAGCCCTGGGCGTGGCGATCGAGTACGGCCTACATGGAGGCCCAGCAATGATTACATCAACGCCCCTGAATTGGGAAAAATCAATGCCCCTAACATCGCTGGCGATAACCCTCCGCGGCTTAATATTCTCCCCATAGGCTGATGCCCTCCTTTGATCTACATCGACAGCAGCTTCGATGGCAAAGCCTGTGAACGAGAAGCCAAGCCCCAGGCCGCCCACGCCTGAGAACAAGTCAACGGCACTGTGCATGATTAATTAACCTGTGTAAAATATGTTTTTAAAATTTATCGTTTATAGAAATCCTCAGCGCATTAAGGGATATTTCTTTATAATAAAACATTATTTTAAAAGTTAGCTGCGCTGCTTAATTATTAATCGCCCTTAGCGCCCGGGGCAGCGGTATGTCCTTGGGGCTGATGGTTGTGGGAAGCCGGGTATTCCAGCTACCTTATTTTCGCAGCTCTTCCAGACCTCGCTGAGCTCGCCGATGGTTAGGCTGGGGCTGGTCCCTGAGTATTCCATGGGCGCGTTGCCCAATACGTATACGTGGCCGTGGTTTGCATGTATATGTATATCAATGAGGTATCGGGTACTTCCCTTATTGTAATTAAGGCTGATGCTTGCGTATGGCTCTGTTAGGTCTAGATCCATGGAGCATGCAGGCATTGTTAGGGGCAGCTTGAGGTACCTTACGAAGTTCCAGTAATTGGGCATGTTGTAGGCCTGCCTGGCGATTTCATAGATCGTGAGGTAGCGCGTTAGGAATGTGATGATGAATATCTTGTGGCCCCTCCCATCCAGCGGTATTAGCAGTAG
>Ga0081473_144805_pt1 | contig 15268 bp, 15 predicted proteins | sample CisSprmetagenome_FD_70977 | JGI IMG/M metagenome (GOLD analysis project Ga0081473, IMG submission 70977) | Hypoxic/sulfidic aquatic microbial communities from Cistern Spring, Yellowstone National Park, USA v2 (version 2) | ecosystem: Environmental > Aquatic > Thermal springs > Hot (42-90C) >... | reverse complement strand
CTCCCTAACATCACCCCTAACGAACTCTATGGCGTTTAACACGTCGGCGAGGTTTTCGATGGAGCCCGTGGATAGGTTATCGAGGACCCTAACTTGGTACCCAACCTTGACGAGAGCCTTAACTAAGTGACTACCAATGAAGCCTGCACCACCCGTTACCAAAACCCTTAAAGTCTCCATTGTACTATTCTTTCTATAATTTTTGCATTTATGCCTGTAGAGAAGTACTTATTATATGCGTCTTTGGCACCTTCTTCAAGCCTTTTAAGCATCTCATCATCTCTCAATAGCTTTAGATTATCCTCTACTATTTCATCCCAATTAGATATGTAAATATGGATACCATGTTTTAACTCCGGATGTAATTGCACTGCTATTTCAGACGCTATTATTGGTTTACTATAAAAAAGTGCCTCAAGAAGCCTATTAGAGATACTCCTATTAGTAATAGGTATAACTATAAGTTTAGCATTACTATATAATTTAGGCAACATAGAATCACTAAATCCTTTTATTAAATACAAATTGGGTGGTACCCTTATATTTGGGAAAGCCCTTTGCCAATCATCAGGAGAGCTTCCAGCGATTATTACATCAATATTTGCCTTCTTAGCTATTTGATATAGGACTATTGCGTGCGGTTTCGCTTCAAACTTCAGATAGGCCCCTTTCTTGCTTAAAACCGTAAAACCCAACACATAATCTCCACGATCTACAACCTCAAGAACTTCAGAATTTATTTTTGGCTCCTTTTGCTCCATGTCTTTATTCCTTATTATAAATCCATATGGTGGATATAACTTCACGAGCTTATCCCTGAACATAGGATATATCCTTAAGGCGAAAGAGTATGTTGCGTGATCCGTAGCCATTGAGTATACCGATTTAGCAATGTAAAACATATTAACAATAATACTTGGCACAAAAAGTGCAATATCCCCATACGCCCCAAACCTCAAATTGTCCCTCAACTTAGCCGCCCTAATGCTCCACAGCCTAAGTACCACCGACCTAAACAGGGATTTAGCTATAATTATCGGTAGGCGGGGTGTAGCAAATACGGCATCGTATTCCCCAATATCTATAACTCCCTTAATCATTGACCCGCATCTATTTAATTGCAAAACATTTTTACACGGAATGTGGTAAAACATTACGTTCCAAACACCATTATCGCTACCAACCTTAATCTTTTCAATACCTGCCCTTTGATCTACAACAATTACATCAACTTTACCAAGCATATTGAGTGCAGCTATGAAACCAAGCTCATGCCTTGTAAATACATCACCACTACCAATATATAGGAACCTCATCTGCAATAAATATTAGAATATTTTTCGAGGGCATATCGTTCAATAATTTCACAATTATAACCAATTTTCTGTAGAAAAGCTATTACGTTCTTAAAGTTGATATCCCATACCTCTATAATTAATCGTGGCTTGTAATTTATCAACGTATTCATAGCACCCATAAGAACCTCTAATTCGGCACCCTCTACATCTATTTTAATAAAATCGACCTTATTTAATTTAAGAATACTCACTAACGTATCTAAGGTCATCGATTTAACAAAGATAGTATTGTAACTTCCCTCAGATACCTTCATACTCGACCCAACGCTCGATCTATATAAATAAAATTGAACAATCGCATTATTATTTGAAACTGCAATATTTAATGGAATAACATTGGCAAGTCTATTTTCTTTAATCCCGCTTTTTAACGCCTTAAAGGCTATGGGATTGGGTTCCATAGCTATGACCTTACCATTAGTACCAACCTTTTTCGCCGCAAGAAATGAATATTTCCCTATGTGCGCTCCTATATCAATAAAAACATCACCTCTTGATAATTGATCTAAAATTATCCTTAACACATTTGGTTCATATTTTGGATAAAAAATTGAAAGAGAACTTAAATCGATCAGCACATATTTAATGCCATCATACTTAATTTTTGCATATCTAACCAAGAGATCCCCAATAATTCTAAAAGCAAGTGCAAGTGCATGAGAATAGCGATATAATTTATAGTTTAATGTATCAAATATCCTTGCTATATTTATCCTTAAAGAATCTATAAGATTTAATGGTTTTGCGTTCATAATTTATTTTTAATCATGTTAATTACCTTAACCAACACATTTTTAGGTATAAAATAAATTTCCTTAGTTGAGAAACTTATTATCTCTTTTACAAAAGAGCTTACAGGGTATGCTTCAATTCCCAATTCGGTAGGATCTAAAATTCTTTCAAGAAATATTTTATCGACAAAAATAAAATTTGGTTCTTTATTAATTATTGGCTTAATTTTTGCATACATAAGATAAATTATTATTATATTAATTAAGGAAAGCACTATTGTTTCTATTATAGAAAGATTGTACATCTGACGAAATAGAATTATAGAGTTCCGAGGAATTAAGCCGTAGGAGATTGCTCTATCAACGTAATTGCGAATTATCCTATACACATATTTGATACCTCTTGCATATCTTTTTTCACGATCTCTCTTTACATCTTCATTTTGCGATAACGATAATGGTAATGAATATGTTAAATTAGAATACGATCTCAAAAGTCTTGTCAGGAAATCTATATCCTCTGCATAATTTAGGTTTCTAAATCCTACCCTTATTGCAATATCTTTAGGAAATATACCGTAAAAACCAGGTTCATTAATTAATAAGACTTTACCTTTGAATTTTTGATAATAAAGCTTAAGTATAATGGCTAATAGGTCACTATCGTATAAGCTATCACCATCAAAGAAAATTACATAATTTCCTAGTGCTAATTGTAATGCTAATTGCCTTCCTAAGCCCCTCGAACATTTTTTACGTATAATCATAAACCTTATTATATATCTATTATTACGCAGTTCTTTTTGCAATGTTTTTAAAAATTTCAAATGTTCCATCGGTCGAATAATTATCTATTATAATTATTTCACTTGCAACTTCTGCTTTGTTTATAGCATTCACTATGGACTCCAGGGTACCTTTTATTGTCCTGGAGTTATTATATACGGTTGAAAGAAAACTATATTCTACATCCATACTCTCACTTACCTAGTTATGACTAATTGAGCCTTAAATGAAGCCAACGTTGGGAGATTGAACCTATAAGGAGACACCCTACCAATTTCATGTAAATTAAGACCGGCTATCTTGTTTATTATAAGCTTCATCGTGACCGCGGCGTGAAATCCTACCTCTTTTAATACATTTATAACTTCACTATCGTATAAACCATAGGGATATGCAAACGTCCTGAATTTGCATCCAGATTTACCCATAAACTCATTAACAAAAGCCAGCGAACCCTCCACCTCTTGATAAAGTCTTTCACGTGAAATATTGGTTAATCCTACGTGCCAATAGCCATGCCCACCAATCTCAAAACCAAGCTCAACTAATTCCCTAAGTTGCTCTTCATTCATCATTACCTCATCATACAACCCTTGTAATGCGTGATCGATCGACTTATCAGCATTTCCTATTAATTCATTTATTAATGTGTTTATTTCATTAACATCTAACTTGGGCAATATATTAAGCAGATAGTTTAGCATAGTAATTTTATCATTTTCACTATTTATAGTAAACATTTTATTGAATATACCCAGTTTTATCGTAATTGGAGTCTTAATGTTCCTGATTATGAACCCTATTTGTGAAGCCCAGTGGGTTATGTGATTCTTTACGAATCCTGCCACGGGATATATACTACCCCTTATGCCGTACTTTAGCATTATTGGTAATGCATTATCGTAAACACCTCTATACGCGTCGTCAAAGGTTAACACAGCAATTCTATGAGACTTATCAGGCGCGTTCTCAATAATTTCTAATGCTTCACAAAGAGGTAGTATTTTGAAGCGAAGCTTAATTAAGTACTTTATTTCATCCTCAAATAATTGTTCAGGTATACCTTCATCGTAATATACACTTCTTCCTACCTCATGATACATAATGACGAGTAATATGGGGTCTCTTACTTTAAGTCCGACAAGTAAGTCCAAGAGTTTAATTTTATCTAAAGCAGGTAATAGCTTACTTAATCTAAGCATTACTCAACCACCATTTAATAGTCCTTAAGTAAGCCTTATACTCACTCTGCGCTGCATTTCTCCACGTATAATGCTTAGCCCACTCGCTTCCAACGTTTCCCAATGTGTTTCTAGTATCGTCATTAGTCAATAAATACTCTAATGCCTCAATGAATTTGGCAAAGGAGTTCACCCTAATGACGGCATTTGTTGTGAATTCTCTTGAATACGGCAAATCCCATGTAATAACTGGTAAGCCTAAGGCGAGTGCCTCTAATATAGATATAGGGAACACGTCTATTTTTGATGGAAAAACAAATATCTTTGCTTTAAGCATTTCCCTGTATTTTTCCTCACCAGTTAAGTAGCCCTTAAATATTATATTTGGTTGAAGGCCTAGCTTATTTAATATCGAGAAGTATCGCATTTTCTCAGTGTAACTGCTGAAATCACCGATAAGTACTGCCTTAATATCTCTGTTCAATTTCTTTTTCAATATATACACTGCATAGGCAATATCGTAAATCCCCTTCTCGGAGGATAGAACACCCATGAATGCTATGTCGTACTCCTTCGAGATGCTCTCCGCCCTAACTTTATTGATTACGTCCCAATCAATACCCACAGGCACCTCGAGAACCTCATAATTAATAAATCCGAACCCCCTTCTTGATAATTCAAACTGTACGGCGCGCGATACTAAGTGAACAAGGGTTTTATTAAGCATATCCAGCGTAATTTTGTTCCTGATGAATCTTGTTAGGGATAATTCACTGCTACAAAGAGGGCATATGTAAATGAAAGAATTCACTATAGCTGTCCAAGGTCTCCCTAGGATTTTAGCGATCGCAAAAGCTGATAATGCGTACCTTGGGTGCTCACTCTGCGATACTATTAAGTCATAATCCTCTTTACGCAAATTAGTTGCTAGTTTTACAATATTAGCAATGCAGGTTTCATGGTTGCTGGAGCATCTAACTCTATATATTTCATCGACACGATTCCTTAATTCATTAATCACTATGTCGTTATTTAAATCCGTAATTAAATCGATATTTACTTTATCGCTCATATTCATAAGTATGTTGTATGATCTAATCTCACCACCTCTACCATATGGATTAGGTGACGAAATAATCAATACTCTCATTCCCTTAAACCCCTGATTATACACATAAGGAGACTCTTTACAATTTCAGTCCAGTTATACGACTTTGAAAAAGCCAGAGCTTCCTCACTAAGCCTTGCCCAATGATCCTTGTTGCTTAATATCTCCATCGTTTTCTTAGCCATAGCTATGGTATCGCCTATGTGCACCTTCGTTACCGCACTTGTTTTATAATTAATTGCTATTGCGGGTATTGCGTAGGCAACGACTGGTGTGCCGACACTTAAAGTCTCGAGAACCGATATTGCAAAAGTATCCATATAACTTGGGTAGATCATCACCTTACTCCTCGAAAGAAGCTCAAACTTTTTACATTCATCAACATAACCCAAGACATCCACATTATTTTCAATACCGTAAATCTTAAGCATCTTTTGAAGCTCTATCTTTAAATCGCTAGGCATTCTACCGACGATTACAGCCTTTACGTTGGGAAATACCTCCTTAATACTTCTTAATATCAGCGGTATATCGAAGATACCCTTCGCCTTTGAGATAGAGGCTAGGTATATAATATCAATATCTCTATCATCATAAGCACGGTATTTCATATCGCAACTCTTCGTAATCCCTGCACCCTTAAGTGAACAATACTTATTGACTTTTAGGTTTACCCTCTCTAAATCGTATCTAACAGATGGACTTACTAGAACAAAATAACCTAGACCTAGTTTATTTATGAATTCGTAGATTTTGATTAGAAGTTTATTGATGATACTTAATCTCAGGCTTTCATTTCTATAATATGGTAACCAACCAATAGGCATATGAAATACTACATAATTTTTCTTCTAGTTACAATACCGGCTAAGGTAGTTATTAATGCGATAATCGGGGTTTGGTAACCAGCAACAATAAAGTCTATACCTACCTTTCTGATCATCTTAATGAGAAGCCTTGTCCATAAAAACACCTCTAATAACTTATTCCTAACAGGATACATGTAAATCACGTCAATATTTGATGATTTGATATACCTAGGGCATGAATAACAACCTAGGTTCAGTGCCGTTGGGATAGCAACGATACCATAAATATTACCTAACTTCCTAAATTCATCTAAGACATAAAACCACCACCTCTCAGCACCTCCATAGTGGGTACAGGTCCAAGCAACTATCAACACCCTAACTCCTCTCCTCATATTCTTAACGTGCTTCTTCATATATTGTTTTTATAAGTAATAAATTAATAAATTATGAAACCAAGCTCATGCTTATTAAATGCATCATCACTACTGATGTATAAGAATTTCATTTCATAACCACCTTATAATATGGAACATAATATATTGTGTATAACTTCGAGAAATCCATAACTATATTAATATTATTAGTGTTTTTATGAATATTAATCAAATAAGATGTTAGGTTATAAATTAAATAAAATCTTTGTCCTACACTATCGTTACCAACAATAACTAAATAGGGTTGGTGTTGGTTAGGTTGAGGCCATAGAATCATTTTATTTAACATATAGCCTATTGCAAAGAAGGGGGTATCAATCCTTGGCTCAGCTACTACAAACGTACGCTGGGGCAATAATGGTGCTATTACCCAGGAGACCTTCCAAGAGTAGTTATCAGCCCAGCCTATGCCCGTTACGAATACGTTTACTAAGTGCGTTAGATTCTGTATTCCGTAGATTTCTACAAAGGTTATGATTAAGTCGCTATTGTCATTTAGCACTTCTTTTTGCATGCATAAGCCCTTTAATGAGTCCTGTAAGGGATCCCTTTATGCTCCTTAAAAAAACGTTAATTAAAAAGCATGGTGTGAAATTCTTAATTTTAGTAAGTCTAACTAATAAGGCTAAAGGAGAAATAAAAGCATTATAAATTGCATGTGTAAAAACAACGAAACCTAATACATCATAATGTTTTGCGAAGAAATACGTATCGTTCTCAATAAGTCTCTCCCACCACCTAGATCCTCTCTCCAATGCCAATAATGTTCTTTTATACGCATGGTGCGTATAATGCAATGCTTTAGCATCATTACAGGTTATTACCTTATAACCTGCCTTCTGAACTCTGATGGCAAGATCGTAATCCTCTGCAACTATAGGCTCTTCAACACTCGTATCAAATAACCCAGCCTTTAGTAACGCTTCTCTCCTACACATGACTGTTAATGAAAACACGGTGATCTTCTTTCTAATAAAGTTACCATGGGCTCTAAAGGTATTTACGATTCTTACGATGTAGTAAAGCACCTTATTAGCAGTTCGGGAAGCTATTGATTCACTGCCAAAAGGATTAATAACATTAGAATACACGCATCCAATACGTTTATCATTATTATTTATACATTTGATCATTTTTGAAAGCCAACTAGGTTCTAATTCTATATCATCCTCAAGTATAGCTACTAATTCCCCTTTAGACTTTAATATAGCCACATCTGCCGTTAAGCATCTATTCCAATACCCCGTCTCTAGAATTACACACTTAAGACCTAGTGCTTCACAAATCTGCCTTATTTTTACGCCATTAGATTCTGTAGCTATAACAACCTCATACTGATTATAATTCTGTTGTTTAATTGAATAAAGAAGTCTCCTAATACTAGCTAGATTCTTTCCGGCTGTATTTATAACAATGCTTATTAATGCCATAGTTCTTTACAGTTCACTGCTTAACTTAAAACCTTACGTATCCTTCCTTAGCATTGCTCGTTCTATAGACACGACGGCTTTTAATAACTCTTTTATTTTACACATTTTTTATCGTGTTGTTGAATTCGTTCACGAAGCTCTCCCATGAGTAGTATTTCCTGGCTAATTCCCTAATGACCCATGGCTTATATCGACCCCTATTCTCAATGACATACGTTAAGGCGTCTATGAACTCCCTAAGCGCCTCCTCATCATCTACGTACCTCGTCATCATTCCAAGGTCCTTAACACGATCTTTCTCAGGGAAATCTCTCAGCGTTGGGCTGACCACTGGTATCCCCATTGCCAACGCCTCCATTATTGCAACGCCTATACCACCGTATGAGTAACCAGAGGTTGCAGGTAGGAAGTATATATCGGTTGCCGCGAGCAGTTTCATGTAATCCTCATGTGGGAGAATTTTGTATGCTAATATACCGATTTTCCTTAAAACCGTTAGGTATGGTTCACCAATTCCAGTAACTACCATCACGATCTTATTCCTAAACTTACTCCTTAAATTACGCCATATACTAATTAAGTAATGTGCACCCTTAGTACTTCCGATTTCCTCACCGAAGACCCCAGTGTATGTCCTTAGTACAATTGCATCCTCACTTACACCAATACTCTTCCTAACGCTGATCCTCTCCTCCTCACTTAATGGTTTTAATTCGTTGAAGTCTACGGCCATTGTCCTGACAATAACCTTTGCATCAACATTAAGGGTCTCTTCGAGGTAATACTTCTCGCGTTCGTTAAGTACGAAGAATACTCCTCTAACCTTCCTCAGGTAATAGTCCCTCCTCCACTTACTGAACTCCTTAATGAGGCTTAGTGGATTCCTTAGGTTAAGGCCGCTGGGTGGGTATGAGCCGTGGTGCTGGAGTATCATTGGATAATCGATGATCCTCCTAATGACTAACTCCGAGTTTAGGGCTCTGTACTCGTGTATGTAGGGTATGAAGCCGCGCTTAACCGCGTCCCTAACGAATTCCGCTAGTGCCGTTGATACGTGGCTCCACTTCCAAATCCTCTGGCTTGGTGATAGGTTTATTGATGGTGTTAGTACTACGGTTACATTATCAATAACCTTAATTGTGCTTTCACGGTTTATTCCTGGCCTGACGGCGATTGCTTCATAGCTGCCGTACTTAGTGAGTGCCCTCGCTGACCTAAAGTGCCAGCCAAGGCCATCCTCCTCGGCTAACCTGCCAGGTCTAAGTGGTGGTATTGGGTGGTGTAGTACGCTCACAACCCTAGGCATTCAAGGCCCTCACGCAGTATTACGAACCTCGCATTAAATGCCCTTAGGTACTCGATCACTAATTTAACTAGCCATGTTGGTTCGTCGTGAAACACGACAGTGACTAACCTAATGCCCTTAAGCACCTTGATTGGCAGCTTTATTAGGTGCCTTGCCCCCATGCCGCCAAGGGCGTATCTATTCGCTGTCTCGTTCCACCTATTGAAGTTGCCCATAGTCCTGCCGTAAATAAAGTACTTACTCGCCACCCTAATTACCTCTTCATTGAATGAACCGTATGGGTATGCGATACCAATATCGTCATTGCCTGTTAACTCGCTAATGATTACCTTACTGAGCCTAAACTCCTCCTCAACCTCGTTAATGCCTATTCTCGTTAAATCCCTATGGGTGTGCGTGTGGGATCCAACCTCGTGGCCCATGTTGATTAACTCCCTAACTAATTCCTTACTATTAATCATTAGTTTTCTGCCCATGTACTCCCTGAGCCCCGTTATTAAGTAGAACGTGCCAGGAGCACCCATCCTATATAGCAATTGCGCATACCTAAATTGCTCCATGTAACCGTCATCAAACGTTAATGCTACGCAAAACATGCTCAAATGACTTAGCGAATGTTGTTGGTGATAGTTTTTTATCGAAGAACCACTTTGCCTTTGCGCTTAACTCATCTATATATTTGTCATTTCTTACTACCTTTTTAATTAAGTTAGGCCACTCTCGATAATCATCATTAATTATTACTCCGCCTGCCTCGGTCAATCCTCTTATGCGGGAGGTAGTGTTGGTGTCTGTTATTACCGCTTTTCCGAAGTAAAGCTCTTGTATTAGAGTCATGGATATACCGGAAAGCGCGGGTCTCGCTATTAGTGACATTATTACTTTTTCGTGCAATTCCTCAAGGGTCTTATCACCTACATTATGCATTAAGTATACATTCCTTACTTTTTCTCGGGAAATTTGTTTCATTTTCAGGTGTTCCTTAAGGTAGTAAGCCCCTGGTCCTGTAATGATTATCGGCAGGTTAGGGTTCCTAAGTGCTGTTAGTATCGCTAGGTCATGTGGACAGCTACAAAGTATGGCGTTATTATTTATCTCCTCTACTTCGTAATTACTATCGTTGTTCTCTTTAAGTGGGTCGTTGGTCTCATCAAGTAGTGCAAAGGTTGGTTCTATCGTTATTGCCCTTACACCCCAGGTATGTAGGTAATCCTCAATATACTCACTCACACACATTGTTATATCGCTTAGGTAGCCTATGGTGATATACCAGGCCAGGGCTACTGGTCTCGCTAAATAATCCTTAATCCCAACCAATCTTTCCCTGTGTAGGTATGGTGGGCTGTCCATGTACGTTATCATGGGTATACCAAGCTTACTCGAGAGGTATTTGCATGCCAGGGTGTATCTCCTATCTAGGCATAGTAAGTAATCATAATTGCTTCTCAATGTCTGTATTATATTGATAAAATCACTGGGTCTATTTATTCGGCTGATCCTTATCATAAGTAGGCTTGACTTTCCAAACCTAGACTTGGTAATTATATTAGTCATCTCGGTTCTGGTATTACCCCATGACGCGATATAGTGAATTCTATGGCCATTGAGTGATAGTGCATGAAGTATGGCTAACGTTAGTCTGGCACTGCCGTGTATTGGGTATCTAGGATCCTGAATACCCACAACCAAGCCCTTATACATGGTTCACCGCGCGTCTGTAAGCATCAATATAGCCCCTAACCATAGCATCAACACTCAACCTCTCCTCAGCAAAGGCTGAAGCATTTTGCGATAGCCTTTTGTATAACCCCTTGTCTGTTAACAATGTTATTAACGCCCCGGCATACTCCTTCGCATTTGCAACGTTGATCATTAAACCAGCCCTGGGCTCCTCCACGAGCTCCTTTGCATAACCTGCCCTATGCGTAACCACGGGCTTACCCATTGCGTACGCCTCCGCAATAACCATGCCAAACGACTCATAGAGACTCGGGTGCGTTAGCAATGCTGACCTTGCCAGAATCCTCATTGCCCTATCCCTCGGTAATGCGCCATGCATGGTAACCCTATCCTTAAGGTCAAGCTTCTCAACGAGTCCTCGCACCTCGTTGAATATTGGCCCATCACCAACTATGTGAAGCACCGCATTTCTCAATTCATCAACCACATGCCTAAATGCCTTGACCAGGAATTTAACGCCCTTATACTCCATTAACCTACCAATGAAAACCACTGAACCCTCCTCAACACCCTCGCTCTTAACCACCTCATCCCTAATAGCCCTAAGTGATCTAACATCGACGCCGTTATAAACAACCATGGATCTACCCATCAATTCCCTCCTCAAGTCCTCGTCCCGAATCCTCATTAGTGAGTCAAGCATTACGAATTTACTCACGTAAACCCAAACCCTTATCTCAGGCTTCTTAATCAAATCCATGAGCGTTAGTTGTAACCTATGGCTTATTTCGAAGAGTATATCCCTCAGGGCATCGTTTAAGCTAAGGGTCCTCCTAATAATGCTTAGCTGGGGCGATCCCTGCACGGAGTATACCGTGGGTGCTAGCTTTGTTATCCAGGGCTGAAATGCCGTGAAGGCGCTGATGTCGTGAATTACGTCGGGTCTTTCATCATTAAGTATTTTCCTAACATCGATCATCCTCAGCGTGTAGTACCACACGTCCTTTGGAGGTATGGGTGGTGACGCTAAGTAATAAACATTGTATTTTTCGCGCCTTATTACATGCGTTGTTCTGGCACTTCTCGCTATAACGACAACGTCAACCCCAGCCCTCAGTAATCCCCTGGCTAATTCATAACTCAGCGATCCAACACCACCTCCTGAGTATGGTGGGTAGTCGCCAGTTAGTAGTGCAACTTTCACTTTATTTCACGTCTATGTATATTGTAAAGTAATTACTTGAGTAGAGTGTGTCGTATTTGTCGAGGGGTATGTAGGCTATTCCAGGTGGGAACGTTGTGTAGTTAAACGTGAAGTAGTATACATTATCCCTCGTGACGTTGGTGATCACGTATATGTTGCCCATATACGTCTTATTAAGTATGAATAGTGCTAGGCTTAACCCAGATACGCCGACATTTGATGGGTAACCACCGACGTTACCCACCGCCGGGTTGTACCAATTCACAGTACCCATTATTGGTGAATACACATATAGACCACCTATATCATTGCTCAAAAACGATGCTGCGCTCATTGACGCTTCATAGACCGATTTAGGTAATGGAGGCATGTTTACCTTATGTATTGCCGCATACTCCACAGGGTTGACATTTGGGTCATGAGCCCCAACAAACACTAACGTAATTAACAGAATGGTTAATAACGCGAGCATTGGTAACCCCTTATTCCTGAGCCTACTCATCGCCAAACCTACTGCTGGGAATATTAGGGGTATTGCCGTGTAAGCATTGGCATTTATGGGGTTGCCTCCCCTAAAGAATAGCATTTGCAGGGCTGCAAGTACCGGCACTATTATTCCCGTTAGAATAAATCCAGTGATCCATGGATTTTCCCTTCTCTTTATCATTATTACGTATAGTAGGTATGCTGTGGCTACGGATAAGGCCAGTGACCATGCATAGGCAAGCATCGGATTCGCTGAGGCATAAAGCATTGGATGCGGTGGGCCGCTTGATATACTCGTTGTTGATGTTACGGATTGTGCGAATAAGGATTGTAGCCATGTTATTAATCCATTAATGAAATCCTGAGCTACTGGGTATGTGTATTGTAGGTAACCATTTGTATATACCATGACTAGTATTGATATTATTGTATATGATATAAATAACGTTACTAATACGTGCATGTTGTGGTTTTTGTTCATGATTGGTTGGTAAAGCCTTAGTTTGGGTAGTACGTATATTGCTAAGAAGAGGAATATCATTATTAGTATTATTAGTATGGCTGTTGTTAGTGATAGCATCGCCGTTACGTAGCTTATTACGCTTATTGCTGCATAACCCATCGGGTATTTACTCTCTACGGATTTCAATGCTGTAATTACGGCTAGGAATACGAGGAACGTTGATAACCAAAGGTGTGGGTTAATTGTTACGCTGGTCTCCGGCGTTACATTCATAAGCAATGCCGCTATTAAGGCTGCCCTAACATTATTGATCAGGTGAAGTGCGAGTTCGTAGATTAGTAAGTCAAATGCCACTATGAATACTATATACCAGAAACTGCCTGGTAACGTGTTGAACCACTCAAGCCCCATTACCTTGCTCAAGGCCACCACTTGATACACCTGGGCTGGGAATGGGTTGTATGCTGGGTTGTGGGCGAAGCTGAAGCTCCAGTGCCCGGTTAGGTACATGCCTCTGTACATCTCTGCACCCTCACCACCACCCACGCCGGTTGGTGGTAGTTGTGCGTTGAGTAGGTCGACCTGGAGTATAAAGATTGTCGGTAGTGCCAATGCCGTTAGTTTCTTCTCGTCGCTTATTGCCATGATTGGCGTCACAAGTAATGCCGCATCTATGGCAACCAATGCATAGTAGTACTGCGGGTATGATTGCTTGATGCTTGTGGCTAGTACCAGGGCTAGTAGGATTATTGATAGTATTAATGCGGTCTTGAGCATGGTCTTTCCGGTGCTCTCGTTAATTATGCGTATTTCCTTATCCCTCCTATTGTGTGTGATTATTAGGAGTGCTGTGAATAATACTACGAGTGTTGCAGTGAATAGTATGATGGCTGAGGAGAAGGTTATCATACCAATACACCCTCGTATATATTAACTACCCTCCTAACTATGTTACCCCACATTAACTCCTCAACCCTAAAGTCACTCAGCGAATTAATTAATTCGCTGTATGATTCCTGGCTCGTTAATAGCTCCACTGCTCTACCTACGAACTCGTCCTCATTATTAACCACCACAATGTTTGGTAGGCCAACGCACCACGCGGTCCCAATCCTGTTTACTATTATCGGCTTCCTCCGAGCCAATGCCTCATTTATGATTACTGGGTAGCTCTCGCCAGCATGCCTACTCATGAGCACTAGGAACTTTGCTGCGTCAATTAGCCCCACCTTATCCTCCTCACTAACCCTGCCAAGCATGTACACGTACCTCCCTAGGCCTAACTCTTTAATTAGCTTACGTAGTTTCATTACGTACCTCTCATCACCACTACCCGCCATTACCAGGTTTACGTCTTCAACCTTATTGCGGATGCGCCTAAACGCACGTATTAATGAGTCCACGCCCTTTGTTGGGTGTATTCTGCCTATGTAGGCTATTATATCTCCCATATCTCCCTCAATGCCGAACTTATCCCTAAACCTGCCATCCATCCTCGGCATTTCCACTAAATGCTCATCAATGCCGTGTGGCATGACCTCACTCTCAATTCCGTAATTAACCTTAAGCACTTCAGCCTCACACTTATTCGTGGTTAGCGCAATATCCGTTATTTTCACTAACTTCTCTGTTACGTACTTCTCATACCTATAGCCAATCGTTCTAATTATGGGGTTATAATGCATTCTCAGGTAATCGACGCCTAGGTAATAAATGGATGTGGTTTTACCTAGCTCCTTGCTCTTCTTAGCAAGCATGTGGGTGAAGAGACTGTTTTGGCTGTAGGCTTGTACAACGTCTGCATCCTTAAGGACCTCAGTGGGGTAATCCAGTGGGTACGTTAAGTCAGGGTAACCAAGCCTAAAACTCCTAACCCTATGCACGTGAACCCCGTTCACCACCTCCTCCTTAGGCCTACCCTCAGCGCCATATGTGCTTGCCACTACGTGGACTTCGTGACCAAGCTTGGCCATGCCTTCGGCTAATGCCTTCACTACGTTCTCGAGCCCGCCTATTACGGGCCAGTAGTGATGGTGTATATGAATAATCTTCATGAAATTATCCTTAAAATTACACTAGGTTAAGAATCTTGGTATAAAGCTCTTCTACCTTTGCAACGATATTGCTACATTTAAGCTCTTCTATGTTTGTTGATTTCCTTTTACTTAGTGCATCAATTATTTTTTGCGATATATCCTTAGGGTCATGTGATGAAAAATATAGTCCCTGTACGTATGGTATATATTCTCGTAGTGCACCTACATTAGTGGTCACAACGGGTGTGCCTAA
>Ga0081473_120704_pt1 | contig 15279 bp, 29 predicted proteins | sample CisSprmetagenome_FD_70977 | JGI IMG/M metagenome (GOLD analysis project Ga0081473, IMG submission 70977) | Hypoxic/sulfidic aquatic microbial communities from Cistern Spring, Yellowstone National Park, USA v2 (version 2) | ecosystem: Environmental > Aquatic > Thermal springs > Hot (42-90C) >... | reverse complement strand
CTCCCTCTCCCCCCTTGGGGTCGGCACAGCCTTCCCACCCACGTTTTTGATTAAATCAGCCACCGCAACCCTGACAAGCTCACTCACGGTGGTGCCCCTCTCCCTCGCCAGGGACTCCAGCTCCTCAAGCACTCTTTTGGGTATGTGGAACGCGACTGTGGGCATTCTCTCCATACCACTCACCTCCCAGTCATTATTTGCGTGACCTCACGCTGTTGCTTCTCTCGCCTTACTAAATCCCAAACAGCCGTTCTAATAGCTTCGCTTCTGCTTGGGAACACGCCTTGCTTCACCAACTCGTCGATTTCCTCCAACACCTGCTTCGGTATGTGGACACTTATTAGGACCATCTTTTCCTTCGCTTTCGTCCTGGGCATGCCCACCACCTCACTCAACCTCTTTCTCTATAAATGCAAAAACATCCTCTGGGCCATCGCCGTTTTTAGCCACGTGCCACAGCGTAGAGTCTTTGCACACCACGTACTTCCTAACGCTCCTACTCTCATCCACCTGTAGGTAACCATTTGCATGTAACTGCAAAAGGATGTGCCTAACAAGCGTCAAAACAACCGGTGTCGCCAAGGAGCCACACTCTGCATACTCAAGCACTTTCCTTGTCGTGAAGCTCACACAGGCGCCCTTCGCATACTTCACCATTGCCCACAAACCCCTCGCCGTTATCTCCATGACGTTCCTGAAGTCCCTATACACGTCCGTTATTTTAAACCCCGTCACCACGGGGTTTGAACCGACCTGGTTTGTCTGCCCCATACAAGGCTATAACCTTGCACGGGTTTTTAAGCATTACCCTCCATGTAATTTACGCATTAGTTTTTTAATTAAGCAAATGGTTTATTCCTTGCATGAGGATTGAGGTGGAATCACGAATAATCAAGTGGGGCAAGGACTACATACTCGCGCCTAGCGAGGGCGAGTTATTGAAAAGCCTCATCAACAAGACAATCAAGCTAACGCTCGTGAGCGATACAAGCGTCTATTCGATGGTAGCAAAAGTAAGCAAGAGCCCGCGATACGGCGTTATCATTTACCTACCAAAAAGGATGGCACCAACCTGGGAGAGGTTGCACGAGAAACAACTGAAGGCAATAATCGAGGTGGGTGACGATGGAGGTCGTTAAGTACGCCCCCTATGGTGGCAGGGAGTTAATTCCTGCCTACCACATGCGTTTGGTTAGGAAGCCACTGCAGTGGTGCTACAGATACAGCGGTGTCGATACTGACTACAGGTGCTTCAACTCGCTGGAGGAAGCATTGCTGAGCGCCGTAGGTGACTTGTACGACGTGGCAATAATCGATGATTACGACGTAGCCGCATGCAAGTGCCTAAACTGCGACAGCGAGACGGCACGCAGGTTTAAGTGGAACTGCAAATCGCTTAAGAATGGCACGTTGGTACCAACAACCACCGAGGTGGTAGTTAATGAGTAGCCAAAACCAGTCTAAGTCTGAGGAAGATAGGCAATGGTGGAATGAGTGGTGTTGTGAGCACCTTTGCTGGGACGACCTGAATGACACGATTAATGACATGTGCTTTTCCGAGTGCCTTGAATCACCAAACCCATGTGCTGAATATGATGAATACAAACTCAATCAATTGGAGGAGGAGTATGAGGAAGAAGAGTTGGAATGTAAAGAAGACCCAATAAGTTGTGGAACTGGTTGAGGTGGTGAACAATGAGTGATGAGTTCGTGAGGTGCGTGAGGAAATGCGAGGAGGAGTGTAAGAATTTGTATGAACCCGATGAACTCGGTCTCTTTAATGTAGACTGTATCGTCGAGTGCATGGAAGAGTGTAAGAGTGAGTTCTCCAAAAAGCAAGGTGAGACTGAGGGTGGTGGTTAATGAGTGATATTGATATTATCAAGCAGTATGTCAAGAAGCTGGATAGTAGAGCGGAGGTTGTGAAAATCAAGTACTTGGGAAACAAGACGTATGAGGTTATCGCAAAGGAGGGTGGGCCAGGGCACTCTATTTACGGTGTTATACGGCTCAAAATCATTAAACACGGGCGGGTAAGGAAACTCTATGAGAAATGGTGTTGTTTATAATGGTGATGCGCTATGATTTTTTGCAATCGTGATGGCACTCACGGTTGTGTTAAAATCCTGTATCCGGCCAGGAAGGTCGTGTTTAATGCTCCATATGGCTTCGTGGATATTGGTTTGGGGGTGGCAATGGGTGATGGTGTGGATGTTGTTGATTACCTCAACTACGTGCTTTTCGTGGCGAGGTCCAACCCCAATTCACGCGTCCTGGCTATTGTGCCCGACGCCTGGGGCGATGCGCCTAGGAACACGTGGCTAGCCACCGAGTTCTACATGAAACTACGAAAGAGGCGAGTGCCGAGCAACCTAACGATGTTTATCGTGGCTCACGGTGGGTTAATCAACACTTACTGGATGCAGTACAAAATACTCTATTTTAATTATAATAGGTTAGTCAGCACTGGCTTTGCTGTGCCTTCCAGGAAGATGGACTTAGGGAGTGAGGCAATTGATTGCAACAGGAAGCCACTGCAGTGCAGTCAATCGATAAGGGCGTTCATGAGCGAGGTTAGGCAGGAACTCGGCAGTAACGTGCTGATCCACTTGTTGGGCGCCAACAAGCGAACCCTAACTAGCCTAGGGGAATACCTAAGGCATGTTTACTCATTCGACAGCGACGCCTACAGGCTCGTGCCCAACAACAAACTGAGGCACGAAGACCTGGGCGACAGGCGCTTCATGGTAACCACTGCAGTGGACGCCAGAAAATGGGCAAACGAGTGGTTGGGGGAAATCGCGAAATACATAACTCAGTAATACGTTTACGCCTCAAGCGTGCCTGGTTTATAATCCTCGTTATTGATTTAATCAATGAGTAGTGAGTACATAGACACAATAGAGCTGGACAGGCTCATACGCAGGAAAAAGAGACTGTGGGGCTGTAGGTTAATTAGGGTCGAGGTGAGACCAGGCGGTTTGATGGAGTACGTCTACCACTGCAGTGACGCCATACACGACTTCCTCGTGCCGATCGACATCTCCAAGACATCATGTTACTACTTCCTCCACGGCAGGATGGAGCGAATCCCCAACTCAATCATTGAGGAATCAGGCATAGCCATCGAGGGAGACACCTTGAGAAACACGTTTTGCGTAACCTGCCTAAGCAAGGAAAAAGCAATCGTGCAAATCTATTGAGGTTTCTTCCTCTTCCGTGCTTCACGCCCAGCTAGATAGATAGCCAGCGCAGAACCCAGCACATCGAGCATTGCCGCTATTGCTACGGAGAGGGCAATGGAGATGTACGCAGTCACGGTGTTCAGCGATGTGTCAGAGAAGGCGGTTATGGGGATAGCAATGAAAATAATGACCATGTACCCCGTCATTGCCTTGAATACAAACGAGCGAAACCTCCTGGAGCGAGAGCCCGCACGCTTCAGTACCTCCTCAATGAAGTTACATACGCTAGGCGACCACGAAGCAATGATAAAACCAAGCGAAGCGAAACACAAGCCACTACCAACCCCTGCGATGAGTTCCGCAGTACCCACAGTCATTGGTGCTGAGAACAAGTACCCAGTTAGGAATGCTACCATACCAAGCAACACAACCATGCCCCACCTATCCCACCAATTCTGCTTAATCAATGGGCAACCCACGATTGATTTTCCTAGAAACACGGTGAACACAACCACACCAACAATCGCCCCAGTGGCGCCGCCTAGCTCCATCAAAACGGCGCCCATGTAGTACTTCCCATTACTGGCTATAAACAGCGCCGGTGGTAGAGTAGCTATGTAAATCAACAACGGAATCACAGAAACAAACCCAAACCTCCTTAAAACCCATTCCCAACCCATACAATCACTTCAATAGAGAATTATACTTAAGTCTTTTGGGTAGTTTGCTTAGGAACTTATCCACATCCCTTGGATTGACCAGGGTGTTGGCTACCACCCTGCTTGTTAGTTTACCATCTTTGCTAAGGCGTAGCAGGACGACCTCTATGTGAAATGGTTCATTGCACGCCTTCCTGTGCATAATGATTAATAACGACGCCTCGCCAGGGCACAACCGCCACCTCTGTACCCCATGGTTACCCACGAGGGGCTCGCTACTCATGAAGCCATTGCAGTTTATGTCCCCAACCCAATCACACCAACCAACCCAATCAACCCACCCCAGGACCTCCGTCCGCAATAAATAACAAGCATCCATACCCCACTTACCCACCCCGTACCCACCAACAATAACTCTACAACCCATACGATTTAATTACCACATAAAATAGGTAATAAGTCTATCGATGTTTTTTGCCTCTTTTTCTCCTGTGGGCTATGTAGGCGATTATGAGCGTAGCCTCTAGCGGTAGTGCTGTGGCTAGCCCGATGGTGGTGGCAGTCGGCGCGGTTTTCGTGAATTCCCTCGTGAATTCCGCAAAGAATGCCGTGAGTGAGGGCGGTGGTGGCGGTGCCGTTGTCGGCGTCGGCATGGTGATTACAACCCCAAGCGCGACCGCGAGCGTTGGTACTATGATTACAGCCGCCAACAAGCCACGCAACACAACCGAGCCCTTTATTCTAGACAGGAGATTATGAAGCTCAAGCCCCGCGACAACAAGCCCCGAGCTGATTAGCGAGAATGAGAAGTTAAGTGTTGTGAGTATGAAGTACGCCTCCGCGAGTGTCGGTGGTGCATGTAGTACTAAGGCAAACAGTGCGAGAACCAATGCCATGAATAAGGCAACGAATAGGTACACGTGCCTCAAGCCCACCCTGGGTGTGTCCCTAATTGGCCTCGCAATGCCTAGGGCAATGAACAGCACAAACAATGCAAAGCCCAGGGCGAGGCTCGCCCAAAGCGCGTTTTCGAGGATGGCGACCGTCATTGCTAAGTCATGCACAGCGTAGGCAATGAGGGAGGCGGGTATTGAAAGGACGTAAACAAGCATCGGTAGTAGAACCGCTAATTTCCACCTCCTGACCAACCAACCCAGGTCCATCGGTTTTTCCTAATTAAAAACTAGGTAATAAGCCTATTGTGTGGGGGGTTGGGATGGAAAGGCTTATAAGACTGAGTGTTCTATCCCTAATCGTATGGGGACTAGAAAGTTACTCGAGAAAGCACTGGACCTGGTGCTGAGGGGCAGGTCTGCGAGGGATGCTAAAACAAAGAACGAGGCATTCGACGGACTGTGGGAACTACTCATCAACCTGGAGTTCGAGTTACAACAAAAACAAGCACCAAGCCCAAACTAAGCGTTAGTTTAAAAAAGCGCTGGCTCAAATAGTGAGACTGGGGAGGGGCGGTCAGTTCGTAAGCGGGTCACCATCCATCAGGCCCGGTCGGGAGGGGTGGGTCAGCCTGCACGTGGGGCCTCATCCATCGGCCCAGCCTGGGTGGGGAGGGGACAGCCCTCCCCACAAAACACTTTTAAGCAAAAACGACAATGCATAATCAATGGGGAGTGAGGGTGAGTGCGCGTGTGATGAGAGACTCACGAGGTTATTATGGATATTAACACTCATAGCCTTCGGGCTAGCGCTACTCGACGCAATCTTCTGCATCCACCTGTGAAAGCAAGGTTTTTAGTAAAAGCGTTGTTTTTGTTCCTTGATGGACTTGGTGTTGTTTAGCTTGTACGTAACACTCATGGGAGCGCTCTCGTTTCTACTCGCAGAAGAGGCCTCACTGTATATCCAGGCAAAGAGGGGCGAACTGCGCAATACCCCCATAGACGCTGAAAAACTCAGGGACTTCAAAGCAGCAATACTCCCCCTGGTGGTAGCCCTGGTGCTCGCTATCGTCGCGTTCATCATCGTTTTTCTCCTACCACCCCCACCACCGTGCACAAACCCCACAGTGTGCAACTACCTAATGAGCATCATGTAATGCCCAGTGAAGAATAACACAAGCCATTGTTTTAACGAGCAACGGCAATGTAACAATAACACTATAATATTTATTTCATTGCTTGTTGTTGTGCAACCCCCTCTAGGATATAGGCAATTGAAAACACGATACTTAGGCAGAAGAACGTGATTGCTTCATCAATGAGTGCCTGCAACGCATTACCTGTAGTTTCAAGCACAAATAGAAAAACAGTAAACGGCGACATAACCATTGCATATGCCGCACAAAACATCACGCCCCGCAGTATATGTATGTACCTCCTAAGTCTCGGCATTACCACCACCCCTGTCTTTGTTCGTACCTGTCTTCTTTACATAAAGTGCGATTGCATAAAGTATAATCCCTATTAATAGGGGTATGTATGAGCCCAGGGACGTTGCTGCAGCGAAAGCGGCGCCCAACCCCGTGATACTGTTCATGTACGCATCCAGCCTACTGTAGATTGTAGGCATAAATACGTAGTTAAGCAGGAGCGTCGCTGACAGGGCTATCACGATCCACATGACCTTCCTATCTGGGCCACGAACTTTCAGCTGCGCAGTTTCTTCAGCCAACATGACCGAACCAAACATGATAGCGAACATGAACGGCACCAGGAGAGGATCCCAAAAGATACCCAAAAACATAGCCACACCGCTAAGGAAGGAACTCAACGTAAACGCGAACACTGCCGCCCAAATCATGTAATCCATGACTAGTACCTCGCCCTTACTCATGGCCATCACCCTTGTTTGGGGTATTCTGGGTTTAGTCGGTACACCCTGAATTTCTTTTCCTTGCCTGTGGCTGGGTCCACGTACTTGAGCCACGACCTGGTGATAACACGTCTCTTGTGCAACATTGACAGGTAAACATTCAATGCATTCTTCGACCAACCCCTCTTTTTCACGAACTCCCTGTAGAGTTCGCCGTAGGTGGCTTGTTGGTTGGTCTTTAGCGCCAGGTACATGATTAACTCCGTGAACTTGGACGCCCTCTTAACTGCGCCGGGCATCGTCTACTTATCGATGAGTAGGTTTAAAACTGTTTTGTCTAGGTATTGAGACCGTGGGTGTTGAGTATTATTTTGTCTGGCTGTGGGTTAAAACTGTTTTGCCCCTGCGATGACTGCTGGAGAAGCCCTCTGGAGTCCCAAACTTTTGAAAAACCCAGCCAGGTTGTAAACTCATGGCTTTAGGGGCTTACGGATTTCGAGCGTTTTCTCGCATAGTTTATCGCAATTCGATGTGCACAAGCCCCAACACAGAATGTATATAGTATCATCGCTTAAGTTTAAGTTTCTGAACTTTTCCGCGTTTTTCTCCAGGCACTCGGGTATGCAATTCGCCCTACAACTGTCGGTGCACTCGAAAAAATCCATAATCACTCCCCTCATAAAACGCAAGGCTTGGTTTATAAACCTAGGGTTAAGACCTTAGGTTTATTAGGTAGTGGGTGTATAGGGTGGTTGATGGTGTCGGGTAGTGAATACTTGATGGAAATACTAGCTCATAAGGCAAAGATAGAGTCTAAGGCATTGGGGGCTTTGCGTTATGTGGCGTCCGCAGTCTCAGTATCGGCACAGTATGAGGTGGTGTTATGAAGCTTCGTTCAAACTACATCTTTGATTAACTTGCCGCACAGGTCCTCGTGCATGGTTAGTATTTGCATGAGGTTAGCCCTCATTAGCTTCTCCGTGCCGTACGAGTGCCAGTAGGCTACCTTAAGCCTCATGAATGCACTATCGGCTGGGTCCCACACATAGACCCTACCGTCCATCTTGGCGTGGTACACCCACACCGAGGTATCATAGCTATTGATTATGTGGAAAACCCTCTTCAGCGAGTTCATGCTTATACCAAACACATGAAGCCTAACGGCAGGCATGGCCTGCCTAACGGCACTCAATACCTTATGCACCAAGGGTGGCGACTTCATCATGCATATGGAACCAACACCCCAATACCTAAACCTCTGTGAGGTTACACCATGTGATTTGTATAAATCCAATGACTCTAACCATTGGCTCGGGTCGTTGAATCCTTGTAAAACAGGGACTACCTTATCAACAACACCTAGGTCTTCTGCCAGGGCGATTAGTTCCACACCGTGCTCGACAGTCCTCCTTATGCCGTCCTTGATCGGCAAACCCCTGGGGTGCAGGATGTCCAACGGCAGGTCTAGGATGGCTATGTAATCAGCCCCTACTCTCAATGCGAACTCGAGGTACTCTCTATCGCTGTACGGGTAGTCAAAGCCGTTGAAGTCCCTGTAGAATTGTTGGGCGCCTGAGTCCATGAATAATAAGCCACCCAGCGACTTGGCTAGGTTGAAGTCAGTGCTCTCCCTGAACTTACCGCTTCTGTAATAGGTGCCTGCCGAGAGTAGCCAGTTAAGGGGCCTAACGCCGCTGCCGATGGCGGCATCTATGGCTGTGCCCGAGCCGGCCAAAAACAGCATCGGGCACCTGAGCTTAGTTAACTCCCTAGTAAGTATTAATCTAAGGTATTCACTCTTATCGCCCCTGGCGTACCTACGGGCAAGCTCCTCAAGGTCGCTATAGAGGTCGTCAGGGAGCTTGAAGCTTACGACCTTCATTTCTCACCACCCCTCACGGTATTACCTAAAACCGTGGGTTTCCTCGGTGGGTTTTCCGGCGATTTCATTGCATTACGATTTAAGGCATAGGCTTATAACCCTAACACTGATTTATCTATGATGCTGGGTGTCCTACAGGCTGATTGATGCTGAGGCCCATCATCGCTTAGCAATTAGACAAATCAAGACAGACACTTGTCATCAATCGTTATCGCGGTTTTTTACAAATTAAGACAGACACAAACCGTGGGGGCGTGCCGTGCAATTTGACATTTTTGAGACATCACTGCAGTGGTGTCATCGCGGTCGAGGCATCATCACAAAAGTCAGCGTTCGAAACCCAAATCACCGAGGTTGTGAATAAGAATAAGAAAAAGGAATATTTTGATTTTAATGGGTGGGTTTTGGAAGTATTACTCTACATGCACAAGCACGAAGTATGCCTTACCGCTTCGCCACGCATTGAGTATCTCCTGCTCGCCCAGCTCCTGTCCAGGCGCTAGTCTGCCTAGCGCCAACTGGAACACAATCAATGTAGCACCAGGTTCTAGTGTGATAGCCACCCTGTTTGCTGGGACGCTAATGCCGAGGATTTTACTGAGCGCAGAAGCCGTGGCTGGGTGCCCTATGGAGCGCAGAAGCCGTGGCTGGGTGCCCTATGGCACTGACAAAGCCGTTACTCAGCAATGCCTTGGCTTCCTCAAGGCTTATTCTCCTGAACTTCACGGTCACGGGCTTTTCGGTCAGTGGTATCATGCTCAGTGAGAAAGCATTAGCGAGGTATGTCCTAGGGGTGGTTTGTACTTGGGTTTGGGCCTGCATAGCAAGTCCCTCATTGTCCCTGGGGTTTATAAACTTTACTATCAAAGCAATAGTGAAGTGATATATACCTATTATATTATTATATTATTAGTACACATGAAACCGTAGTCACGACTCGAAACATGTCTATAGGAAGGTTTCGAGGAAAACACGGTTGTTTTTCGGATTTTGAGACTTAGGGGCATTTTTCGGCTAGAGGCTGTACTCTATCATTAGTGACGCGATTATTAGGATTATTGCGATTATCCCCAGCCACGTGGTTGCTAGGAATAGGTTTTGTGGGAGTGGGACTGTGACGGTGACTGGGGCGTAGGAGTTCGGGCACGAGAGGTTAAAGGATGCGTATGGGTTGCCCACGCCTAGGTATGCGAGCACGGTCACCACTGCAGTGGCTCCCGCAAGCAGTAGGGAGTTCCTCATGCCCAGGTCTCCGAATTTATAGACCGCAAGCACGATTATTATTAGCGCGGCGAGCATTAGGGCGTATGGGTAGGCTAGTATGGTTGTGGGCACCAGGGCTGGTGGCATTGTTGTTGCGTTCTGCCCAAGGATGTAGGTGAGCACGGTCTTGTTGCTCAGGTACACTGTGTACCCGACCTGGGAGCCAGAGCAATACGGGATTATCGCCGTCGTGTAGTTAAGCACTGCCACACCACTCACCCCACTAGTTTGTTCGGTTGTGGGTATTAGGGCTGATGACAGGCATTTGAGAATGTTGCTCAAGCAGGTCGTGTTAACCGCGGACATGCCACTCACCTCTCCAGTTTGTTTGCATAGAATATAAGCACTATGCCTATGACCCAGGACATCACAGCCATCGCCGTGAGCTGGGGCGTGGATAAGCCGATTAATTGCAGTAGTCCGAACACAAATGAGCCATAAATCAAAGCCCCAATCCCTGCCGTGCGTAAATTATGCCTAGCGGCTAAAGCAATGAATATTGCTAGCCCTAGGAACACTGTGAATGTGTTTATGAATGGTGACTGGATTACGGGTAGTTGGAACGTGGTGTAGAACCAGGAGTTAGAACTGGGGTAAGTAGTCCCGTTAATCGTGACTTGGTACAGGAGCGCGTTGTACCCATTGACGTTGTTAATAATCATTGTGAAGTAACCACTCTCTGTGTAGTTCCCCAACTCCGTGATTAAGTACGCGCCCGTGTTGTTGATAATGCCCAGGGCGACCGTGAACGTTACAGGTATGGGCTGTCCATTACTAACTCTGTAGGCGATAAACGTGGCGTTGATGGCTGTGGTGTTTATGGGCGTGACAAGCACGTTCACGGCGACCTGGTTAGGCAGTACAGCTTGTTGGGCAGTCACGTTCACCTGGATATTAACAAGCAGGGAGCTGGAGTTACTCCCAGTGATAGTGATGGAGGACTGGGCATACACCACTGCAGTGAGGATTAGCACAAGCATTAGGAGAAAGGCTCCCAGGGCTGGGAGTAATTGCCTCATGCCCATACCCACATCACCTCCTGCGTGTCCATATGAACCCAACCACCAAGCCGATTATCAGGACTAGGACGAAAAACGAGGCAAAGCCCTGTGCGTAGTTAATCGCTGGCGTGAATATCTTGTTCGCATCCATACCCGTTGCGTTGTTTATCGTGTAAACAACACCGCTACCATTTATTGCGGTTGCATTCACAATAGACACCACGTTGTCAGTGACGTTGTTAGTGGCTGTGTTTAAACCACTCGTAACAACACCCAGCACCTGGAGTAACATCCACAGTCCAAACATGAATGCCACGACCGTTATCGCAATTGCGAGGTACCTCCCGAAGTCCATCAATACTAATTAATAAATTAGGTATAAATTTTTGTTTTGAAATATGGTTGGTGTGGTGGATATGCAGGATGTGTTTTTCATAGCGTTTTGGTATGTCGCAGATGTGGCGTATGCGGCATACGCTGTGTGGAACATAGCGAAGGACTGCCACGGCGGGCATGCATGCGTCATTAGGGGCGTCCTAGAGTTCCTAGAGGTTACGGCGTTGGCGTCCCTGGTCTTCTCCCCAATCTATGCAATCCCAATGATACTGAGTGCGTTGTTACACATGCACTGGCTACTCACGATTGGTTTTATGCTAAACGCAGGCGTAATCCTGATCGGCGAGGCGGTTGCATACCTGAGTAGGTTCACGACTCCTCACCACGTATTGCACGAACAATCTCCATAGTTATTATGAAGACGCCAACCAGGACAAGTCCCGCGCCTATCCACGGACCGAATATGTTTATGCCATACGTCACAGACGTTATCGACGGCGGGGGCGGAGCAGTGTATGCCCACAGGGCAAACGCTATCCCGTTGAATATCTTCAGTAGGTAAAAGCCAATGGCTAGGAAGAACAACCCAATCACGAAGTCCAGGATTGACTGAAGGAGACCCATGGTTACTCACCAAAGATCATGCTTAGTATCGGCGTCCTGCCGAATATTTGGGCTATTATCACGTCTAGGTACCACACCCACGCAATCATTTGGAAAATGATTGCGGCTATCGTGAAGCCGAACACCACGCCCGATGGGGCACCCAATGCACTTAGCAGGTTCGATGCCATAATCGGTGCGCCAGCGAATATCCCATAGAAGAAGTTCAGTATCACGAAGATAAGCCCGCTGGGTATCACGTAGAAGAAGAAGAACGAGAACACGTTCACTTGCACCTGCTTCAGACTTGACATTGTGCTCCAGGACAGGACGTACCTGTAAAAGGACTGCCCTGCCCAGGTTGGGGCGAAATAGACGTAGGAAGGCACAGGCATGCCGCTGCTAATCGCCACCGTAACAACCAAAGTATCCAAGATAATAAACGCTAGCAAAAAAGTCGCAATCCCCCTAAGCCAACCAACCACCCCCATACCAGTATAACTAAGGTTTTTAGTTAAAGATTAACTTTTCTCTTCGGCACCTCCTTGCTCCTCTTCCTCCCCCTGCTCCTCACCTTGTTCTTGTTCCTCGGTTTGTTCCTGCCCTCCCTTGGGCTTGGTCACGGACACCTCAAGCACGAGGTATGAACGCACGTTGTAGGGCGGGGTTGCGTCCCTGGTCTTTATGGCGACCCTCCTCGCCAGGATGTGGATTTTGTAACCGTTCACGTCAATCTCCAGGTACGGGTATGCGTCATGGAGCGTGTGGAACCTAGCCCTTGATTTCTCATAATTCGCTGGCTTGATAACCACGCCCCTGAACGCCGTGTCGTAAATAATCGAGTTCACAGCCTCGTTGAAGCCGACTAAGTCCACGAAGTCCTCGCCGTGAAAAGCCACCGCATCGCTGATGTACTTAGCAAGCTCTGCCGCGTCTACTTCGTCGGGCGTCTCCGCTAGGAGTGCGGTTGCGTCGGCAATCACCTGTCCGAGCAACGGCTTAACTGGTTGCACACTCATTGCCTAACCACCCTCTTCCTCCCCCTATTAATAATTGTGTTGGTGATTGGCTCAATGATTGGTTTGAGCCAGGGGTAGGCAACGGCGATTAGGAGGAATGCGAACGGTATCACTGCAGTGGTGTCTCCTGGCTTGAGCATTGCCGTGAATAGTGTGGCTATCACCAACGCACCAATCGCCAATAGATTTGCCTTAGACCACGGTATCGGGAGCGGTGGCTTCCCGCTCATGAAAACCCTCGGTGAGTACATGTTCAATGCCCTAATGATGACTGCGTGGTGTAAGCCTCTGTGGTGGTCTGCGAACCCGAGCATCACCTCGTCCGTGAAGGCATGGAACGCATTAGTTAATGCGGATGCCACGGTGTCTATGTCCACTGGGGACACCTCGCCATCAACGGCTATGAAGCCCCTTGACCTACCCACATCCACGGGCAATTTCGCATAGGTAGCCGTGGGTAACTTGGGGCATGTCGCCATGGCGATCACCATGTACGTGCCGTAACCAACACTGTTCCTAATCCTCACCGCAACCGCAACCACGTCCTCAACAATCCTAGATGTGTAGTTAGGCACGAGGATTTTCGCCTGCATGTTGTACGGGTACGCAAAAACAAACACCATACAACCACCGACCACGCCAGCGTGTTTAATGAACCTGTCCTTCGCCATGACCTTCTCCATGTACTCCACCGCGGTGTTGTACAACAAACCAAACAGCGGGGAGTAATCAAGCTCCGCCTCCACAATACGCAATCAAGAAAAGAAACTAAAAAACCTATTGATTTTGATTTTAGGCGCTAAGGCGCCAAAATCACTTGTGGCTCGCTAGGTACTTCCTAATGCAGTCCTGTATTCTCTCACCTGGCGCCCTGTGAGTCTTGCAGTACTCCGCTGCCTCCCCGAACTTCTTCCTCCACTCGGTTACGCTCATCCCAGTCTTCCTTGCTCTCTTACCCATATTGGGTCACTTATACGGTGCCTGCGTACTTATATAAATCTAAACAAACGGAGGGTGCAGATTTGAGACTGGTTACGGGGCATTCATGTACTTGACCAAGTTCTCGCAAGGCGTCCTGTACAGGGAGGCGTACCACGCGTAGTTCATTAGTTGCTCGATTGTGGTTGGCTTAGCAACACTTGCGGGGTTCGTGCAAGGTATGCCATAAAACGCATTCACGGCTTTGAATAGGTAATCCTTGAAGTTCGCCAGTGACGGTATAACATACAGGACTGGCAGGTGCACCCTGGCTTCCACGGGCATTGTCTCGAAGAGGACTGGCACATCTGCATCCAGGACAAGCCTCAGGGAGTCCACGTCAAGCAACCCGTGAACCAGCAATATACCGCTTAATTGCTTAGTCACCGCTATTGCGTCCTGTATGAACTGCGGGTTCATTAGGACAACAACGTGTTTGTTATACACCTGCCCAACAATGAAGGCAAGAACCCTAGCCAACGCCGTGTACTTAGCATTACTGTAGTCACCAACAACCTCATAAATAGCGGGAATTGCCTTGAAGGCAGGCTCACTCCCAGCATTTTGTTTAATGAATTTCCCCACTGCCTCGTGAACATCAGGCATTGCGAAGTAAGGATTAAGCAACCTATAACCAGCGAATTCTTCCTCAAATGTGGACTCAAGTTGTTTTGTGGCTATCACCATCTGTAGAGAGCGTATGATGTGTCCCCAACTCGCACCCCTCATTGCCTCCCTAATAACAAAACCCTCCACCTGCTCCTTACCCAGCACCTTCATGGCTTCCACAACCACCTGTGGCTCCTCAGCCAACCACACCTTGACGGCGTCCGTCGTGGGTGGTGGAATATAAACAGGCACGAGCCTACGCCTGATTGCTGGGTCTATGGCAACTGCGGACAGGTTGGTCGTGGCAATAACAACCTTGTCCGTGCCCACCAACGCATCAAAGTAATTATTGAAAATATTCAATAGGTTAGAGTAAACCTCGCTACCCACCTCAGTCACGGTTCTGCCACCGCTCAATAGGGTGTCGAAGTCGTTTAGGACAAGCACGCCAGGACCTGGCGTACTCATTAACTTGCGGAAGACGTTCCTAAGTCTCTTCTCGCTATCCCCAACCCACTTACTCAATAAGGTGCCACTATCCACACTTATTGTGTAGGCACCACTCATGTAACCAATCAACCTAGACAACTCGGTCTTGCCAACCCCGGGCAAACCAGCGAGCCTGTAGCCGTTGGACAGGGGCTTACCGCCTTCCCGCAACGGCTTGATTATTGTGTTGAACACCTTGTTCCATGTTATTGAGTCCCACACCAGGACTTTGCCGTTCTCCCTAACAACAACCACATTCCCCACATGCCTAACGTCCACATCGAGTATCTGAGAGACGCTGATTTCCGTAAGTGGGTAAACCTCGCACCCAGAGTCAGGTTCAGCCTTAACCACCTCGCACTTCGCATCTGCTATCTCTATTGTGTCCCCAACATACGCACCATCCCGCTCCTTGAGCATGGACAGGACAAGCTCCTCCATGGACTCGGAATCCCTAACCCACTTCACCCTGCACTTGACGGTGAC
>Ga0081473_122581_pt1 | contig 15304 bp, 13 predicted proteins | sample CisSprmetagenome_FD_70977 | JGI IMG/M metagenome (GOLD analysis project Ga0081473, IMG submission 70977) | Hypoxic/sulfidic aquatic microbial communities from Cistern Spring, Yellowstone National Park, USA v2 (version 2) | ecosystem: Environmental > Aquatic > Thermal springs > Hot (42-90C) >... | reverse complement strand
GAAGACATAATAAACATATTGAGAAACTTTGAAGAAGAAATAGATCAGAGAGAGGCAGAAGAGAGATTAGGAGGAGGAGAGATAGTAAGAGACTTCGAATTAAGAGGATTAATAGAGAAGAGAAAAGGATTATATAAAACAAGAGAATGGATAAAAAACATAATCAATATAACAACAACAAAATGTATATATTGACATATTATTATTTAAAAGTTGCTTCAGATATCTTCCTGACTCCTTATGTCATTTCTCACTCTTTACAATCAGCTTTGAATCTTCTAAAATCTTTTTAGGTTCTAATTTATATCTGAGAACAAGTTTATTCTGTTCATTTAAAGAGAGTTCAACAAGATCGTATGAAAGACCTACATGAGCAATTAATATACGTTTATCTGGCATCTTCTGACTTTTTTCCTTCTCTTCTTCAGATTTCACATCTTTTCTTTCTGATAATAACTTGATCTTGTCATAAGACTCCCATCTATTTAATAATCTGTTTAGAATGTCTTTATCTTCTTTAATTTTTTCCTCTAATTGTCTAAGTTGACTAATCTCATGTTCTATTAAAGCCTCATATGCTATATTCACACGACTATATATTTGAGTGAACACAGTCTCAAGATAATCAAGATCTGGAGGTACACATTTTGTTAGATTTAATCTATTGTGAACAGCTTTTGATATATAATATACATAAAGAGCGTCTGGTTCTATTGTATAAGGTCTTTCTATAGTGAGATCCTTTTTATTGATATAAATATAATTCATATACTCATTTTCAATAACTTGTCCTAAATCATATAAATCTTGGCCACATATCAGATAATAAAGAGCTAGAGGAAGAGGGTAATAGAGAGACGAATACACATATTTCATATGTCCAAACAATACACTCTTGATCTTATTTTCTAAATCTTTGATCTTCATAAACAAATCTTTCTTATATTTATTATCTTTTATCCATCCACTGACACTTATGAAATAAGGTATTGCATGAATCAGCTGAATTGTTTTGATCTCTTCATGAAAAGCCTTATTTATATTTATTAGTCTTTTTATCTCATCTCTGGTCGGAACAACAGGATCGCTGTTATATACCTCTATAACAATTTTATCAAGATCTTTATGTGCCAAAAGTATTATGCTAGCAAATTTATGCAAAAGATTTGTCACTAAGGATGGCATAAAATTTATTCCATGAGTTAGATCTACTATTATCTTATGATAAGGTTTCAAAAGACCCATTTTAGCTATTTTATGTAATAATAGAGATGAGAACTCTCTTAATTCTCCTTTAAAAGTCCATTTACCTCCTGGCGAACCTATTGCTGGAGCAACGATAACGTTAAGATCATTTATTTTCAAATCTAAATTATATTTTCTCAGCAGACATTTGAAAAATTCTTTAGTGAAACTCTCTAATTCCGACACAAGATCTTTGTAAAGATCTGCCTCATTAGCCTTATTTATATAATCCTGAAGTTCATAATAACATTTGACACATTCGCTCTCTCTATCTACAGATCCTTCGTATTTATCAACTAAACTATCTAAAACAATGATCACTATATCAACCTTACCAGCATCAATATATTCTTTCATAGATAGAAGTAGAGGTAGCAAGCTTGTACAACTTTTAATCTCTTTGCCATTAATAGAGTAAGTCAATCTTCTCCATATAGGCATGCCCCAAGGGGCAACTATAAGAATATTATCAACACAAGTCATAATTATCATTACTGTATTTTTTAGAAAAAAATAAATATTATAGGTAGCTAAATATTTATGACCAAAAGTAAAAATAGTTAGATATATAGGCAAAAAATAAAAGCTTTAAATCATTAATACAATCATATATATTGGTGCACATATTGTATTTACTAAAGGATCTTATTAGGCTTAAGGTTGAGTCTTTATTCCATGATCCTCCTCATAAGACGCTTCTCATAAGATTTTTAGGTGCTAAATTTGGTGAAGAACATGAGAAGATTGCGAGAAGATTTAGAGATGAAATATTGAAAGACACTAGATTCATATTTTATCCAGGGCATCTTAAAAATCTTGTTGTGTTATCAGATTCTCTCGCATCATCTGTTGAAAGAAGAATACTCAGGATCAAAGGATCAGTTTCTTGGCCCTATGGCGTATATGTTGAGAATTATAATCTTTTGAATATATTTGATCCTAGGAGAAAGACTTTACTTATAGATGGAAATATTGATCTAGAGAAGATTGTTTCAAAAATAAAGAATATGACAGATGAGACAAACAAGATCTTGAGAAAAGCAGATCATGAGAAGGTTAGTGACACAATTTTATATAATATTTTATATCTTATTTATGAGCTCACATGGATCAAAAATAATATTCCTTATTCACTTGCTGATACAAGAGTTCCCACACACACAACATTTGATCATCTTTATGCTACAGCCGCCATGTCTAACATGATCTCATTTGATGAAGATAAAGAGGTTTTGAGAGGATATTATGTAGTCATTGATTTTCCAGGGATCCAAAGATTTATAAGTTCAGGAAGAAAAACAGGAGACTTCTGGGCTGCAAGCTGGCTAGCTTCTAACATAATGTGGTCTATAACAGAAGAGTTTACAGGCATCTATGGGTTTGACGTTATTATTTCGCCTACCTCAAGATTTAATCCATATGCCGTGAGAAGTATAGAGAGATGGCTTTCTAAAATAGATGAGATAGAGATACAAGATGTTGTAAAGGACATTAAAAAGATCTTTAACTGTATTTATGGCTATATATATGGGACAGTCTCATGTGAAAAAGATGTTTTACAAAAACTTTATTTACAACCGATCATCCCAGCCACCATATCTATGTTGCTTCCATCAATAGCAGCTGAAAGCTCTGATAAATTAGCTGATAAGATAGCTGAGACATACAAAATTGTTTGGAGAAGACTTATTGATGAAGATATAATCAGCAAAATTAGATCTAGATCATCGGAAGATTGTGTGTATATGTATCTTAGTAAGGTTCTTGAGAGAAATATTGATTTAGTTTCGACACCTCCACAAGGACTGAGAATATATGTTGTAGATATTGAGAGATTATATAAAAGATTAACAGATTGTTTAAATAAAGATCTTGAGGCATGTAGAGAGCTGAATCTCAAGATAGATCATAATTCATTTGAGGATCTTATTAAAAGATATGAGATAAATATTCACGATATCACATCAATGTTATTATGGCATTCGTTATCAACAAGAGCAACAGATCTTGCCGAGAAATTTGGAAACGTTAAAATACCAGCACCAAGATCCTTCTGGACACACAATGATGACGCTTTAACACCTGTCTCAAAGACATATGTAGATGCCAAAGGAGATTGGCAGCCATGTAACCTATGCGGCTATGAGCCTGCAGTATTAAGATTCTCTAAAAAACCTGGTCAAGATGATTACATAGATGAAGTGAAAGAATCAATCAAAAAAGATATCAGTGAATGTATCAAGGATTCACCTGAAAGAGATAGTGAGATATTTAACAATATTATGAGGATCTTTAAACCAGGAGAGGCTCTAGGCCCCTATTGTATTCTTAAGAGAGCGACATATCTTGCTAATAAAGACAAACTCAGCTTTATATCCACTGATGATATAGCTTTAGAGGCGATGTCACATATTGTAAAAGACCTTAAGATCATTGAGAAATTAGGTGAGAAGGATCTCAAAATAGAATTAGAATATCTTCTCTCACCATTAGCGACATATGAGAGCAAAGACTTGAAAAGCATAAAAGATATTGAAAGAGTAGTTTATGCATTACGTCTCGAAAAGCCCTCGTGGTCATTTGAAAGTTTTGTTAGTAAAGCTAGCGAGATTCTACATAAGATATGTGTGAGCTCAGCAACAGATCTTGAGTTTATAAATAGGTTCATGACTAGTTTTGAAAATAATATCTTAAGAGATGTCAGCTCTGCTAAGAAGATTATGAATGATTTCAGAGAAAAGTTTAAAGATTCTTTGGTTAAAAAATATGGTCTCAGAGTTGATGAGATGTGTAAAATGTTGTATCTACCAATTTCTTATGCTGTGATAAAGACTGATGCTGACAATGTTGGAAAGCTGATCATGGGAGATCTAGGCGTCGTAGGACTGAAGATAGATGATTATCTAAAAGAGCTTTTGAACTCTGTAGATGATGCGACAAAGTCGCAAGGGCTTTCTGAGGAGTTGCGTGAGATCATAATTAGAAATCTGAGAGAGAGATTTGATGTTTTGAAAGATCTTTTGAAGACTCTTAATTTGAAGGATCAGATTTTAATATCGCCTTCTTGGACGACTGCATTATCATTATCATTAATACTATCTAGTTTATATGATCATAAGATTGTTGATGAGAATTATGGGGCATTAATATTCAGTGGAGGAGATGACGTTATAGCTTTGACTCCTTCTATGACTGCTTTAAATACTGTATATATGCTTAGAAGACACTTCAGCTATGAACCGTTTAAGAAGCTTGGCGTTAAGCCTGTTCCTAATCTGCCTACTGGAAGAAGTGTCAGCTTAAGATTTGTTAATTTAAAAGATCTTATGAGTGAAGAGTTTAGAGAAGCTATAGAGTTATTAGAAGAGGTCTCTAAAAAAGTTTCATGGATATATAATGGAAGAAGTTTCTATAAAGATTCTTTGGTTGTCTCAGATAGTAGAAGCAACATAAGATCATTGATCCCGTTGAATAAAGAATTTGAGAATATTATTGAGAAAAGTCTTTTGTTAAGCTATTTAGTTTCTATTGGCATCATCTCTTCAGGGATCTCAAATGATTATATTAATATAACTAAGGATCCGAAGATCCTGCCTGAGAAAGCCTTAGAAGTCTTCGGCTCCTATGTGTTGAGTAGAAACATATCTATGACAAATAAGAATGTCGTGAAGAAATTTATTGAAGAGTTTGTTGAGAAAGATCAAGGCTTGAAAGAGTTTATAAAAATATCATCTAACATAAATGGAGAGGTTCATGGTGAAAAAATTAATCTTCTGACTGAGATAATTAATTTGACAGCTATTATGAGGCGACATTTATGAGAGCTCTTGTTATAGAGCCTTTGGAGAATCTCTCGTTATCTCTCACACCTGTCACAGGCTTAGAGTTATTCTCATACGTAGTCTCCTCACCGATCCCTCTTCCAACTACTGTCGCTGGCGTCTTGGGCAATATGCTAGAGATCAGATTGTCTTCAGATGAACCTTTGAAAGGTCTTGAGGAACTTGTGAGTAAATTAAGAGAAAAACTTGTCTGTAGCCAACCAATGTTGTTAGGACCATTTATATTCTTTCTATATCGAGAGAAAATTATTGGGCCGACAATAACGATTCATGAGAAAGATCAGGCTATCTTCGTCTCGCCAGATCTGTTTCAAGGAACATTTTTAAACTTAGACAAATGTAAGACTTTTGAATCATGTTTCATGTATAAGCCAAAAGCTATGATCGGTGTTGCTCTCGAGAGAAATGGACTTGAGGGAGATAAAAAAGTTAAAGAAGGCTTCATGTATAAATATCCTATATCAACATATAGTTCTCTAATAGATGAGGCCCATGTTAAACCTTTCTTCACATATCTTCTAAATTGTGAGAGAGATATCCCAAGAACCATAGTCAGGATTGGAGGAGAAGGAAGAATCGGGTATATATATACAGACAACAAAATTATTACAGATCATTTTAAGAAAATCTTTAATCCTCTGAATCTTAATGAAAAAGGGATCTATATAGCTTTAAGTCCAATACCATTGTTATCTAAAAGATCAGAAGATCTATATCTCGAAAATTTGTTAGGACTAGAGTTCATAGGCGACATTAATAATGTTCTAGGAATGCCATCAAAAGATCCTGAGAAGATCTCTCGTAAAATAATTGTCGAGAGAATCGGCTTGGGATATTATGAGGTGAGAAACATAAGAAGACCACAGATTCTTATGATGCCATCTGGGACATTAATAAGAGTTAAAGAGCTTAAGAAACCTGTCTATCCAAGTATTCTTAGAAATCTCTATGACATAGGTTTTGCATCATTATATCAGTTATCATCATCGGCATAGGATCTAAGATCTTTTAGATTTTTAATACATTCTTCATCATATTCTCTTCTACAAACATGTTCCCACCATTCGATACACTTCTTATAATTGTTAGAAAGATCTTTATATCTCCATCGTATGTTATTAATAATTTTATCATTGAAATTTTCGTGAAAATCTTTTAAAAGAAAAATTGATGGGATCTCAAATATATATGTTATGTCATTAATGAAACCATGTATCACAGGCGTAAATATCGACAAGATCTTTATAGCCTCATCATATTTATTACTGTTAATCCATATCTCAAATATACATTCAGGAGCGTCAGAAACAGTCTTAGGACCCCAAGGAGCAAGAAATGGTATTGAAGTTTTGTAAATAATTATAGTCTCCGGCGAAGCAAGAATCTCTATGTTTCTAAAATCAAATTTTCTTACATATTTCAATAGACATATATTATCATGATATTCATTACCTTCTTCATCTATCTTCCAACATTCTTTCGGAGTGATAGAGATCACATATATATCGCCAAGGTCAATGTTATAGCTACTATAACGATGTGATTCAGCCAGATCCTTCGAAGAAATGCTCTCACATCTTAATGTATCAATATTTATGTTGAGACATAAATTTTTTCTAGAAAATATCAGAAAGCCGATGTATGACACCTCCAAAAGGGATTATAGCCTTCTCAAAATTATATTATCAATCAATTCGCACGTCTTATTAAGATTTTCAATTATAATTTCTTCGCTGTTTTTTATCTTTCTCTGTGGTATTGGAATTTTGTTAGGCAAAATAATTATTTTCTTGCTTAATGCTACATTTTCTTCGCAACATTTATAAGAGAATTTCTTTAAACTTTCCTTTAACGTTTTTCTAATATGTCTTTCTTCTCTGGATCTCATGTTAATTTTTAATTCAATCTCTATAAAAAGGTATACATTCTTTTTTATCTCTCTCACCAATAATATATCAAATATAGACACATTTTGAGGCAGATTTATGTTACAATAAATAATTGGATCGCATCTATTATTAATATCACATACGCAGATCTTATATAGTTTGTATGATCTACAGTTTTTTAAGTATATTATGAAGTCTTTTAGATCTTTATCACATTTGTCATTAAGTTGGTTATATATTTCCTTAAATGATGATGTCTGACATTTACTCATATAGTTATGGCCTCGATCTCTTTATTGAACAAGGTTACATCTCTAAGATCTTCTATCCCGCTAAGTTTCTTAATTAAATTTCTATCTATATAATATACGCTCCATCCTTTTAACACTCCTAGTTTCAGAGGTAAACTATTATGTGTCTCTATAATCACGATCTTATCTTTATATTCGATGTCTATGTACTCAATAATTTTTCTTGTAAGATCTATATGCATCCCGTTTTCAAATCCTTCTATGAATATGACGTCGTTATGTTCAAGTGTGTATAGGATCATGAGCGCTCTTCTGAATCCATATGGTAGAAATTGGATCTCTCTCCATTCTCCATTTTCTCTATATTTTTTATAATATAATCTCTCGATTCCAAGATCTATGAAGAAATCAATTATTTTTTCAGAAAATTCTGCTTCCTCAGTTAATGTATTGATATCGCTACTCCTCCATATATCTATCTCTCCCCTGTTTGTTATCATATGATCTCCTATGATCCTTCCCACAGTTTTTAATCCTATTATCCTCTCGATCTCGTCAATACTTAATCTCTCTCTAATAACCTCTTTATTCTCTCTCTTGATGATATATTTCCCATTTGATAATTCTATAGATCCTTTGTCTGTATAAAGAGTCGCTTCTGTATTGTTCTTAAGCCTGTCAATTGGCATTTCCTCAATGAGATATTTAATGCTTATATCATCGCCTAATAACAGCGTTAATAATATTCGTATTATGTTGCTTTTGCCTACACCATTAGGTCCATAAAGAATCGTCTTATTAATGTCTATTGTAGCAGGCTTGTCAAGCTCTAGTGGCGGAAGTTTTTTTATTGAAAATTTTAAATTCAATATAAAATCCCTACCACATTACTTGTTTCCACACAAAAAATATATTAATATTTGAATAATGTTTACCATGGATGATATTATGTATTCAGTTGCTAAAATACTTTTTATCAAAGCATTAACTCCTCTCCACGTTGGCACAGGTCGTGGAGAAGGTGCTCATGTTGATCTTCCTATTCAACGTGATGAATTTGGCTATCCAACTATTTGGGCCAGCAGTTTAAAAGGTGCTATTAAAGCTCATATTGGTAAAAATAATAAGGTGAGAGAGTATCTAGGTTCTGAGCCTGGCGTGTCTCCTACAAGACCTTCTCATATATCTCTGCTGGATGCGAGGCTAGTTCTTATGCCTGTGAGAGTTTTAGAAGGTGTGTGGGCTTATGGAACTACTTCTCATCTTCTTAGTTATCTGAAATACTATTTAGATGTTTATAATGAGATGTCTCTTAAACAGTCTGCTTTATCTAAACTTGAGTTGAGACTGGATCTGATAAAATCTATGAAGAGAAAAGGTTTATCTAATAAATTTAAAGATCTTGTCATAATTAATGAGACAGATCTTGAGATAGAATATGTGGATGATCTTATCTCTAAGATGGGCATAGACAAAATATTTCCAAGTGATATTAAAGATAAGATTCTTGAGCAAGGTCTGGTGATATTATCTGATGAAAACAATATCGGACTTAACATTTTAAATAAAAGCCTATTGATTCAGTATAGAGTAAGATTAAAAGGAGAGGAGAAGACTGTTGAAGAAGGGCCGTGGAGCGAAGAGTATCTTCCTATGGAGACAGTTTTCGTAAGTCTGATACTCTGTAGAGATTATAAAAGTGATGGTGGCTCTAAATCTGGAGTAGAGATCTGTGAAGAGTTTAAGAAGGAGATCGATAAGAAGACTATATATGTAGGTGGCAGAGAGACTATTGGAAGAGGGCTGGCAAAACTATTCGTATTATAGCGATCCTATGGTGATAAGTTTTGAGTGAAGTTGTTAAATACTCTTTATCTTGTATAGAGGCTTTGATCAATGAGAAAGTTGATAAAGAAGTTCTGAGAAGTTTCAGAGCTAGAGCAAGATCTATTCCTTCAGACATGTTTATGCATGGATTCATTTATACAATGACTTTATTAGCTGCACGTAGCAGCAGAAGTATTTTAGAAAAGGGCTTAAAAGAGATCGATTGTAAAAATATTGTTAAAGAGATATCGAGTTTAAAAGGACTAGGTCATGATGAGAGAGGCTATGGATTATATGGCGCAATGATCCTTTATATATTAAAGAGGTTGAATGCTCTTAAATCAGAGACTTTTAATGATCTTATTAGAGAGGCTTCTGGAAATCCAGTTGTAGAGTTTAAGACAAGAATAGTTCTTGAGTGGCTCAAGAGATTCTCTGAAGCATATATTGAAGAATGATATGGTGTGTCTGAGTTGCTGGAGTATAGAATTGACGTATCAAACTCGACGCCTCTACTTATAGGATGGCATGATCCTTTGAAGATAGATCCTAAGGGCATCAGAACTACAGAGATTAAAGGATTATGGAGATGGTGGGCCAGAGCATTTGTTGCTGGAGCAATGTATGATCTAGGTCTTCTAAAAGGTGAGCATAATAGAGAGGACGTTTTAGCTAAACCTTCGAAGGAGGATGTTGAGGCTATAAGCTGTTTTGTGGGAAAAATAATGGGGCTCGGATACACAGGATCTTCGGATGCCGAAGGATCTAGATTCATGTTATATTCTGAGCCTCTACAGAATCTTCGAATCAGAAATTTAAAAGATGAGTTTCAGAGGATAAGACTTTTAAGTATAAAAAGATCTGTTGAGACTTTAGAGCCGGGGGGAGGTTTCAGAGTTATAGTCAGAAAAAGAGTTGAGAAACATAGAGATGCTGAGAATACTGCTCTAAGAATTCTTATAGTCTCTTTACAGCTCTCAGGTCTTGGGAAAGGAGGGAGAAGAGGTCTCGGCTCTCTAGATATAAGATCTCGGATAGATGTTGTCAGAGAGAGGAATCTGAAAGATCTTGTCGAAAACGTCTATAGAGAAACTATTGAAATCATTAGGAAATACGCTGATCTCTGTATAAAAAGATCTTTTGTTGAAAAAAGAGAAGATTTGATCCCTCCTATGCCTCTTGTCTCGAAAGGATCTTATAAAAATCTTAAGATCTTTCAGATACTTTCTGTCAGAAACGTCAGCTTTAGATCGTTACATAACTTTTTCGTTAGATCTGAGAGATGTAGGGTATTATATGGAAATTATATTTGTGAAGATGATCTAAGAAAAACTTTGAATGCATGGATTCTTGGTCTTCCAAGAGAGCAGAAGTCTACTGGATATAGCATAAAAAGTGAGACTATTGTGAGAAGAGCCTCACCTATATTATTAAGTTATCACGCTAGAGGCAATATATTTGGTGAAGGAGGATTCATATCTGTTTTCATCTCTGGAGACTGGCCCCTCAGACTTGAGTGGTGTGAAGGTTTTTCAGGCTGTAAAGATATTAATATAGATCCTTCGAGACTTGTGAACGCTTATTCTATAGCTATTAAAGAGTTAAATGAGTATCTCTCTAAATTAAATGCTAACATAACATATGTATGGCCTTAGGTGGGTGTCATGTCTAGAAGAGGAAGACCTGATGATTTTGAGAATTGTATAAATAGATTTCTGAGCGATCTTGTGAATAAAAATGTTGTTTCATCTCTTGTGAAAGCTTTTATATCATGTTTTTCTGATGTTGGTAAGGAGAATTATATATCTATTTTTGAGAGATATTCTGTTCAAAAGCTTTATGAAGAATTTAAATGTGAGAAGATCTCTGGTCTTTTGAGAAGAGCATCTCTATATACCGATGATCTGTTTAAAGAAGTTAAGAATATTTTTGATGCAGTGTTTCTAATAAAAATGGAGCTTGTCTCAAGACTTTCGATACAGACTAGAAATCCTATGATTCCTTTTGATATATCTATTGCCTGGGATCCTATATTGAATCTTCCTTATATACCCTCCTCCAGTCTTAAAGGTGTTGTGCGAAGTTACATACTTAATATAGCCAAGATCAATAAGATAGATGATATATCTGTATACGACTTGTTTGGAAGAGGAGGGAGAGAGAGTAGTATGGGAGCATTAGTATTTTTTGATGCATATCCTGTGGCCTGTATGAATAGTCTTATAGAGCCTGAGGTGATAACACCACATTATAAAGAGGCTGAGAGAAAAATAGATGAGACAAGCTCATCACCTGTGCCCATAGTGTTTCCAACAGTAGCGTCCGGCACCATATTTAATACTATAATAGCTATAGATTACAGTATGTTGGAAACAATGTATAAGAATAAATCATTTGATTTGAGACGTCTAATAGATTTTGTGAAAGAAAACGTTATTAAAGCATTAGATGTTGGTGTAGGAGCAAAAACAAATTTAGGCTATGGAAGAATCAAAGCTGTGTCTCAGATAGAATATGTTAGAGAGAGGAGCATATAAATATCTTTCCGATCTTCTAATAATAATTTTAATCTTCAGCTTTTTCGATAAGATATACATGAGGTGTCATAGCATCTGATAGGTCTATAAGAAAAGTCTTTGACAGATCCTTCTAATGTGTAGTAAAAAAGTCGTCTCTGTTTCTATTCTTATCTTGCAAATATGACTCTTGATATGATCTCTGTTAAAAGTGTTGCTATAACAGATCCTGTTAAAATAAGTGTTATTTTGATCGCAAGATCGATTCTTTTATCTAGTGAGTCTATTCTCCTGTCTAGTGAGTCTATTCTTTTGTCTAATGCATCTATTCTTTTATCTAGTGCATCAATTCTCTTATCAAGATCATTTATTCTTTTGTCAAGATCATTTGTTCTCGCATCTATTGTTTTCATAAGATCATTTATTCTAACCTCTAGATCATCAATTCTTTTGCTAAGCTCTCTATAAGAGCCTCTCAACTCTGACACTATATTAGATAGCTCTTGGATCCTGTTTTCAAGAGATTTGATCTCGCCTCTGACCATTGATTCTAGAGCTTTAACATCATCTTTAGTAGCAACATCTCTTAAGACAGCGTTTATAAGTGCAAGTCTTATGTCAGGCTCAACGATAATAAGTTCTGCAAGTCTTTTTCTAGCTTTCATATCTTTCTCAAAAAGATCAATAATCATATCAGCTGTTAATGAAGACAATATCACACCAAGATAATATTGGTTAGCCCAATAATTAATTAATTTACCTTCGATTTGAGAACATAATTATACAGCCTCTCAGATGATGTGTTTTGAAAAGTGTGTGTCTATAAGTTTTTCATGTAAAGTGTGTGCCGAAATCTATTGCGTTGTTTCTATCTTTTTAAGCAAGACATAATTGATATTTAAACTTAGAAATTCTGTCTCTAGAGATTAAAGAAGCTTTATATAGAGCTCTCATAAGGTCTCGATTATCTTTGTTATAATGTTCAGAGCTTTTTCTGCATCTTTTACACATCTTACGGCTATTTCTTCTGACACTCCCTCTTCTTAGTCTGCATCTTTTCTATAGATATATAATGTCCTGAGGATCTCAGCTACCTCGGTGAGACCTTTGTTTTCGATTGCATTAGCTAGTTTGTCATCTCTTCTCGGTATATACTCGCCTAATTTTTTAAGAAGATCTTCTGTAGCTTTTCTGACAGCGAAATATGCTGCTGAGACAGCTTTATCATAACATCCAACCTCAAGATCTTTAATTGCTTGTCTGAGAAGCTCTTATGAACGTCTTGATGACATCCTCCTCATCTTCTCTCGCTATAAATGGATTGATAACGATTTTATCTTCATACTCCTTCTCGATTTCTCTCTTGATCCTCACGATCTCTCTTACAACATCAAAACTCCTGTCTTTCACAATGACAAGAACATTACTCTCATAAATCTCATACCTTTCATCAAGAGCCAACAAAGCTGTAAAGACGTCGCCTAGTCTCTCCGAGAGCCTTAGATAAAATTTAGATATTGCCACACCCCACATATCATTAATATAGATACGAAGCCTCTGAGCCCTTAAAGAGTTGTTTAACAAAGCAAGACCCAAAAATCCTCCCATAAACATTATATTAATCAGATAAATTAAAATACACACTCACTTTCAATTCTATAAAAGATCTTCTTGTCGAGACTGTGTCATCTTTCACGCCGTCGTTCGCCAGCTTTCAATTCTATAAAAGATCTTCATTGCTAAAGCTGTGATAGGCATTTCAATTGCTCTTGGAGTCTTTCAATTCTATAATAGATCTTCTGATACTATGTAGAGGTCTGTGATTATCCATGTTTCATCCGACTTTCAATTCTATAAAAGATCTTCATGTTTACTATGAAGCTAGATGGAAATCTTTTATCAGCTGTAGTCTTTCAATTCTATAAAAGATCTTCGATAAGGATCGTCAATATAAGTTCCGACGCCGAAGTCGTGACTTTCAATTCTATAAAAGATCTTCATGAGGATCGGGATCGGGCGGGGCGATCCCGATCCGATCCTTTCAATTCTATAAAAGATCTTCGTTAGGGCTTATCTTAGGCGGTGAATATCAGCAATATCAGCTTTCAATTCTATAAAAGATCTTCATGTATTTCTCATCAATGTTTATGCTCATCTCGACTCCCGCTTTCAATTCTATAAAAGATCTTCTTTCGTTGCGTTATTCAATGGATCGATAGACGCTATAATTGACTTTCAATTCTATAAAAGATCTTCAGACAACCGCCAATGCATTGTCTTTGTTATTCGCAACATTTTATATCTTTCAATTCTATAAAAGATCTTCATCCAACTACAACAATCATAGGCGCTGCATTGTTAGGTTTCTTTCAATTCTATAAAAGATCTTCGACCCAGAGGTGGCTGTAGCAAGATTTCTTCTAAATCTCTTCTTTCAATTCTATAAAAGATCTTCGCGGTTAGAGACGCTGTGAAGAGGCTGATCAATTATGAGTGAGACTTTCAATTCTATAAAAGATCTTCCTTATGCGAATAGAAAGCTTACATATGTTGATGTGAGCGTCACTTTCAATTCTATAAAAGATCTTCATGGATCAATTGTAGGTTTCAAGATCTATGAGGAAAAGACTAAGACTTTCAATTCTATAAAAGATCTTCTCCTCCGACAATCGAGGACTGGATCTTTGATGACTTCGCTGCTTTCAATTCTATAAAAGATCTTCTTGACCCATAGCTCTCTGTCTCTAAGCCATCCGTGAAAGTCGAACTTTCAATTCTATAAAAGATCTTCTTTTGGCTCTGGCACTCAGGGCCTCGAAAAGGTTTTGAAGCTTTCAATTCTATAAAAGATCTTCACCGCAGTTAAATTAACTTGATAAGGATTATTACCATCACACTTTCAATTCTATAAAAGATCTTCAGTAGTCCCACCAGCCGAAGTCCCAATATGGATCATATCTTTCTTTCAATTCTATAAAAGATCTTCGGCGGAGGAGTTGGGGCAGGAGCTGAAGGCTTCTCAGCCTTTCAATTCTATAAAAGATCTTCAAAAGACTATCTATAATACCTATATCGAGAGAGATCCGTGAAATCTTTCAATTCTATAAAAGATCTTCAAAAGCGTGTGGAATAAGCATAAGTTTTGATGATTCTCAGAACTTTCAATTCTATAAAAGATCTTCTTTATATCAATTTTCATATATCTAAGAGTCATTTTCTCACCTCTTTCAATTCTATAAAAGATCTTCCCTTCCACACCATGCGATTGATTGTTTTAGGTCTTTTGGTCTTCTTTCAATTCTATAAAAGATCTTCATAGGCTTTTTAGAATCCTCCTCTCTAATCACAACAATATCTTTCAATTCTATAAAAGATCTTCCTCGATGAAGGATCCTTATATATGTATGTTGTGCAGACTTGCTTTCAATTCTATAAAAGATCTTCGGGCTTCATGTAGTGTTGGCGGATGGAAGGTTATTACTTATTACTTTCAATTCTATAAAAGATCTTCCGATCCGTCATGTAGAATCTATCCTCATACTTTTTCTTTTTTGGATCCTTTTTCACCATATCGGTTCTTTTTCATCGCCGAGAGTCATCTATAACAGATCAGCGGCTCAATAAATAGTTTGTTAGATAATTTATAAATTTTTCCTATTGATCATGATCGCTGAAAATTTATATCCGTAAAATTTATTAGTTTCAAAAATTTTTGATCTAGATCAACCATAGAT
>Ga0081473_127444_pt1 | contig 15342 bp, 15 predicted proteins | sample CisSprmetagenome_FD_70977 | JGI IMG/M metagenome (GOLD analysis project Ga0081473, IMG submission 70977) | Hypoxic/sulfidic aquatic microbial communities from Cistern Spring, Yellowstone National Park, USA v2 (version 2) | ecosystem: Environmental > Aquatic > Thermal springs > Hot (42-90C) >... | reverse complement strand
TGCCAGCTTTATCCAGCTTTCGAGCCTTTCCTTCATGAGCTTCAGAAAGACTTCATCGAGCTTCTTTTTATCTGCTGAAAGCTCCTCATACTCTTTCTGCGAAACCTTGAGCGGATAATAGCCCGAATCCGATATTTCTTTTATGAGGTTCTCTTCCTGATCCCTGTTCTTTATGATCACTTTCTGACCCATGTAATTAGCGTACTCTATACCTTCATCAGTTATTATGGGCACTATAGCTTTTCCTGTAAGATCGCCCCCTATTATGATTACGTTTGCTCCGTAAACTTTTGGTGTATTGAGGAACTTCCTGAAGCATTTATCGCTACCGTGAAGATCAGTTGCAAAAAACAGCCTTAACCTACTCATGCTTTGGGTATAAATGATATAAGGCTAGATATAAACGTTTAAATTTTTCTCGCAAAAATATTTTTAAAAACAAAATTTATTTTATCATAACTGTCTAAACCTGAAGCAAGCCGTCTTGTCATTTTTTTTAAAACGTTCAAAAAAATCAAAAAGCATTCGATAAAAATTACAGGTTTAAAGATGCTAAAACGAAAAGTTTAAATCGTGCCATCCACTAATATAAACTACAAATGGCTGATAAAGCTGAGGGCGTTTTTCTGAGGAACTCTACAGGGCTTGTAAGAACGATATCCCCATTGAACATATTACTAATAAGCAGAGGGCAAATAGGCTTCGGAACAGGGCTCATAACGCTGAACGAGGCTGACAGCTTTTTGCCAAACGGAAATCTGGGAGGTTACGTGACGCTGGCAATTTTGCTGATGACGTTCGTTGTTCTCTTTGAAGCATACATATATTACTTTATAGTTAAAAGCGTCGGAAGAACAGCCGGAGACTACGTCTGGGTGAGCAGAACCCTTGGCCCGGTGCTTGGAGGCCTTCTTATCTTTGGCTTTACGTTTACGGGATTTCCTTTCATAGCAATAGTGCTTAACTGGATGATAACGCTATCTCTTGCCCCGTCAATTTCTACGATAGCGGTTGCAACAGGCTCTTCATCATTGCTTTCAATGACTTCCTTCATGATGTCCACGGGTTTCCTGATAGCTTTCTCCTTCATAATGCTGATCATACTCCTTCTGATAGACATATTTTACCCGAAGTACGGTTTTGTGATACTTGGAATAATAGTGCTGATAGCTCTTATAGGAACCTTCATGATGGTAATTCCGTATCTGGCGCTTGGAAGCGCGGGGAGCATAAGCTCCATAAACTCTTTCCTGAGCTCTTATAATTCATCTTACTATTCGATAGCATCACAGTACAAAGGCCCGGTTATTTCATGGCCAGCAATACTTCTTCTTCTGCCTTTCACAGCGTACGCGCTACCATGGATTAACAACGCTGCTGATTTTTCAGGAGAACTCAAAAACCTCAAGAGGGCAGCGTGGATGGGAACCATTTTAGCAGCTTCTTTCAGCGGAATATTCCTGGCTCTGTTCCAGCAGATCTACTATAACATGCTAGGGTTTAACTTCGCCACCCAGGCAATGTTCTCCTGGCCTTCATCACTATCAAGCATGGGCGTTGTTCCGAACATGCTCACGGTAGCAACCATACTTTTCAGGAGCAATGCGGCTTACATATGGATAATGAACATAGCGTTCTCGTTCTGGTACCTGGCTTCAGTCCAGCAGACAATACTCTCAATATCAAGGTACGTTTTCGGAATGAGCTTCGACAGGCTCCTGCCTTCTTGGTTTGCGGCTGTAAGCGAAAGGTTCCATTCTCCTGTGAACTCTCTTGCCATAACCGGAATTCTGGGCGCCATAATGATAATAATAACGTCCTACACGAACTGGTTGTACCTGTACTCAACTACGGCTCTGGGAATGGTCTTCTTCGCGTTCATAGGCATAACTGCGATAATCTACGGCATAAAGAGAAAGTCTGAAGCGGGATCTCATTCCATACCCCTGGTAATCTCTGGCATAATAGTGGCCATAGGATTCGCATGCCTTTCGTACCAGTTCCTGTTCCTGCCTTATTATGGCATAAACGCGCTTTCATGGGGACTCATGTTGTTCTTCTGGATAATGGGAGCCCTTCTGTACCCGATTTCAAAGTGGTACTATGGTAAGAAAGGGCTCGATGTAAGCATGATATTCAAGGAAATACCTCCAGAATAGAGCCCAAACAATTATTTTTAATTTTTTATGCTTAACCTTAATTTTTGGATAAAATAGAAACCACGCAACACACAATCCTAAAATATTATAATGATAAAGCGGTTACACGTTAATCAACCTTTGGAAAAATTATGAATAATACTTGTTTTTGAACCTGTGCGGCCAGACTTTAGGAACAACCTTAAGTAGCAAGGCCTGAGAATGTAGGAGTATAACTGATTCATTATAAAAATTGAACATGTTGGCGCATTCAGAAAGCCTGTAATCGTTGCCATGGACTTTCACAAAATGTGCAGTGTGACCACAATCAGCACTTCAATTAACCCAATTGGCGATATCAGAGCTTTTTTAAAGCAAAGCTGCCTATAAAACTGTTAAGGTGGCAAATTCATCATAAAATCAGACAAAAGTTTTAATCTACTGTTAGAACGGGTATCTGGCAAAAATATAAAATAATTTTTTGAATAAAATATTTTTTTAAAAAAATTAATTATAAAAAATTTAGTTTAAAGTTCTTTTGCTGAAACAGAGTAGGTTGAGTTTGTCGGCGGTACGCTTAACAGCCTTATCTCGTACTGAGCTCCGTTTATTGGGGTTGTGTAGATCTTTACGCTTGTGAACCACTTGTGATTGAAATGTAAGCCGTGCCATAAGGGAGTAATCACTCCGCTATAGTTGAGGGTTACTTTCTGGCCTGGCTCAATGATTATTCCGAAGTTTCCGTGCCACATCGGTGGCGTATAGTTTATCATAGAACCGTTTAATGTAACGTTAGAAGAGAAGTTGAAAGGCCTCATGCCTATTGGTGCTCCAAAGAAGTGGAACCCATGCGGGTTGAACGGAGCGTTGGGGAACGGTTCAAGGCTGTTGTTGTAAACGAAGAATACAATAGGCATTCTGGAGGTAAACGTCCCGTTGAAGCCGACTGGGGCCTCTTTACCCAAGGCTGAGGCGAAGCCTTTTCCTGAGCCTTCAAAAGCGCTTGAATTAAAAGCTACGTCTATCTGTGTCTGCCACTCGCCGAAAACCTTGACAGCGTATACAACTACAGGTTCATCCCCATTGTTCTCTATCGTTATGCTGAAGCTTGTGGTGTTTCCTTTGAAAGTAAGTGAAGAAGAAACAACTGTTAAGTTTGATAACGTGCTCCTGAGCTTTTCAACAACCTGGCTTGGGAAAGCAACTTTCTGTCCAACTTTGGCTGAAACGCTGTATGGGATCGCTGTCGCTACAGGAGTAAGAATGTACTCGGGTGTCTGGCCGACATACGCAATGACTATGTGCGGCTGTAGATCTACAAGTGCTCCTGAGGTCGCGTTCGTGACAGGGATCTTAAGGACTCCGCTCGGCAGGAAAACTGGGTATGACGTTCCGTTTATTACTATCTTGGCTGAAGACACAAAAAGCCTTATTTGATTCACTACAACGTTCTTAGGCACAGTAAACTCTGCTATAATTTGAGACGTGTTTACCAGCTCCATTAGGTTTACAGAGCCGGTATAATTTGCAAAAAGTGGGCTTGAGTTTGTTATCAGCTCAACTGCTGTGTAGTTTAGCCAAAGCGCCGATGTCCCCGTAGGTACTGAGGGCGGGTCGGTAAGAGCTATAGGGAAAGTTACTGAAGCTGTCGTGCTAACCGGAGTTGTTTGTTTTGTGTAATATGGGTATAACTCGTAGGCTATTCCTGCAACAACTAGTATTGTTATTACACTTATTGTTATAACTAAATTTCTGTTCATACTATAAAATTAAAATACAAATTTTTATAAGGAATTCTCTGAAACCATGAGGAACATTCAGTTTCTTTTTCTGAAACGCTGGAAATTATCCTGAATTACTGCTTCGTAAACTACTCTGACCTTACGGGCATGTCTTCCTAGTTCATTGTTAAGCTTACGTTGGAATACTTGGCGTCTTCTTTACATTACATAGGAAAAGCCCCTCCTTCAATATTACTATTTTGGAAGCTACATTTCTGTTGAACGTTGAGCTCCAGGAGGGGCAAGTGAACTCAAACAGGTCAAGCTTATCGTATGTTCTGCAAACAGGACAAACTTTTGTTGTTTTAACAAACTTTCTTAACAGGAGCGCTAACCTTCCTCTTCAAGGCGTTGCGTATTTCCCCTTGGAGGTCTAATAAACCATTGAAAAGCTTTTGAAATAGTGGGTTACCTTATTTATTATACCTTTCTTGATTTTCAGGAGTTGTTTATTCTTTTTCCTTACTAGTTTAGAGCATGAGAAGAAGCAATAGAGTCTCCTTAGACCTTATTCCGAGCAGCTTTTGCTCCGCTCGATCTTGACATTCTTCTCTTAGTTGGGCACAGAAATCTCTTTTGGTTATTCAAAAAAACTTTCTTTAAAGAAACTTTCATCCCCTTAATCCATACCAGTTAAAAAATTTGCCGTCTTGTTTCAAAATGATGCACGCTAAGAGTTTAACCTGTAAAATACATTAAGTATTGCTCTGAACAGGTTTTCTGTTGCCTTCTTTAATGTCTTGTTTTACTGCACTCCATTTTTTCCTCTAAAGGATAAATATAGTCCAAGCACCGCAAGTACAACAACAGTAATAGTCGTTACATTGTAAATTATAGGGTAGGACCGCTCAACCAATGTTGGATAAACCGTTACTGTAAAGGGACCAGCGTAGGCGGTCCTGTTTATCCCATCTATAACAATTACCTTTAGCAGATAGGTTCCGCTGTTCAGGTTTTGAAATGTAACTTTTTTGCTAAACTCTTGCTGGTACGTTGTAAAGCTTGCTGTAACGCTTCCGTTAAGCGTTATGTATATGGTATACGGAGCTATCCCGTTCAGAGAAGTTTCGCTAAAGTTTATCTGAACAGGCTCTCCATAGCTGTAGCTGTGTGTTTTAATGCTGGCTTTAATGCTGAAGTTTGTAGGGGCTGAATACATTGTAAGCGGCCTAAAGTTTCCGCTTCCAATAGAAACCCATGGTACCCCGTTAATGTATTCTGTAGTCAGATCGTCAGCCATCTCCATAGTGTCGCTCCCAAAGCCGTAAAGAGCCCTTGGATATTCTGTTGAGCCATTTGGAAGAACGTACCACATACTGAGCGATGCGTTCATTTCGCTGAAATATGTGTATTCCCCGTTGCCACCTCCTCCAAAGACGAGCTCAGAATCAAAGAAAGTTCCCCGTGGATCCATGCTGTAACCATTGACCACTATGTATGCCGATTTAACGCCGCTCTCCTTTATGGTTACGTTATCGTACCAGTTCACGCTAACCGGGTTTCTGGAGTATCCGTAGCTGACTGTTACGGAATCAGAGCTCCAGCTTACTCTTGTGAAGAGGTAAGCTGCCATTGGGAGAGAGTAGCTCCTGAAGTTGCTACCGTAGATGTAAACGTTGTCAAGCCCCACAAGCTTTAGCACACCTTTCCCGCTTATGTCTTTTGAATAAAGGACAGAGTTTTTTGATGAAAGATTCCAAAGATCGTTAAGCAGCTGCATAGTGTTGTTGTTTGTGTTAAACATTATTACGTTTTGTAGCCAGTAATAATACGTTCCTGCGCTTGTGTTAACGCTCAACACTGAGTTCAGCTGAAGGCTAGCGCTGTATTGCGAAACGCCAGAAGGAGGAGTTGAGTTATAAGCCTTTATTTTATATATAGTGGCTTCGCCAGCAATCTCGCTGAACCTCTCCGTGTAGGGCTTTATGATTCCCGAGTTGTTCTGAACACCATAGTCTGCAATGCCAATAGGTGCTGGAAGTGACGAGTGCATACCGTAGACGTTTACAGGAACAGTTGAAAGAGTGTAGGATATGGCAGCGCTGAAATTTCCTATGTTGTTTAAAATTATAAGGTAGTAAATCCCCTTGACAAGAGGCCCCACGTTCCCTGAAATTATGCTCCCGTTGGCATGGTAGACGTAACCTAATAATAAACCTTTCTCGAATGCTGAAAGCTGTTCTCCATTCATTATGTAAACGTTCACGGAGGTGTTGCAGTAAACTGAAAATGTAACGTTCATGCCAGTATAAACATTTACAGAGCTAAAAAGGTAAAGTCCAGGGGAAATTATTATTATTATTTGTCTGTAGTTTTGAGCCGAAGCGATTGATCCTTGTGGAAAAACTATCAGTAAAATAAGCATCAGAGCGATAATTCCAGCTCTTTTGTATACCATGTTTTACGTTACGCTTTCTGTCTTTTTAGCTTTACGAAAATCAGATAAGAGAAAGTTTTTTGTGGAATTTAATTTTTCAAAATTTTTTTGATGTAGTTAAATTGATCAACAGCCTTAATTTCAGTAAGTTAAGCGCGGTTCTCCTTAGGAATATCTGAAAAGTAATAATAGTAAACGCCTGTGTTAATATATGTAAACGCTGCCGCAATAACAAAAGGAAGCGCAAGAGGCCCCAGAGCCATCAACGTGCCTCCAGAATACGTTGCTATAGCAGAGGCTAGTAGCCTTGTAGCCTGATTGAGACCGCTTGACGTACCCCTCCTGCTCTCGCTAATAAGACTCATCTGAAGGGCCGTCTGAGCTGGAAGAGAAATAGCCCTTAAAGGTGTCATCACAAGGTAAAGCAGACCTGCGATATAAGCCGTCGGAGAAAACGGTATAAGCAGCATCATTGTTGCTGAGATAATCCTCGTACTCGTTATAAGCCTAAGAAAACCCATTCTGTTAGTAAGATATGGCGTAAACATGTCTGCAACGCCAGAAAGAATACCTCCGGCGCTCATTAGATAACCGATCTGCGCTGTGGTCATATAAAAAAATTTGTGAAATATTATAGGATAATAAGGTGTGACCAGGCCCATGGAAAGTCCGTTGAACAAACCGGTTATTGCAAAAGCTTTAATAAACCTCCTATCGTTTGCAGAAACCTTGCTATCATTGCTTTTCGTATGTCTTTTTGATAGCTTGTATTTTTCATGAACAGGCACTATGACTACAGCTGAAAGTAAAGAGAGGATAACCCCTATCCGGAAAAGCTGTATAAAGCTAATAAAAGAAACCAACAGAGCTCCAGCAGCTCCAGCAAAAGTTGAGATCATGCTGTTAAGAGAGTAAACAAAAGTTATGTTCTGATCGTTTGTATTCTCAGCAAGCATACTTGTGATAACAGGACCGACTGAAGCGCCAACCCCTCCCCCAATCAGACCCCCGGCAACCCCAAACCCTCCAATTGCGCTTGCAAAGGCCAGAGCGTAGAAATTCTTTGTATAGAGGACTATCAGCAGAGCTGCTGGAAGCGTGAGCAGGTCTATCAGCAAGACTAGCTTCCTGCCGTATCTGTCACCGAGAACGCCTACTAGAAGAGATATAAGAGGGGTTGCAAATGAACCTATTGTGAAAAGAACTCCAACAAGTATAAGCGAAAGCTTGAGCACATCGTAGAAATAGAGGCTTATAGCTATAGCTACGAAGCCAGCTGTTAGGCTTCTCAAAGATCTTGAAATAAAAAGGAGGACTATGTTTCTTGTTTCCTGAGACATTATTACACTGTATGTTTTTGATATATCGTTATAAATATTTTGTTTCAAAAACAGTAAATAACTTAAATTGGTTTATGAGAATGATTCTGTTTTCCAGTTCAGACACTTTGCAATGTTTATGCGTTATACGTTGCTACTTTTTATAGCTACAGGACTAGCTTCTTGAATTATCTTTTTTATATTTATTTTTGTTGTTAAATTATTATATTCTAACTTTGTGCTCAAATAAAATCTTTAACTTACCGCGAAGGTTCTATCCAGTAAGCTTTAGTCTGGCGAATTACTCTCCATTACATACGGGCTTCAAGGTTCACCGATTAGCTTACGTCGGAATACTTACATTCCACAATTGTAAAGGCGTTTCTATCCCCGGACGTCTCTCCTACGTTCCATTGGTAAAGCCCTTTTTAGAATAACCAAAGCTGAAACCATATCTTTTTCTAACGTTAAGTTACAGGAAGAACGCGTGAACTCAAACAAGTCAAGCTTAACGTATTTCCTGCAAACAGGAGAAACTCTTGTTGTCTTAACAAACCTTTTTACCAGAAGCGCTAACCTTTCCTCTAATCAATTTTTTGCTTCTTCTCCCGATCTTAGCATTATTCTCTAACTTAGGCACTAACAATATAATGTTTCTTTTAATAAAAACCTTTTTCTTATAATGAGCTATTTATCTCTCACTGAATGTGGCTTTCGCACTTACCATTTAAAAACGATTAAAAAATTATTCTAATAATAGACTAAAATTCTATTATAAGATTTAATAGCAAAATTTAAATTTTGTATGCATTTGAACATATTAATGATAACCCTAATTCAGTATATATTAGCCGTTATCTCTGGGATACTAGTTGGTTTCTCGTTGGGACTGATTGGCGGCGGAGGCTCAATACTTGCAGTGCCTCTTTTCCTATACTTTGTAGGCCTTGACGTTTTGCCCAACGCAGCGCACATAGCCATCGGCACAACAGCTCTCGCTGTAGGCATTAATGCTTATATAAATTCATATATGCACATGCGTAAGAAAAACGTGGCTATAAAAGCAGGTGGACTCTTTGCAGGAGTAGGAGTCATAGGCTCTTTACTTGGCGCTTATCTAGGCCATATAACTCCAGGGACTTCATTATTAACTTATTTTGCCATAGCAATGATAGCTCTTGGCATATACATGGCTGTGAGAAAAGAACCTACAAAGGCAGGTACCCAGGATGAATCTGAAAGGATTATTGAAGCTCAGAAGAAGTGCCCAAAAATTACAAAATCTACTGCAATTAAGGTTTCAGGTTTGGGATTCCTCGTTGGCCTCCTTAGTGGCTATTTTGGAATTGGCGGGGGTTTTCTCATAGTTCCTAGCCTTATGTTTTCAACGGGCCTGTGCATAACAAGGGCTGTTGGTACAAGCTTGCTCAGCGTTGGAACGTTCGGATTAGCAAGCGGTCTTGAATATGCTGCATACGGTGAGAGCCTTTTGTCAATAGCTATCCTATACGTAATAGGAGGTGTAGCAGGGGGATATGCTGGCACATCGCTAGCGGTTAAGGTTCCAAAAAATACACTCAGGATAGCATATGGCATAATAATAGTGCTGGTTGGAATATATATGCTATTTAGGATCGGAGTCCTCAAATAGGCATCGAGAAAAAGATCTATGGTGAACTATTTTCGTGAAATTAGCTCAAAACTTTTTTGACTTTTATGATGCTTTTGCTATTATGCGATCTTAAACGTTATCTTTATCCAAAAACTTTAGAAAAGACTAAGCAATAAAATTGTGCCGATTAACCCCAATTATCATATAATATAATATACTTGTTAGCAATGTTAGAACGCAGGATTGTTTATAATCTCCATCTCGTTAAACAACAATTCTGCAATAAAATTTTTGATCTACTGGTAAGGGCGGATAGTTAACTCATCTCTAAATTTATCTTTTTAACCTTTTCCTGTCAGCGTACAGCTTGTAAGCGGCTATCAAGTATATGATCCAGTCAGGGCTGACCAACCCTTTCAACGAAAGGCCTAAAAGGTAAAGGAAAAAAGATCCGCCAAATCCAAACGCTATCGACATTGTAGCAAGAATCAAATTAAAAATTGAAGATGATCCTGAATATAGCCTAAAGCCGGAATAGATCGAAGTAATGCCAAAAACAAGGTAAATGAGCGAAAGCAAGGGCAATATTTTTATTAGAGCGTTAAAAAGCAACGTCAGCAAGAGTATTATTCCCGATGCTATAAGCAACATTCCTTCAGCTTCAAGCTTGTATTTTTCTTCCTGAGCAAGTTTAAACCCGCAGTTTAAGCAGTATTTTGCTTCCATGGGATTATCATAACCGCATTTCGGACACTTTGTCATTGATCTTGTTTTTTCTTTTTGAGGATTAAAAGCCTTTTGAAAACAGTTCTTAACCATTTACTTATGTAAGGCGATAAAGCCTGAAGCACAACTCCGATTAGTATCATAAAATATGCAATTTCTGAGAGTTCGTTAGAAATCTCACTCATACCATAGTTGAAGTATACAGCAGCGGTAAGAAGAAGCACGATAAAGGCAATAACAAACGGGGATCCGGGATTTTCTATCAGGAACCCGGATATCTGTCCTGAATGTAGCTTTATCTTTGGAAATATAATAACTGACACTATCAGGATTATATCGATAATCATGACATATAACTCAAGAGGCTGCATTAAAAAATAATATATACCCCAGTTTATTAAATTTCCTAAATGGAAAAGCCCAAGAAGATCATGTATTTAATGATCTTCGTTTATACAGTTGGCTGGTCAATCATATCGCTCTTAAGATATTATTCTTTTAACGCTAGGTATTTTGACCTTGGGGTTTCAATGGGTTACATAACTTATTCTGTAGAAGGGCTTACTTTATCTAAGTTTGTTCAGATATTCGCCTTAAAGCCAATAGTCTATCTTAGATCCTATAGCATACGCTTTCAGCTTTCAAGGGCTTCTGGTTTTTCAGTCATTCTTCTTGGCTTTAGGCGCTTACCCCGTATTTATGATATCGCTTGAGAAGCTAAAGAACAGCACTTTAGCGGCGCTGCTTTCGGCTTCTTACCTTCTTTATTTTCCTCTGGCTGGCCTTAACTGGTTTGATTTTCACTATCAAGCTCTTTTCCCAACTCTCTTTCTTTTAGGTTACTGGTTTTACATTAAGGGAAAACCAAGCCTTTCTTTAACATTTATGGCTCTTTCAGGAATGGTCCATTATCCGTATACAGTGTTTCCTCTTCTTTTTGCTTTAATGCTAGCCCTTGGCAAAGATAGAAAGAAGGACCTCAAAATATGGTTCCCCTTGCTCATTATTACGGTCACAATTTTTCTTATAAACGTATATTTGTACGGAATTTACGGAGCGAGTTTTGGTACTGTTTATCCACCGCTAAGTAAACCTTCGTATTTTGCCGTTTACATAACAATCGTTCTTATCCTTTTACCACTTGCATTTGTCCCTATTTTCTCAAAGTGGATATTTTTCATGACCCCCTTTCTTGTGCTCATATTTCTTGTAAAATACTGGGGTTATGTTTATCCAAACATTTTTAAACTCCAGTACGGCGCGCTGTTTATTCCTTTTGTTTTTCTGGGAGTCATAGAAGGGGTAGAATGGATGGAAAAAAGGAGCGTTATGGACAGAAAAAGGGCTGTAGGTCTCGTTTTTGTCTCAGTTGTAATGTTCGCGGCCATATACCAGCCTTATTCGCCTTTAAATAAGTACACTTCTGTTAATTATAATATAAATCAGATATTTAACGTAAACTTGACAGAGTACGATCAGCTTATGAAGATCCTGTCGCTTATACCGAGAGGTTCTACTGTACTCGTGTCAGGAAACGACCCTGAAGCGTTTTATCCGTATTACGGCCTTATCCCTTATGACAACAGAATAACTAACCCTGAACTAGTTTATAACGGCACAATAAAGTATATAGTTGCTGGGCCTTATGGCCCGCAATATACGGCTGTTCCTCCAAAGCCAATGGTTCCCATGGATCATCTAGTAGAAAACGCAAGCAAAAAGGGCTTTGGGATTTATGCAGAAGCTTATGGAATGATGCTTTTAAAATATAATTATACAGGCCCGTTAAAATATTATTACCCTTTAAAAGAATACTTCCCTTCATCAGGTTTTGTTACAGCCCCTTGGTTCATGAAAGATGGCATGATAGTGGCAACAGACGCACATACGGAGCTATGGTTTGGCCCAGAGCTAATATTACCTCCTGGAAAATACATTATGACAGTCTTTTTAAAGAGCACGTCCAATTCTTCATCAAACTGGCTTAGCGTTGCAGTATACGCTGATGATGAGACCGAGCTGATTACTTTTTACTATATAAAAGGTGCATCTTTAAAACCTGGCTGGAACGCAATAAACATAAGCTTCACGGTTCCTAGGGTTTATGCAAACGCAGAAGTTATAGGCTATGCATATAAATGGCAGGGAACGCTTTACGTAAAGGGCATCTATATTAATCAGACCTCTTATATGGTTTAAACCTAATTTTGCCGATATAGCTCGCATTGGCTCTGTACATTTTGTAAAGCTTAATGATTTCATATTTAACTTGCTCAGGCAAAGGCTGTTTATGCCTTCCAGCCTTTTTCTGAACATAAATAACCCCTGTACTTTTGTATTCGCTGTAAAGCTGCTGTGCCCTTCTGGTTGATATGCCTTGCACGCTTTCAATTTCCCTGTTAGTAAGTTTTCCTTCAAGCTTAGCATTAACGATCCACTTGGCCTGATCTTTGCTTAGCATGCTACGCCCATACCTCTTCATTAGGTTTAGCCAAAATCTGCTTAATTTGCTTTTATCAGCTATATGTTTAAGACCATAAAATAATTTTCAGATAAGAGAGAGTCTATCGACAAGGCTATGAACATAAAGGCTCGAGATAGAGAATCGATAAAGAAAGTAATAGTTCTTTCTTCAATAACGAACTCTTATGTTGAGGGGACTGCTTCATCCGTTGATGTATGCGGACAGACTGTAAGGAACAACCTAAAGCAACAGGATCCAGAGAGCGTTCTAAAGTACAATGAAAAAGATAAAGGAAATTGGTGCGTTAAGAAAGCCTGCAATCGTTGCAATGGACTGGCGCGACATAATATTCTATAGCTAAAGCTGAAGGAGTAAAAGGGACTAATCATAATCAGTTCGCAACGGCAGCTGTCGTTATGGGAGATGAAAGTTAACAGTTGCTGTTACACCTGTAACTAACGAAAGCAAGGTTGAACACGTGAAGAGGCTTCTATCCAAATTGTTTGAGCTTGGCATAAAGGTTAAAAATTTTGCTTTTAGATGCAACACACAGTTGACATAATGAATTACCTTAACGCTAAAAGAATAAATTCATAATGAGGGCAAAAGGGAAGTTAAAAGATGGGGACTTAATTTACAAAATGAACAGCAAGAGGAAAAAGCGAGATGAACAGGCAACCTTTAGGATTGTAGCTGTTAAACGCAGAAATGAGCCGTTAATCTCTAACGTATACGTTAAAATCTTCAGATAGCTTTTACTTTAAACATAATGAGATAACTTCACTAGCTTAAACTATGCTTTATTTTAGCTTAAAACGCTATTTTTGTAGCATAATAAGGATGATTTATGCTAATCAGCGCAATTTGATGGCTTGTTTAGCCTTGCCTAAAGTTTTTGGGCAAAGATTGCATTTAAAATCTTGTTTAAAATCTAATATAATAGCAAAAACACCATAAAAATCAACAAAAGTTTTGATCTACTGGTAAGGTCAGAGTAATTCACTTATTAGGGGACACATTACCCATTTTTAATGCGTTTTTCAGCTTCTTTCTGTCTGTTACAAGCTTTACGATTGCAATCAAGTATATTATCCAATCGGGTGTTACAAGGCCCTTAAAAGCTAGCCCTATAATGTAAAGGAAGAGCGTGCCTGAAAAACCAAAAATTATTGAAATTGACGCTAAGATCAAGTCAGCCAGAGAGCTTGGCCCTATATAAAGCTTGTAACCCGAGTATATTGACGTTATTCCGAAAATAACATATATTATAGCCAGTAATGAGAAAACCCTGAGGAGAGCATTGAAAAGAAAAGTTACGATGAGTATTGTTCCTGATGTAATCAGAAGTAGTCCTGAGCCTTCAAACCTTTCCCTCTCCTCCTGAATCAGCTTGTAACCGCAGTTCAGGCAGTATTTTGCTTCTGGAGGGTTTTCATAACCGCACTTTGGACACTTTATCATTAAAGAAGTTTCTATATCATAAAATATATAATCTTTTATATATCATCAGTACTCCCGCAAGTATAAAATTTCACTCTTCTGAGGAAATTTATTAGAGGCCTCATCTGTTTTAACGGTTTAGTGTATAACAAATGAGGTCCAACAGGAAACTGGCAAGCTGTATAAACTTTGCTCTAAAGCCTTACATGATAACCTTGAGATAAACTTTGCAAGGAATTCAAAGCACAAGAATATGATAAAGCCTTTGATTTATATCTCGATAAATAATGCATCTGCAGAATCTTTGAAATACACTAAGGGATTCCCTTCACCAGATACACTGCTACGCAGACTTGAAAGCTTGAATTTAAGCCATGTAGTTGATGCTTTAAACGAAGCCAACAGGATCGTATTGAGCAGTCATGCCAAAGATGGGATGAAGATGGCAATAGACTTCACTGAAGAGCCATATTATGGAAAGTTAGACATGTACGTTACGAGGAGCAAATATAAGAGCGGAACTTACACATTTCATACTTTTGCTACAATAAGCGTTGTTGGAAAAGATGAGAAGGAAAGGCTAACTTTTTACTCCTTGCCCGTTACTATGCTTGATACTAAAGAAGATATAGTAAAGAAATTGCTAGAAAACTCGCCAAGGCCATCAGTTTTATTGATGGACAGAGGTTTTTCAAAACAGAAATAATAAAATTGCTTCAAAGCATGGGAATAAACTTCATAATGCCAGCAGTTAGAAACGAAAGGACAAAGAGGATGCTTAATGAATTCGCAAAAGGTAACATTCCATCTGTGATCGAATATTAAATGGGATCAAAGGGTTTATTTATTTAGTAATAGCAAGAAAGAAGGGATCAAGGGAAGAAGATAAGCCTGATGATAAGTTCATAACTTTTGTAACAAACATAAAGTTTGATGATCCTTAAAGGGTTGTCAGCGTAATACCCTAAGAGTACAAGTTCAGGTGGGGAATTGAAACGTCTTACAGGGTTGAAGATGGGTTTGAGGCTAAGACGACGAGCAGGAACTTCACATTAAGGGTTATATACTTCATGCTCTCTATAATTCTCTACAACTTATGGATACTCACAAGGCTGAAGTCCAAGGAAAAGCCATAACAGTGTACTTTTTCAAGCATATTGTTAAAACGGAAATAATAGTAAGCGGACTGGGGCCTCCTGAATAAGAAATTAAATAAGATGAGGCCCTTAGTTTGAACTATAAGCTAAGGGCTAAAATTTGACTTAAAACAAAGCTATATGGCATTAAACCAAAAGTTAATCAAAAATAAAAAATCATCAATTACATTGTTAATTATAATTGATATGCTGTACTTGCGGGAGTACTGATCATTAGCACTCTTCTCTTATCAAACAATTATTTTACCTCCATAAGCTAGCAGTACGTTTGAGCAAATTTTGGATAAATACGTTTCAAGAAGCATAGCGCGATTACAGATGACAAGAT
>Ga0081473_150304_pt1 | contig 15396 bp, 14 predicted proteins | sample CisSprmetagenome_FD_70977 | JGI IMG/M metagenome (GOLD analysis project Ga0081473, IMG submission 70977) | Hypoxic/sulfidic aquatic microbial communities from Cistern Spring, Yellowstone National Park, USA v2 (version 2) | ecosystem: Environmental > Aquatic > Thermal springs > Hot (42-90C) >... | reverse complement strand
ATGGATGATCATTAGAGAGACTATATATCAGAGACTTCCATATATCTACGACTATCTCGTTCTTCTTAATGACGAGAGAAAGAAAAAGATTAAATACATAGATCTGCTGAAAGGATTTATAACAATATTATATCTAATGAACATATTATTTATGAAAGCTGTGATCGCTGAAGAAATGATCGGAAGGCCTGTGAAGCCAAACTACACAAGCAAAGATCTTTTAAAGATCTTGTCAGAACAACTTAGAGAAGACATGAGCTATCTTAATGAGGTTAAAAAAGATTTTTCAGAAAAAAGTGTGTCATACAAAATAATTGAGTATATACAGAGTTCATATGATCTATTAAAAAAATCATTAGAAACTTTATAAAGATCTTTTTTATAATATTACTCTTCTCGTGAATCTGATGTAATTAGCTTCATCTAACATTTTCAATATAGTCTCACGAAATGAAAATGTTTCAAAAAATTCTTTATTCATAAATTTCTGATGTTCTTTCCACAGATCATCTTCAGAGATGTTTTGCAGCAATGTTTTTATTATCTCTTGAGATTGTTTTAAAAACTCAAGATAACATTCAGCAACTTCCTGACTCTTACCATATAATCCATGTCCCACATGAAGTGTGTGATACGCTCCTCTAATTTTAGTATCCCACATCATGAAAACGTGAGGATTTATCAAATGAAGAATCTTAGAAGCGCCTGTGTATCTTATAGAACTTTTTGATGAAAATTTCAGAAATATATTTTTAATAGCATCTCTAATATTAGTGTCGTCTAGATCAATGTTTTCTAATCTTTTTTCTCTAAAAATCTTCAGATCTTTCTTAGACTCCTCGTAGGCATTGACTATGTCTTCTTCTAATCTCTTTCTGTTAAGCTTTCTTCGACCTCCGATAATATTCCATGTAATAATAATGATCTCAGCTCCAGCAAGCATAAAACTGATGTTCTCAGGATCTTTAGAAACAGTGCTTGCTGAAACAATATATGCAATATCTCTAGGCTCAATCTCATGATATTTCTTACAATAAGCCAAAAACTTCTGAGGATCCTTAATACTTTTAATATATTCGATTACTTCAATTTTATCTATCCTCATAAAACCCTATGTAATTTATTTAATATAAATAATAAAATAGAAAATAATGATAAACCCTCAAGAGCAAGAATAGCGGTTGATACAATCGCTTAAGGGCTACGGTAAGATCTTTTAAATAAAAAGCTCAGAAGTTCACGATAAAGAAGAAGAAGATCACAAATGTCCTCACAGATGAGCTAAAGTTCATGCTTTCATATATCGATCGTGAACTGATTCTCATCAGAGTCAAGCCTGCGGAGCCGGAGATCCCGGGTTCAAATCCCGGCGGGCCCGCTGAGTTAAGCTTATTAACCCCCGAAGTTCACGATTCTACTTGGGGGGTGTGAACTCATGAGTGAGCTCACAAATGAACTCAAAGTTTCTTCAGAATGGATTCACAAGGTTAATGTAAGAGGCCTTAGTGATGATGTGAGAAGAGAGATCCTTAGAAGAGTGAAGGATAAGCTTGGCTTCAACAAGACTGTAGAGATCCTTGATATATCGAAGGGATCTCTTCATAACTATCTGAATGGTCTCAGAAGGATCCCTGATGATGTAATATCAAAAGCTCTTCAATATCTTGATGAAAAAGAGTTTAATGAGATAGTAGCAGGCATAGACAGATTAAAAGCTGTGGGGATTATTCGTGAAGATGGATCTATAGACTACTCATTGATCCTGCAGGCTGTGGCGTTAGCCTCTAAAGACGAATATTTGAAACAGGCCATACTGAGGTTCACGGTGGAGAATTTTCAGAGAGGATCTTAGAAAGATGCTTGGGATAAGTCTCTCACAAGTAGTTTTCTCGTGGAGCCAAGGATTTGAAGAATTTCTGCGTGAGAGAAAGAGAAGGAGAAAAATAATGGATCCCGAGACAATAGCATATTACAGAAACCTTTTTAAGAAGCATCTTGAGGGTAAAACTCTTAGCGAGGATCTTATCAATTACGTTATTAATCATAAGAATAAGTGGCTTAGAAATGTATTTAGACATTATATTCAGTATCTTTATTATCTCAGAAAAATCTCTCCAGAGACATATGGATGGGTCATGGAGGTTGTTCCTAGCAGAAACTATAAGATGGACGTAAGATCCTACCCAATCAATATTGAGGATCTTGTCAAAACCTTATCCGTCTTGAGAGAAAATCACGAGCTATATTATTTGGTCTATAGACTTATGCTTGAAGGAGGCCTCAGATTATCACACGCCATACACATTATTGAGAGCTTCAATCCTAATGAGATCATCGAGATAAACGGTTTGGATGTTGAGACACATAGGCTTGTGTGTTTTGAAGATAAAGGCTTTTGTAGATATTACGTAGGTCTTAGAGAGAGTGTTAAGCCTTGTGAATGGGCTTATTTCTCATTAGATACTCTGAGGCTGCTTAAGGAATATTCAGGGATCAGCATTAGCAGAAGAGCATTAACAAAATATGTTAAAAGACGCGATCTATTGTTGCCTAAATATGTTAGAAAAATATCTTGGAGACTGATGATTGAGGTCATGCCTAGAGAGGTGGCAAGATTTATACAAAGCAGATTTGGAGAACTTAAGATTTCTGAGGCTAGATACGAGGATCTATTAAGCGAGGCCGATGAATGTTATCTTAAATATTTGAAGGAATCAATCTATCATTTACATAGTTTAATATCGTGAGAGCGATTATTTAATTTTTTAAGATGTTTTATATTTGCTTTACTAAGAATCTTTGACTGATCATTCTGGCAATAACTTTAAAAATTATTTTCGATCAAAACTAAGATCATTTTCAATTTTACAACGTTAATTAAGTATAAGAAACAAGAGATCTCTATAAATAGATTATCAGATCTTAGGATCTTACTTGGATCTTTTAAATTTTTATGTTTAATTAGAACGATCTTTTATACAATATTTTTACTCGGGATCTTCTCTAGACTATCTGATGTCTTGACTAGCATCTTCTGCTCATGTTACGTTTAATGCAAATAATTTCTAGCTAAATATATACAGCCTAGCCATAATCTGTCCACTTTTAAGCTCTGCTGATGATAATTGCTTTCATTAATGACAAAGTTTTGTAGGATCCTCGTGAATATGACCTATAACAGTTGTGTAATAGACCTTAGACGTCTCTGTGCAAGTATTCTCGGCTGTTATTTAAACTAGAACTTTTTCTTTCATATGATGAAAATATTTACAATATTTACATAAAAATATAATCGCATGAATTAGGCTACCATAACAATTTATAGAGCTTGAACTTCTCATTAACTTATTTGTTTATATAAGCTAGGAATAGTTATGATTATTTATTTTTCTTGAGATGATGCAGTTTCAAATCGAGACATAGTTAAGTAAAGCCTATTGTTCTGTCTCTCCTTTTAAAACTTTTAATTAGTTTTTCTTCGTAAAATCTCGCCTGTCTTTTAAATCTATAATTCATAGAGATACAGTGAAACTATGTTTGTTCATAAATTTTTAACCTATTAATATATTTATAAAATTGAGATAGAGGTAAACAAATTGAGGAGCGTTCTTAAACAGGCATTAACAAGACTTCAGTTAGCAATAATAATAGTGATCATAGTTATAGCAGTTGTAGGCGGAGCTATAGCAGCATTATATCGACCAACTGCTCCTACACTAACGCCTAGTCCAACTCCGACCCCCACGGTCACGACACCTACGCCAACGACTCCGCCTACCACGCCTCCAGTAGTTGAAAGAATATTACGTGTATCATTTGCTAATGTGCCTTATCCTGATCCTGCAGTGGGCGTCGACTTTGCTAGCACTAATTTTCTGGCAAATGTTTATGACACATTAGTTTATGTCACACCTAATTTGACTATTATTCCATGGGTCGCTGAGAAATGGGATGTTTCATCAGATGGTCTTACATGGACATTTTATCTTAGAAAAGGAGTTAAATTCCATGTGACAGGTAGAGAGATGACTGCTGACGATGTATATTTCTCATTATTAAGATTGATCACTATAGGAGAAGGCTATGCCTTTGTGTTAGCTCCTTATGTAGATATGAATAAGACAAAAGTTATTGATCAATATACTATTCAAATTGTTCTTAAGAAACCTTATGGAGCATTCCTCTGGGCATTACTCAGATTATATATTGTAGATAGCGAATTAGTTAAACAACATATCAAAAGACCTGGTCCCTACGGCGAATGGGGTGATTTTGGAAGAGAATGGCTTATGTCAGGAGAGAAAGATGCAGGATCAGGACCATACATGATCAAAGAGCACAGGAGAGGAGAAGCAATGATTCTACAGAGATATAAAGACTGGTGGAATGCAAAAGCATTTGCACCAAACGCTCCAGACACCGTGATCATGTACGGCTTCACAGATCCTAGCACTATAAGAACTTTGATGGCCAGAAGAGAATTAGAGATAACAGATGAATGGCAGCCTTTAGAGAATTATGAATGGATGGCAAAGAACATCAAATATGTTGAGTTAGCAAAGCTACCTCAGGGCCAGCAATTATATTTAATGTTGAATTCTCAGAAACCGCCATTAGATGATATACACGTAAGAAAAGCATTGGCTTATGCATTTGATTATGAGACAGCTCTCAAGCTCAATCCTTATGAAAAGAGAGCTATCACAATAGCTCCATCAATGTTCTTAGGATGGTGTCCACCTCCTGAGATTATTACTTATGATCCTCAAAAAGCAATTGAAGAACTTAAAAAATCAAAATACTGGGGTCAGTTTGATAAATATCCGATAGATTTTTGGTGGGTTGCTGAAGTTCCATTTGAGGAGAAAATAGCATTATTATTCAAATCAAATGTTGAAGGTCTCGGCGTAGGTCTTAAAGTTAATGTGATTAAAATGCCATGGCTTTTAATACAAGAAGCTCTTACTAAGGTAAATACATCGCCTCATATAGTACCAATGTATATTGCTGCGGAATATCCGGAGGTAGGGGCTATATTGAGGGCTAAATATCATAGCAAGTCATATGGTACACCTTATCAGAATGAGTGGTTGTATAATTACCAACCTCAGCTAGATCAAATGATAGAAGACGCTTTGGCTACAATAAATGTTCAAGAAAGACACTTAAAATATTGTCAGGTAATGAACTATATATTCAGCTTATACCCAACTATATACGTATATGAGCATACGACATTAAGGGCTTACCAGGCTTATTATATTGACTGGCCTGCTGCAAGGGGGGATGCTCCAGTCCAGGTCATAGGACTAGATCTAGAATATTGGAGGATCAATGTTTATCCGGAAAAGAGAGCTGAATTATTAAAATAAATAAATTTTTTATCTTTTATCTCTTTTCTTTACTTTCATTTAGAGATAAATAATGTTAAGTAAGAAAAATTATTAATTATCGATCAAATTCTTCCTTATCTTCCTGCAGTATGTCTATCATCATAGCAGGATCAGGTTTCGAAAATTCATGAATAAAAATATTTGATCTCCACAAAAATATTCAATAGCTATTTCAGCAATATCTGTTTAATAGAAGAGAACATAATTGAAACGGTATTTTAAACCTCGATCTTAGCAGAACTAAGTCTCGATGATCTTAATGTCTAGCAACGTAGAATTAAGGCTCTTAAAACATGTCAATGTATAAAAGCGTACTTTAAGTTCATAGATTATGATGAATGTTGCTGAACTTCTGAAAAGCCTTTTAATTAAATGAAGATCTCCTACATATATATCCTTATAAAAACGTTCGTTTTTACTCCGAGCTTTTCAACGATAAAAAGCCATGTTAGAAAGCTCTTTGAACAATTTTTTAAAATAATAGAGGATAGTCAGCTGAAAAATCATTCTTTGCCTAAGATATTCTTTAATATCTCGCCCTCTTTCATCACTAATACTATATTCTTTGGATCAAGTAGTGTCTCAACATGTTCTAACGGGTTTCCTTTGATGGCTATTATATCTGCTAACTTACCTTTCTCTAGAGTACCGATCTTATCTCTAAGACCTGCTACCTCACTTGCTATTTTTGTAGCGGCAATTAACGCTTCAGCAGGAGACATACCTATTTTATCTACAAGAAGTTTTATCTCTAAAGCATTCTCACCATGTTTAAAAGGTCCGCTCAGAAGATCTGTCCCCGTCGCTATTTTTACGTTAGCTTTGTAAGCTTTTCTAATATTGTATATGTGGGTTTCAAATATTTCCTCCGTTTTCTTTATCGCCCACTCAGGATAATTATATTTAGATCCTATCTCAAGTACCTTCTGATATATAGTTATTGTTGGTACTATTATAACATTTCTTTCTTTTGCCAGCTGTATACCCTCCTCATCTATAAAAGATGCGTGAGCTATCACCTTTACGCCGGCATTAATACAGTTCTTAATAGCCTCCGCAGGATACGCGTGCGCATGCACGAAACGTTTTGCTGCTTTAGCTTCTTCAACTATGGCCTTCAACTCCTCTATGGTAAACTGAATATATTCTGGTCTATCTCTTTCTGAGGCTACTCCTCCTGAGGCCATTACTTTTATAAAATCTGCTCCCTCTCTCAGAGCATATCTAGCAGCTTTTCTACATTCATCAGGACCATCACATATTAATCCTGCATATGGTATTACAAGTTTTTCGGTTGTTCTAGGATCCACCCATTTAATGGGTAAATAATGTATATCAGCGTGGCCAAATGTTTGAGTTAATGGATAACCTGCAGCAACAATACGAGGACCTATAATAGTGCCTTCTTCTATAGCGTATTTTAATCTAAGAGCAATTATGCTAGCGGCGTCAACAAACGTCGTAAATCCTGAATTGATCAAAGCCTCTAGATCCTTTATACTTCTTATAACAAGAACTTCATACGGCATCAACAAAGGCTCTTTAACTTCGTCACCCGATTTAAGACCGAGCAGGTGAGCATGAGCATCAATAAGTCCTGGCATAACAAAGGATCCCTTAACGTCTATGACCTCAGCATCACGAGGGATCTCGACAAAACCTCTGGAACCTACGTCAGTTATCATATTATTTTTAATAACGATGACGCCGTTTTCAATAACCTTAGTATTAACAGCTGTAAAAATTCGAGCATTAATAAGAACTATTGTTCTAGCCTTCATAAATAATTCCAGTATATTTAAGTTATAATAGAATAAAAATGTTTTGAAGAATATCGCTATTATTAATGTCGATATCATAAGTAGTTTAATTATTAATTACAAATTTTAGTCCTCATATTTTAATTTCATAAGAATAGTAAAGTATTCTACAAAACAGATACAGCAAGCCTGAAATATTCGAGGCTAGATATGAGGATCTTCTTGGAGAAGCTGATGAAAACTACTCTAAATACCTAGGCTATTTAAAAGAGCTTGTCACCTCACTTTTTTGAGAATGATTTCTCTCATACGCAAAACGTAATTTATTATGAAGACTTTTTATGATCTTTATTATCGCCTTGTTTAAACCATTTAGTGAGAGGAGTCACCTTTCCTTCTGAGCTTCTCTTTCTTCTTTTTCTACCTTTTCTTTTTTCACTTTCCTTCTCCTCTTTAATTTCTATCTCTATCTCAGCTCCAGGCCTGACTTTTCTACCAGCACCTTCAACTCTTCTCTCCATCATCTTCCAAGCATAATCCCACAGCTCATCTACATTAACATTGATTTTTAGTATTTCGGCAATTTTAGAATCTATCTCTCTAAATATTGATCTAAGCCTTTTAAACATCTCGAGTTTTCCAACGCCTTTCTCCTCCTCGGATACAGATTCATTACTGCTATCGCCTATTATAGATCGTGCAGAAAATTCAAGCTTCTCAAAAAGCTGAGCAAGATCTTCAACATGTCTTCTGTCAATACTTTTTATATTCGGTATAGGCATATCTTTGATAACATGAACCTCTAGACCCAAAGGTCCTTTAGCAATATATCTAGCTTTCTGTTCAAGCCATAACCAGTTGAATGTCGAATTAAGATATGCCAAAAGCGCCTTAATTTCGATCTCGTCAAGCTCTATACTAGGCTTTATATTATCTATAACATTGCCATAAACTCTATTGTATTCGATAGGATCATAAGTTTCGTTAGCCACTTTTATCTTTACCCTTGGCACAAGCGTTATAACAGCGTGGTATGTAATTAATTTAGGCAATAGGGTTAAGAAAAATTGTGGATGATATCTAGGCTGATATATAGCCATTATCGGCGTCGGTATATATCCTCCCAAATCATACCATCCATAGAAATAAGCTTTAGCTTCAGCTTTCTCTCTGGCTTTACATGCTTCGGCCTTGCTACATATTTTGCCTCCTCCTCTGGTAGCTCTAATCTGTGTTTTACACTCAGTCTCGCCCCATTTGATATACTCCTGTAATTGCTGAGGTATATTCTTTCTATCTTCATGTAATACTAAGATCCATGCGTCAGAATATTTTGACTTTCCTCTCTCCTCTTTTCCCCTATCTCTTATCTCTATCCAGTCTTTCTCTGTAAATATAAATGTCCTGACATATCTAGATGCTGTTATGGCTGGCACTAGATACTTCATTACAGCTTCTTTAAATCCCTTAACCTTAACATTCCAATCATCTATTTTATCTCTACTAAAGTAGAAGAAATCTTTAGCTCCAAGATCAGGCCTTCTACCGTGATCGAGAGCCCAAATAGAGTATATGCTATTACCTCTACTCGGCTTAAACCATTCACTGGTTTTGATCATTAATGGATGTGTTTCAATAATTTTCACAATATCTTCTACACGTTCAAAGAATAGACTAATCCATTTTTTATCTCTTGGAATCTCAGATTGTTTCACGAAATTATACCAAATCCCATGGCTTTGTACGCATTTATCAAGCTTATCTTTATTGAATTCATAATCAGGTGTTATAGCATCCTCAATACATTTTAAAGCTTCATCTAGTTTTGTCTCAACTTCTTTATCGCTAAGCCTGCTATCTATTGGAGGTATTCTAATAAGTAGAACCTTATTATCTTTTCGAGCGTTTTCATTAGACTCTTTCTCAGCTAATATTATGACTGTTGATATTAGAGCTTCAAAAAGTCTTTAAGAAATATCTATCAACGCCTTGATCTTGAAGTTATCAAGCAAAAATCTGCCGAAATCCACTCCATAATCTGTCTGCAACCACATGTTTGATATTATCATGCCAAGTCTGCCACCAGTCTTAAGAAGATTCTTTGATGCATGAAGTATCCAATAAACATAAATCCCAGGCTCTCTTCCTCTCATAACATCAGCAAAAAGATCATATTTACTCATTAAATCTCTAACTCTCTCTTTAATAAGATCCTTCGTTATATCAGGGATCTCAACCCATCTAGTATATGGTGGATTGCCAATCACCGCATCAAACGGCTTGACAATTTTAACATTTTTATCTTTATCTTCTCTTCTACTACTAAGTGTGAAAAAGTCTCTTGTCTCAACATTAAGTCTTGAGAAAGGGCATCGAGGCTCCATAAGCATTAGATGTAAAGATGATAACTATGTTGCAAATGCGTTTATATCTACGCCATATAATCTCTCGAGAATTTCTTGATGTTCATTAACACCAGTCTCACAAGAAGGATAACTAATATTGTAATCTTTATTAAATTTTAAATATAGGATCCTTTTGTAAGCTTCTATGAGAAATGTACCTGATCCACATCCACCATCAAGGACTATGTCATCACCAGATCTTATTGCCCATCTAGTTATAAGTCTTGCTATAGCAGGAGGAGTATAGAATTGACCGAGCTGATGTCTCTCTCGAGGAGGTATAAAACCTTCATATACATAACCTATTACGCCAGGGAGATATCTGAGAGCTTCTTTGATCGCATCTGCAATCTCTATTAATTCGTTAACTCTCTCAATAGCTTTAAGTCCTTTAAAAGCTATTTTGTCATAAAGTCCTGTGTTGAAAAGCGGTCTAAAATCTCTTATATTAAGGATCCTTTCTAACGTTTTTGAGGCTGATTCAAAAAATATGTTTAAAACATTAACAATATCATCTGAACTTCTTATCTCTATTCTCTCTCCATTAATCTCGACAATATTCCTCAGAGGTTTAAGCTCAGGTATCTTGTGATGAAGCTCAAGAATCTTATATGCTAATATTTTCATGGCAAATGCATAAGTCATAAGACTCGATAGGTTCTTAAAGGAGATCACATCTTTAATCTTTTTACCACAGATAGGCGGAGGGATCTTTCTGTTTTTACTGGTTTCTTTACAATATTCTATTAACTCTTCAACTTTTTATCTGCTAATTCTTTTAATACTGAGAATATGTTCTGAACAGTTTTAGCTTTTGAAAAAGCTTCTGATATCTTATCTGCTAATGGTCTACACACGTTCTCTTTAATGCTTCTCTCTTCATAAACACATAATGAAAAGAGACCTGGGCTTAAAATTCCTTTAGGATAGCCTTGTTCAATAGCTAAGTTATATAGCTCTTCAAAATACTGAGGATCTTCAAGTATTTTTGTTTTCACAGCATCTTCTACATATTCTTCATGAAGTTTCTCAACATCTTCTCTAAGCTGATCTACTAGTACTCTATAGAGATGTACTGGTGTTATGGGGGTCTTACTTATCCATTTCTCAACATATTCATCAAAAAGTCTTTTGATAGTATCTTCTTTAAGAGGACTCTCTAATCTTCCCAGAAGATATCCCTGACTAATAAGCTTAATATATCCACCAGGTTTTAAAGCTCTTTCCCAATCCTCTGAAGTAGGATGTCTATCTTTACACACATTGATGTCTACGAGATCTTTAAGCTCCTCTTTCTCAACGCCTTTGAAGATAAAGATGACATCTCTATTTGCTGTAGAGAATAGAGGTGTTCTCTCCATACTATAATGTTCCATAGCAAGAGATGCATAACATAATGCCTGAGCTATGGGGGCTTTTCCTAATGGGTCATAAAGATCTTCAGGATCTGCGTCACGTTTTCTTTTAGTCTCTATAATGAGCTGAGGAAAACCTCTTTCATCAGTTATAACTATATCAGGGATCTTACCATAATACGATGTTCTGCCAAGAGGTTCAACTTTAAGTTTATGACCTCCAACACGATATTTATCAAGATATTCGCCAAGTCTTTTCCAAAACTCTGATGTAAATGGAAGCTCTTGACTCATATTTTCAGACCTCGATACTATAATGAGAAGAATCTGAGCCTAACAATGAAGTTTTTCTCTTCTTACAACCATAGTATAAATATTTGATCATTTTCCTTCACCTTTTTCTGATTTAGAAGACGTTCTTGGGATCGTAAAACTTTTTCTTTTTCCACTAGGATCTATATAAAACATAAATTTTTTGCTACATGCAGGACACTTAAGATGATACGCATTCCACGATCTATATCTCCATGTTTTTAATATACTAAATCTGTTTAATCTATCTTCATGACCACAGTAGGGACATCTGATTCTTACCCTAGGCTGAGTCTCTAAAGAAGATAAGGCTTCTTTTCTCCCGAAATCTCTTGTATTAGCAATAATCTGTGCCTTCTTAGCAATTTCTCTAGGACTTTCACTAAGGATACTCCATTTTTCTACCAATGCATTTAATAATGGTTTAGAAGTATCATATAGCTGCCATGTATCGCCATCAGTAACTATAACATAACTGGCCTTTACATTTCTCGCGTAGTCAATGGCTTGAGATACGCCTTCTCCAGCCTTTCCTAAAGCTTTTACTTCAATAACAGCATGTTCGACTCTGCCTCTTCTTCTGATAATCAGATAATAATCAAGCTTTTTTCTTCTTCTCTCTCCAATAGGATATTCAGGGATGATCTGATCTGGATCTTCAATATTCCATTTAAGCATTCTTAAAAATGGACTGACAATTTGTTCTCTCACAGCTCCTTCATTATGTGAATAAAGTTTTTCATATTTTCTTAGTTTTCTTTTAAGTCTTCTAATGAATCTTATGAGATCCTCAGAATCCACTATTTCACCTTCTTCTCATATTCAGAACTTAACTGTTTTACTTCAAAACCTAATTTTGTTAATATTCTATAAGCATGTGATGCTGTAAATGCTATTCGAGGCAATCCAGTCACAGCTGAGATAACTTGTTTAATAGGATATCTCCTGCCTTTATACTCTATATAATATTTAGCACGACCACGAAGAGGCTCAGGATCAAGATTTTCTAACACTTTCTCAATATCTTCACGAGAAATATCATAACTTTTATCTCTAATAATGAACACCACCAACAACAACACCAACTATTTATATTGTTTAAGAAATAATATATTACAGCCATCCATATAAAACGTTAGATGATTAAAAAGATCTTGTCAACATTTATTGTCTTAAAAATTATCATAGAGAACTATATTTGGTTAACGTTTATGTTAACTATCAAGTTTCTTAAGCTAGATGTAAAATTTCCATATCCAGATACTGAGGGTTTGAGATTAACTTTTGATATTGAGATAATGAGTCATGTCTCTGAAGAGATTAAAATATGGGATATAGAAGGTTCAGTCTATGTATCAAGCGCTCTACATCCTAAAAGATATTATATAGGTCGTGCTAAATCTATCACTCCACTCAGTATTCCTCCTAAGGGATCTGTTATAACAGGGATCTCATTAGATCTTACATACGAAAAGCTTGAAAAAATCGAAAAAATCAGAGCTGGAGGTAAATTACGTTTCGAAATAACACCTTCCATTCTACTTACCACACGCCTAAGGCAACCGATAAAGATCGAGCCTGTCGGAGGTCCTCTAGAGTATATACCTATAGTACAGTATAATGATGGTAGCTCTTTATATCTAATCAAATATATTTCCTTAGTGGTAGATGCGAGAAGCGGTTCTTCATTAATCGAGATTGGAGTTGATGAATGGTTAGAAATACTTTCGAAATTAGGTTTTAAATATGTGAGAATAATTGAGATCCCTATGATCAAACAGGTTTCAAATAAACATTTAGAAAACTCTCTTAATCATCTTGATAGAGCTATGAAACTTATGTTTGAAAATATAGAGGAGAGTCTAAATGCTTGTAGAAAAGCTCTTGAAGAGCTGAGAGAATATCTAAAAGATCTTGGATTAGTTATAAAAGTAGAAGAAGAAAAAGGTAAAGAAAAAATAGATTTTAAAGAGATTTATGGAGGAGATCAATATGGCAAAGCTATGGAAAAGATATTCATAGGACTATGGAATCTTACATCAATAGGATCTCACACAGGAAGATCTAAAATAACTAGAAGAGCAGATATAGAATTCATCATAACAACAATATACTTGATGTTAAGAAGTATCATAGAAAATGTCTCATTAGAAACATGATACAGCTCTTGAAATAATAAGGATCTTTATTAAGTGAAAAGTTGTTGAGAAAATATAATAATATATTTCACGGAAGATATCTAAGGATCTCTTCAGAGAACCTTTCTCTTCTAAGGTATATATAGATGGTAGATATGACGCCTATAATTAAAAATATGATCGCGAGGATATATAATATTATCATTATCTGGGACATAAATAATAGGTCGTGATAAATATCATAAAAATATGATGACATCAACGGATTTCTTATTATTATTTGTCTGATCGATGATACAAGTGAAATCATCTCGGCTATTAAGAAGCCGAATGTTATGAGAACCACTACTAACATAACATATATAGATATAGTGAGATAAGTCAGATCTTTAGTTAATGATGTTACGCTGATGATTCTTGTCCTGTTTTCATAAGGTATTAATGTGAAAGTTATTCTCTTCTCAATACTTTTAGGAGTCATTCCAAGAATTGATCCATGCTCAACCACAATAGTTTTTGAAGGCTCTTCTCTAACTATTCTGCAATCATTTCTCATAAGAAGATTTTTTAATTCTTCATAAGCCTTCTGAGGATCTAAAGAAACAATCCTCTCAATCAAAAATGTCTCCTCAAATAAGCTTTTTATTTTGATATTTTTATTTTACAAAAAAATATGTGTCAACGATCTATTTCGACAAATCTTAACGCTGAGTATATAAGTGGTTTCACGAGAATCTTTTAAAAGCTATATGATTTTTGCTAGAGATCACACTACTGATCCCTAAATTTAAAAATTGATCAAATCTCCAGCTGTTTTAATAAACCTATTGTCAACCAATAAAATCTACGATTGCTCTAACTTTATAACAATTATTATTTTTAAAGCATAATGTTCTGTCTCGGGGATATAAGACATTATCATCTCTATAGGCCTCTCTAATTGCGGTACAAGAAACAAAAGATCCCCTTCAACGAATTTCCCGGGCTCGACTCTTACACCCATAAATAGCAGTTCTCTACTAAACTCAACACTCAATGGATCGATTTTTTCAGCAAAACTTCTGCTTGGGATCTCCTCTAGTAATCTATAGAAATCTAAACCATCTATCATATTATAGCTTCTATTATTGTCTGTTACTATGAGTGGTTCTTTAAATTCGTAAAGAGATGTCTCGTAATCTCCTATGTTCTCAAACTTTATTCTAACAACAACAGCTTTCATCCCAGGCGGAGTCTTATAATAATCCCATGAATAATTTTGTCCTTGATACACTTTTCTTTTATATATATGCTCTCGTTAACATTTAGAACTGTTATTCTCCACGTACCTACCATAATAGGTTGCCTTAAACCAGCTATAATAATGCTTCGTGCTTGAGATAGATTGCCTCCATAGCTTATAATAGTGTATGTTGTAGTCATAGTCTCAGTTTTCACAGTTTTTTCACCGGCTTCATATCCGATGACAGATCCCAAGAGGAACATCATGATAGCTATAACAATCATAGCAATGACTGACTTTCGAGACATCTAAAGGCTCCCAACTTTTTTATATACACCACAAAGCAAATAATATGTATTCATCTTAATTTTAGATTTTATGTATTGTCAAAAATAATAAGCAAGTAGATGCTCTGAAAGATCATCATAATATAAATATCTTTGAGACTTAAGATAAAGATCGCGGTGAAGACGCTGTTTTCATTAAAAATTCCTTCTTTAAATATGTTATCTGTTTATCTAAATTCTTTTGATATATTCATATGGTAGTCATATTTGTCAAATGATCTGAACGAGCTTAAGATCATTGAGGAATTTAATAGACTTCTCTCTGAGAGAATGCTATATTTATCAGGAAAACCGATTATGTTGAAAAAATATCAATCTTATGTTGCTCAAGAGATCCTTAGAAATTTGAGAAGTAATAGATTTATCATAGTCTCTATGCCTACAGGCAGTGGTAAGACTTTACTTGAAGAGTTCACAGCTTATTATGCTATTAAATATGGTGGTTATAACAGAGTTCTAGTTGT